>ENA-OROK01003717-OROK01003717.1-human-gut-metagenome-genome-assembly--contig:-NODE-3717-length-11778-cov-5.127015_pt1 | contig 11778 bp, 9 predicted proteins | sample MGYA00242127_ERZ509046 | MGnify/ENA primary metagenome ERZ509046 (study PRJEB26280, sample SAMEA2338728) | human gut metagenome | biome: human gut; feature: human-associated habitat; material: faeces... | reverse complement strand
GAATGGCTCTTATCCACCCGGTAAAACCGCTCAAAGACCCGGCTCTGATCCCCCTCCGGGATGCCGATGCCGGTATCCCGAACCAAGAGGGTCACGTCCCGATCCGTTTCCGCCACCTCTACGGTGACGCTTCCGCCGGGGACGTTGTACTTCACGGCGTTCTCGCAGAGGTTCCGGGCGATCTCGTACAGCAGCCGCCGAACGCCGAAAACCGTTCCGGCGGTGCCGGTCACGGAAATGTGCACCGCTTGTGCCGCCGCCTGTGCTGTCAGAGAGCGGGCCGCCTCCTGCGCCAACTCCAAAACGGATACCTGCTCATGGGGCAACGCACCGCCCTCGTCCAACTGGGACAGGCGGAGAATATCGTTGATCAGCGATACCAGCCGGTCCGCCTCCTGATGGATACGGTTCAGGAACCGAGGCTGATCCTCCGGCTCCACCAGACCGTTTTCCAGCAATTCCGCGCTGCCGATAATGGACTGCAAGGGCGTTTTCAGTTCGTGAGACACGTTGGCGGTGAACTCCCGCCGCATCCGCTCGGCTTCCGCCTGCTCCGTCACATCAAAGGCCAGCAAAACCGTACCCAGCACCTTGCCGTTGGATTCGATACGGCTGAAATCAAGCTGGTATTCCCGGCCTCGCCGCTCTGCCCGCAGCTGACTGTGTCCGGTCTCGGCGGCGTCATGGATGGCGGCGGTCAGGTCCGGATGGCGATCCACTGTCAAGAAATCCTGTCCTACGCAGGTACCGTCCGCATGAAACAGGGCTTGGGCCGCCGGATTGATGCTGAGGATGCGCCCGCTGTGGTCCAGCAGCACCAGACCTTCCCGCATACTGCCGGTGATCTGTTCAAATTCGTCCTGCCGCTGCCGGAGGTCTCTGGTCCGATGGCGGATCTCCTGCTGCTGGGCGTAGACCCGCCCCAACAGCGGAGACAGCTCCTCATAGGCGTTGTTGTCCAGCGGGTGCTCCAGATCCAGCCGGTTCAGCGGCTCCACCACCCGTCGGGCCGCCCGGCTCGCCAAGAGTGCGGAAAGTCCCACCGCCAACAGCGCCACCACGATGACGGCGTGGAGCATCCCAAGAACCAGCATCCATACCGTTTTCTGACTGCCGGAAATGCGGAGCACAGAGCCGTCCGTCAGGCGCACCGCCTGATAGAGCATCTTTTCCGTCAGCGTCTCGGAATAGCGGGCGCTGCTGCCGCTGCCGCCGGTGAGCGCCTCTCGGATCTCCTCCCGCTGGCCATGATTTTCCATGGGCTGCGTATCCGTTCGGGTGTCATACAGCACTGCGCCGTCCGATGCCACCCAGGTCAGCCGCTCCGCCGTGTCCCGGACGCGGGCCAGATAGTCCGCGCCGTCCGCTTCCACCGCCGCCGCAGCCAGTGTCAGTTCTGTCTGAAGCTGCTGTTCCCGCACCGTGCCGAAATAGGTGTAAAGGCAGCCGGTGATCACCAGCAGCGATGCCAGCAGCACCGTCAGTGACGCTGCCAGAGTCGAACGAAAGATCTTCCCGGTCATAGGCCGGTCTCCATGCGGTAGCCCACGTTCCGAACGGTCTCGATCAGCTTGCCGTAGGCCCCTAACTTCTGCCGCAGGGTGCGGATGTGCATATCCAGTGTGCGGCTGTCATCCATGTACTCCATATTCCACACCTGTGTGAATAGCTGTTCTCTGGTGAATGCCATTCCCGGATGGGACAGAAACAGCCGCAAAAGCTCAAACTCCTTATAAGTGAGCTGGAGCCGCTGGCCGTCCGCCGTCACGGTGCGGCAGTCCAGGTCCATAGAAAGGCCCCCGGCAGAGAGCACATGGCCCGTGTCAGCGGGATGACACCGCCGCAGCACCGCCTTCACCCGGGACACCATCTCCATGACGCCGAAGGGCTTCACCAGATAGTCGTCTGCCCCTAAGTCCAGACTTTGAATTTTGTCGTATTCCGCGCCCTTGGCCGTGGCCATAATGATGGGGATGTCCCGCAAGGCCGGCGCGGCCTTCATCTTTTTCAGCAGAGACACACCGTCCTCCCCCGGCAGCATCACATCCAGCAGGACCAGCTCCGGCGTTTCCGTCTGCAGCGCCTCCCAGAAGGATGCTCCATCGTCAAAGCCTCTGGCCTCAAAGCCGGTGGATGTCAGGGCGTACAGCTCAATATCCCGGATACTGGCGTCGTCCTCCACGCACCAGATCATAGCAATCTCCTTATGTCAGTGTGATTTCGTCCTTGTGGGTCCCGGTCACGGAGTAAATGACCCACTCGGCAATGTTCGTGGCGTGATCGCCGATACGCTCGTAGTACTTGGCGATCATCAGCAGGTCCAGGGCGTATTCGCCGTCTGCCGGGTCCGCCGCGATCTTTCCGATCAGGCTCTGCTTGACCCGGGCAAACTGCTCATCCACAACGTCATCCGCCGCGATGACCTTTTTCGCCAACATTATATCACATTTCACATAGGCGTCCACACTTTCCGTCACCATTTGTATGACCGCCTTCGCCATTTCCTTCAAAAGGGCGTCATTTTCCGCCTGCCGCCCGTCTAAAAAGGCCACGATCTCCGCGATGTCCTCCGCCTGATCGCCGATGCGTTCCATGTCGGTGATCATCTTCAATGCGGCGGAGATCTGCCGCAGATCCCGGGCCACCGGCTGCTGCTGCAAAAGCAGCTTCAGGCAGAGGTTTTCGATCTCCCGCTCCTTGTGGTCGATCTCGCTGTCCAGAGGAGCTACCTTGGCGGCCAGCGCCGTGTCCCCCTCCGTCAGCGCCTGAGAGGACAGGGCGATGACCTCCTCGCACAGCGCCCCCATCTCGATCATCTCGTGGTTGAGCTGCAAAAGCTGTTCGTCGAATTTATTGCGCATCTTACCCAAACCTCCCGGTGATGTAATCCTCCGTCCGTTTGTCGGCGGGGGTGGAAAACAGCTGCTCTGTCTTGCCGAACTCCACCAGCTCCCCCAGCAGGAAAAAGGCGGTGTTGTCGGAAATACGGGCGGCCTGCTGCATATTGTGGGTCACCATGACCACGGTGTACTGGCTTTTCAGCTCCGCCGCCAGATCCTCAATTTTAGAGGTGGAGATGGGATCCAGAGCGCTGGTGGATTCGTCCATCAGCAGCACCTCCGGCTCCACCGCCAAAGCCCGGGCGATGCACAGACGCTGCTGCTGGCCGCCGGAAAGCCCCAAGGCGCTTTTCTTCAGCCGGTCCTTCACCTCGTCCCAGATGGCGGCGGAACGCAGAGAATTCTCCACAATCTCGTCCAGCTTCACCCGACTTCGGATGCCGTGGGTCCGGGGGCCATAGGCCACGTTATCGTAAATGCTCATAGGGAATGGGTTGGCCTTCTGAAACACCATGCCGATCTGCTTGCGGAGCCATGTGGGGTCCACAGAGCTGCCGTAGAGGTCCTGTCCGTGGAAATCCACCTCGCCGCTGAGCTTCACGCCGGGGATCAGGTCATTCATCCGGTTCAGCGTCCGCAGAAAGGTAGATTTTCCGCAGCCGGAGGGCCCGATGAAGGCGGTGATCTCGTGTTCGGGAATGGCGATGGATACATCGTGGAGGGCATGGTTGGGGCCATACCAGAGATTCAGTTTTTTTGCTTCCAAAATCGGTTCCATAGGGTCTCCTCAATTCTTTTTCAGCTTCCGCCCCAGAAACACGGCGGAGAGGTTGATGAGCAGGGTCAACAGCATCAGAATGGTGGCGACGGAGAAGGCCACCGCCGTCTCGCCTCGCTCGTTGGCGTAGACGTACAAGGCCACCGTCAGCGTGGCGGAGGAGGAATGAAGGGCCGTGAAGAAATCGTTGAGCACCAGACCAAACCCGGCGGTGTACAGCAGCGCCGCGCTTTCCCCCACGATGCGGCCGACGGCCAAAATGCAGCCGGTGACGATGCCGTCGATGGCGTTGGACAGCACCACGGTACGGACCATGCGCCACTTTCCGGCCCCCAGCCCCAATGCTCCCTCCCGGTAGGACTGGGGCACGGTTTTCAGGCTCTCCTGAGTGGTGCGAAGAATGGTAGGTAGAATCATCACCACCAGAGTCAGTCCACCCGCCAGCACGCCTGCCTGCAAATTCATTTTCTGCACGAAAAACAGCATGCCGACAAGGCCGAAGATAATGGATGGGATTCCCGTCAGGGTCTCGGCAGCGAACTCAATGAGGCTCACCAGCCGCCGGTTTTCCGCGTACTCCGTCAAATAGATGGCGGCCCCCACGCCCAAGGGCAGAACGATGACCATGGCCACCAAAATGATATACAGAGTGTTTAGAATGTTTGGTAAAATACCAATCGTATTCTTAATATAGCTGGTCTGGCCGGACAGCAGCTCCCAAGTCAGCCCCGGGATCCCCCGGCAGAAAATGTAGCCGATCAAAAATACCAGCAGCGCGCAGGTCAGTCCGGCGCATAGCCACACCAGCGCACGCATCCCCCGGTTGTAGACCCGACGGCGAAGGGATAAGGTTTGTCCGTTCATGTCAGCCCTCCTTCCGGTTCTTAACGCACACGTTCAGAAACACATTGATGAGCATGATAAAGAGGAACAGCACCAGACCGATGGAGTAAAGCGCCTGTTGATACAGGCTTCCTACACTGGCGTAGGCCATGCCGGAGATAATGCCGGTGGTGAGAAAGCGCACCGGCGTAAACAGCCCCGGCATATTGGACACGTTGCCCGCCACCAGAATGATGGCCATCGCCTCACCGATGGCCCGGCCCACGCCCAGCACCACCGCCGCCGCGATACCGCTGCGGGCGGCGTGGACGCTGACCCGGAAATAGGTCTCCATCTCCGCCGCGCCCAAGGCGAGACTGGCCTCCTCGTACTCCTTTGGAACGGCCCGGAGCGCCGTTTCCGACACGTTGATGATGGATGGCAGGATCATAATGGCCAGCACGATCATAGCGGCCAGCAGGCAGGCGCCGGAGCTGAGGTGGAACAGGTTCCGGATGGCCGGCACCAGCACGATCATGCCCACCAGACCGTACACCACCGACGGGATGCCCGCTAACAGCTGTACCGCCGTGCGGATCACCGCCGCCAGCTTCGGCGGGGCCACCTTCGCCAGAAATACGGCGGTCAGCAGCCCTACGGGAACGCCGATGACGATGGCCCCGGCAGTGCCGTAAACAGAGGTCAGGATAAAGGGCAGAATTCCGTACTGTGCGCCGGTGGTGGTGTTGGTGGGGTCCCAGACCTTGCCCAACAGGAATTGAAACAGGCCGATCTGCCGAATGGCGGGCAGGCCGGAGAGAATGAGATAGATGCTGATGAGCAGCACAAAGGCCACCGCCACGATGCCGCACAGCAAAAAAATCAAATGGATGATCTGTTCCACGGTTTTGCGGGCGCGGTAGCTGCTCCGCTCCGGTGTATGCGGGGGATTTGTAATACTTTCCACCGCGTTGACGGCGGTCAGAATTGCGTCAGAGTCCATGTCTGGCTCCTTTCTCGGTTTTACAGGAAGCGCCTCCACCTACGGTGATAGATGGAGGCGGGCTTGTCATGCTGTGGGAAGAAGGGGTGTGTGCGGGGAACCCAGGAAGGGTTCCCTGCACTTTTTTAATCGCTCGGATTTCAGCCTTTGCTGAAATCCATGCCTGTCGCTGAATTTATTTCGCGACAGGCACCGCACCGGCAGCCTTGATCAGCTGGCTGGCAGTGGAAGAGGTAGCGTAGTCGAAGAATGCCTGGGCTGCGGGAGACAGGGTCTCGCCGGTCTTGGTCACCAGCACGAAGGGCCGCTGAATGGCGTAGCTGCCGTTCAGAACAGTTTCCTCCGTGCAGGCCACGCCGCCTACGGTGACGGCCTTGACGGTGTTCTTACCCTCCACAGCGGAGAGGGATGCGTAACCGATGGCGTTGGGGTTGCCGGCAACCGCCTCGATGACGCCGCCGGTAGAGGTCAGCTCCTGGTCCAGCTTGCAGGCGTCCTTGGTGCCGGTGATGGACTCGAAGCCGTCCCGGGTGCCGCTGCCCGCCTCACGGCCGATGCAGGAGATGGTACCGGCATCGCCGCCCACCTCGCTCCAGTCGGTGATCTCACCGGTGAAGATCTTGCCGATCTGCTCCACCGTCAGATTTTCCACCTTGCTGTCGGCATTGACGATGACGGCGATGCCGTCCAGCGCCACGATGGTCTCGGTCAGACCGCTGGCCTTCTCCTCGTCCTTCAGGGCGCGGGAGGCAAGGCCGATGTCGGCGCTGCCGTTGCTGGCAGCCTCAATACCGGCACCGGAGCCGGTGGGGTCATAAGTGACGGTCACGCCGCTGTTGTCCGTCATGAACTGTTCGCTGAGGGCGCCGATCACCTTTTCCATGGAGGTGGAACCGTTGGTGGAGACGCTGCCGGAGAGGGCGGCGGGAGCCTCCGTCTGCGCGCTGCTGTCCGTGTTGGTATCGGCGGGCGTTTCCGTCTGGGAGCCGCAGCCGGTGAGGGCCGCCAGGCTCAGAGCCAAAGTCAGAATCAATGCAAGTGTCTTTTTCATGTTTGTCTTCCTTTTTTATTTGATATTTGGGTTTTCCCCTTTTCACACTTGTCAGTGTACCGGCTGTATGTAAAAGGCAAAAGACAAACCATGTAAAATCCATGTCAAATCGTTCCGCAAATCACTTCTCTGCTGAAAAAAGCAGAGGAAAAGCGTCTTTCCGCAGTGCGGAAAGACGCTTTTTGAAGCACAAACAGTCGATTCGGTTATCGCTGACCCTTGTCATAGGGAATGCCCTCCGCTTTGGGTGCGCGGGAATTCTTGGAGGTAAAGGCCAGCACGATCAGAGAAATGATGTAGGGCAGCATATTGTAAACGGAACTGGGAAGGTTCATGGCCTTCAGGAAGGCAAAGCCGGTGTAGACGTTGCCCAAGGCCCGGAAGAAGCCGAACAGCAGCGCTGCCAGCGCGATGCGCTGGGGCTTCCACTGGCCGAAGATCATCACCGCCAGAGACAGGAAGCCGAAGCCAGCCACGCCGTACTCAAACCGCCACTCGGACACACCGGCGGTGATGAACACGATGCCGCCCAAGCCGCCCAAGAAACCGGAGATCAGCACACCGGCCCAGCGCATTTTATAGACGTTGATACCCACGCTGTCCGCCGCCTGAGGATGCTCGCCGCAGGCCATGAGCCGCAGGCCGAACCGGGTCTTGTACAGCAGCACATAGGAGGCTACCAGCAAAAGCGCCGTAATGAGCATGAACCAGCTGAACTCAAAGGAGCCGATGCTCACGGTAAATGCCTTTTTGGCACCGGCGTACTGAATGATGGAGGACACGTCATCGGGATTGGCCGCAGTGTTGATGGCCTTGACAATGACGGTGGCCCCAGCGGTGCCCAGCAGGTTCAAAGCTGTGCCTACCAACGTCTGATCTGCCTTGAAGTTGATACAGGCCACAGCCAGCAGGCAGGAATACACCATGCCCACCGCGGCGGAAACCAGCACCACTGCCAGGATCGTCACAAAATGAGAGCTGTTCTCTCCCAGATAGCGCATCGTCAGGGCACCGCCCAGAGCGCCCATGATCATGATGCCCTCCAGACCCAGATTGATCACGCCGGAGTGCTCGGAGAAGCAGCCGCCCAGAGCCACCAGGATCAGCACGGAGGCAAAGATCAGGGTATATTGCAGTAGCAAACTCATGCCTGATCGCCTCCTTTCCCGTTGGCCGCATCTTGTTCCGCGGCAGCCTTGGCCTTCAGAGCCGCCTTTTCCTCCCGTTTGGCAATGGAGCTGTTCATCACATGCTTCATGAACAGCACGAAGCCGCAGAGATAAATGATGATGGAGGAGATCAGATCGGAGATCTGCGCGCAGTACAGGGACTTATCCACATACGCGCCGCCGGCGGTGATGTGCTGGATGAAGAAGGACGCCAGCACCGTCCCCAGAGGATTCAGTCCCCCTAAGAAGGCGGCGGCAATGCCGTTGAAGCCCATGGCGGGAACGGAGGAGGTAGAGCACTGCCACTGCTCGTAGCCGGTGAGGTACAGCAGCGCCGCACCCATGCCGGCCAGCGCACCGGAGATCACCAGGCTCAGGATCACGTTCCGCTTTTCCGCCATGCCGCAGTATTTGGCGGCGTTGCGGTTAAAGCCGGTAGCCTTCAGCTCATAGCCGAATCTGGTCTTATCCAGTACGATCCAGATCAGAATCGCCATCACAATGGACAGGGGGATGGCCAGACCCACATACTGATTCTTGTTGAACAGCGCCCCCAATCCCAGAGAGGGCAGCACAGCAGAGGGGTTGTTGTTGGCCAGCACGATGGTGTAGGGGCTGGCGGCCTCTTTCACCGTGGTCAGCAGCATATTGGTCAGGTAGAGGACGATCCAGTTCAGCATGATGCCGGAGATGACCTCGTTGACGTTGCAATAGGACTTCAGCACACCGGAGATAGCCCCCAGCACCGCGCCGCCGGCCATAGCCACCAGCAGGCAGGGCAGCCAGCTCCAGCCCAAACCCAGCGCCGCGTACAGGCTCAGTGCCACGCCGAAGCAGTACTGGCCCGCAGCGCCGATGTTGAACAGGCCCACCTTATAGGCAAACAGGATGGACAGCGAGCACATCAGCAGCGGTGCGGTCTTGACCAGCGTGTTGCCCAGATATTTCAACTGGGAGGATGTCTTTTTATAGGTCAGGAAGTTTTTGACCACAGTAAGGATCGCCTCGCCGGCGCCAGCGGGATTGATGACCAGCAGCACGAGATAGCCGAGGAACAGACCCAGCACGATGCACAAAAGAGAGGCCAGCAGCGATTGGAAGCCGTTGCTCTTGAAAATATTCTTTTTCATGCCTTCACCTCGTCTCTCTTGGCGCCGGCCATGTAGAGGCCCAGCTCCTCCTGGGTGGTGGTTTTCGGGTCCAGCTCGCCCACGATCTCACCCTCGTACATCACAAGGATGCGGTCGGGTACGTCCATGACCTCGTCCAGCTCCAGACTCACCAGCAGCACCGCCTTGCCCTCGTCCCGCTGGGCGACCAGCTGACGGTGGATGTACTCAATGGCGCCAACGTCCAGACCGCGGGTGGGCTGGACTGCCACCAGCAGCTCCGGATCCTTGTCGATCTCCCGGGCCACGATGGCCTTCTGCTGGTTGCCGCCAGACATGGAGCGGGCAATGGTAACAGGGCCCTGACCGGAGCGCACGTCATACTGCTCGATCAGCCGCTCCGCGTAGCCGCGGATGTTCTTCCGCCGCAGGAAACCCGCCTTGTCGGTGAATTCCGGCTCAAAGTACCGCTGGAGTATCATGTTGTCCTCCAGAGAATAGTCCAGCACCAGACCGTGCTTATGCCGGTCCTCAGGGATGTGGCTCATGCCCATGGTGCTCCGCTTGCGGATGGAGGTGTGGGTGATGTCCTGCCCGCAGAGGAAAAGCTCGCCGGACACCAGCGGTTCCAGACCGGTCAGGCCATAGACCAATTCCGTCTGGCCGTTGCCGTCGATACCCGCAATGCAGACGATCTCGCCCCGCCGTACCTGGAAGGACACATTCTTCACAGCGTTGTTCTTATGGACCTTGGAGGCCATGGTCATATTCTTGACCTCCAGCACCACGTCTCCCGGCTCCGCAGGCTTCTTTTCCACATGGAAATTGACGTTGCGGCCCACCATCATGGCGGACAGCTCCGCCGGTGTGGTGTCTTTCGTATTGACGGTGCCGATGTACTTGCCCTTGCGGAGCACGGTGCAGCGGTCCGCCACCGCCATGATCTCCGCCAGCTTGTGAGAGATAAAGAGGATGGACTTCCCCTCCGCCGCCAGATTCTTCATGATCTGCATCAGCTCGTCGATCTCCTGGGGCGTCAGCACGGCGGTGGGCTCGTCGAAGATCAGGATCTCATTGTCCCGGTACAGCATTTTCAGGATCTCGGTGCGCTGCTGCATACCCACGGTGATGTCCTCGATCAAAGCGTCCGGGTCCACATGGAGACCGTACTTCTCGCTGAGGGCCAGCACCTTTTCCCGGGCCTCCTTTTTCTGGAGAAAGCCATGCTTCGTAGGCTCCACGCCCATGATGATGTTGTCCAGCACCGTAAAGCAGTCCACCAGCTTGAAGTGCTGGTGCACCATGCCGATCCCCAAGTCATTGGCGTCATTGGGGTCCTTGATAGAGACCTCCTTGCCGTCCTTCTTGATCGTTCCCTCCTCCGGCTGATACAGGCCGAACAGCACGCTCATCAGCGTGGACTTGCCCGCGCCGTTTTCGCCCAGCAGGGCATGGATCTCACCCTTTTTCAATTGAAGGGTAATGTCATCATTGGCGATGATGCCTGGGAACCGCTTCGTAATGTGGAGCATTTCGATGGCGTAATTCGTTTCCAAGTCAAACCGCCCTCCTTCCGTTTTAATGGCCCGCCGTGTGGATCTCGCGGGGACGGAAACCATGTTCATTTACCGGCAGCGGCATATTGCCCTCACATCCAGTATTATATTCAGTATACTATAACTCCGCTCAAAAAGAAAGGCAAATCGACGGCCGGAATCATTTTTTTGAAGAGTGGTCTCCTCAGGGCGCTTCCATCGGGAGACTCGTCCGCTTTCCGCAAACTGTTCCCGAAAAGACTGCCAGCCGCTTCAACATCCGAAATGCCCCATTCCACCAGGGTGCCAATGGTTTTCCGTACCTCCTTCTTTTGGCAGATAAAAAAGGAACGTCCTTTCGGACGTTCCTTTTCGCGTATGGATTTGCGTTCTGCGCTTAGCCCTTGATAGCGCCCTGGTCCTCCACAGCGATCACGGTGGCGAAGTCAGAGGGAGCCTTGCTCACATCGTTGGAAACGGTGATCTTGCCGTCGAACATATCCTTCACCATGGCCTTGTAGTCATCCTGGGTGAAGCTGTCAGACCACTGAGTGCCCTCACCCATGGGGATCTGGACATAGTTCAGCTCGGGATCATCGCCGGACACCAGACCCAGAGTAGCGATCTTGCCCTTGTAAGCATCCCAGTTGCCGTTGACGATAACGTCAGTCAGGGTGTCATAGGTGGTGGGATACAGACCCTTCATAGCGGAGGTGACGGTCATGCCTTCCACGCCGGCGTAGCCAGCGATGACGCCAGCCTGGTCAACGTCCACGCCGATGACCTTGGCGTTAGCCTTCTTGGCAGCGTCCACAGCGGAGGTGTAGATACCGCCGCCGCAGGCGAAGACGACCTCAGTGCCGCCGGCATACCAGGTATCCATCACAGCGGTGATGTCAGCGTCGCCGAAGAACTGGCCGCCATAGACATAGTTTACGGTCACATCGGTCAGGCCCAGATCGGCGGCAGCGGCGTCAACGCCCTGCACGAAGCCGTAGCCATAACGGACAACAGCGGGAACAGCCATGCCGCCCAGGAAGCCCAGGTTCTTGTAGCCCAGCTTCACAGCAGCGTAACCGGCCATGTAGCCGCACAGCTCTTCCTGGTACACAGCGCAGTACACGTTGCTCATATCAACATACTTGTTCAGATCCCAGTTGCTGGGGTTGAAGTCATAGGACTCACCAGCCTTGGCAACGGCGGTCTCGAGCAGGTCGCCGGCGGCGACGTCGAGCGCGATGAACTTCACATCGGGGAATTCGGGAGCGGCCTCAACGATGGCGCCGCCGAAAGCGTAGCCAGGCATGACGATGACGTTGAAGCCTTCGTCAACGGCCTTTTCGATCATGGCGACACGGTCGGCGGTGTTATCGCCGGCGGGCTTGAAGTAGCTGAACTCGATGCTGTTGTCCTCGGCAAACGCCTTGCAGGCCTCATAGGTGGTCTGGTTGAAGGACTGGTCGGTGATGTC
>ENA-OROK01003710-OROK01003710.1-human-gut-metagenome-genome-assembly--contig:-NODE-3710-length-11801-cov-2.667461_pt1 | contig 11801 bp, 8 predicted proteins | sample MGYA00242127_ERZ509046 | MGnify/ENA primary metagenome ERZ509046 (study PRJEB26280, sample SAMEA2338728) | human gut metagenome | biome: human gut; feature: human-associated habitat; material: faeces... | reverse complement strand
AGACCCTGCGTTCCATGTAAATGAGCACCACGGCCAGCACGGCGTATGCCAGCAAAATGACTATGCCCAGCGCCAACCCTTCGATAAAGACAGCCCAGTCCTCAGGCATCACACCGCACAACGTACGGTGTATCCACTGCGTAAACGGTTCCAGACTGTAATAATCCAAAAATGCTTGATTCATATGTTTAAATGTGTCTGTATGTTATCTGTCAATATCCGGTATCACGAAGTCCATCGTACCGCCGATGGCAATCAGGTCGGCTATCTTCCCGCCCCGGCACACGGTGTCCATGGCATGCACCAACGGCAGCCCCGTGCTTCGGTAATGCAGGCGGTAGGGCGTCTTGTCCCCCCGGCTGATGAGGACTCGCCGCGGCTGGCCTCGACGGAAGCCGTAAACACGCCTTCGGGCAATTTGAGAATGGGCTTCGTCTTCACCCGGAACTCCCCTTCGGGTACATTATCTATCAACTGTTCTATAATTCTGCAGGATTCCATGATTTCATCCATGCGCACCATATAGCGATCGAAAGCGTCCCCATGCGTATAGGTGATTTCCTTAAAGTCCACCTTGCCGTACATCGCGTAGGGATGATGTTTGCGCACGTCGTTGGCCCATCCGGAAGCACGGCCCGGCCCGCCGGTACAGCCCAACGAGATAGCATCCTCACGCGAAAGCAAGCCGACCCCTTTCAGACGGGTGCGGGCAATGACGCTCTTGGTAAAGATATCGTGGTACTCATGGATGATACTCCGCAAGTGCACGATAAACTCTTTCGTCTTCCGCACGAAATCGGGATGCAGGTCGGCCTGCACGCCGCCAATCACATTGTAGTTCTGAATCAACCGTCCTCCGGTGGTATCCTCGAAAATGTCGAGAATCATCTCACGCTCCCGGAAGCCATAGAAGAAAGGCGTCAGCGCTCCCATGTCCATGGCCAGACAGGAATAAAACAGGAGGTGGGAATCGATACGTTGCAATTCGTCCATTATCGTGCGGATATATTGCGCACGTTCGGAAACCTCGATACCCGCGGCTTGCTCGATACACATGCACAGGGCATGGCGGCTCTGGTGGGCGCTCAGGTAGTCCAGACGGTCGGTCAGCGCCAGCGTCTGCGGATAAGTCAGGCTCTCGTTCATCTTTTCGATACCCCGGTGGATATATCCCAATATGGGGTCTATCTTCTTGACCATCTCGCCGTCCAACGACGTACGCATACGCAATACGCCATGTGTGGAAGGATGCTGCGGGCCGATATTGACAATGAAGTCATCCGGGCGGAACACCACGTTCTCGCGCCGTTCGATGGTCCCGTCCGCACGCAAGTCATATTCTTCCGTCACGTCGGCGTTTTCTTCATTCTCCATGTTGAGCGGGTTGCTGTCCATGTCATAATCCTTGCGGAGCGGATAACCCGCCCAATCCTCACGCAGGTAGAGGCGGCGCATGTCGGGATGCCCCGTGAAGCGTATGCCGAAGAAATCGTATGCCTCGCGTTCCTTGATTTCCGCCGTATTCCATATCCGGCACACCGAGGGCAGGAAAGGATCCTCGCGCCCGTCCGTGTCCGTTCGCAACGTCACGCGGCCGCCCGTCCGCGTCGACTCCAACTGGTAGAACACGCTCAGACCGCCGCCACAAGGTCCCGCATGAAGTCCATCGGTTCTTCCGCGTCGTCGTGCAGCCGGCGGCATACCTCCGCCACGTCCCGATCCGGGACCACTACCACTCTCTCGCCGGCCTCTTCCACCGTGGCGGCCGCACACCACTGCCTTATCTTTTCTTCTATCATACTCCGGCCTCCTTTCTTTCCCCGGCTTCGTCCGGTTTCTCCTTGTGGTTGCGCCCTCCGAGGAAACGCTCCATCTTGATTTTACGTTGCAACTGCATCATCCCGTAGAAAAAGGCTTCCGGCCGCGGCGGACATCCGGGAATGTACACGTCCACCGGGATGATGCGGTCTATCCCGTTCACCACGTGGTAACTCCGACGGAACGGCCCTCCGCTGATGGTACATCCCCCCACGGCCACCACGTATTTCGGTTCGGCCATCTGGTCGTACAACCGCTTCAGTACCGGGGCCATGCGGTAGGTTATCGTACCCAACACCATGATCATGTCCGCCTGGCGCGGCGAGTTGCGCGTCACCTCGAAGCCGAAACGCGCCATGTCATAACGCGCCGCCCCCAGGGCCATGAACTCTATGGCGCAACAGCTCGTGCCGAAAGTGAGCGACCAAAGCGAATTGCTGCGGCCCCAGTTGATCAGGTCGTCCAACGTGCCCAATACGATACCCGCCCCGTCGCGGTTCAGTTTCTCGACCATGCGCAGCAGGTAATCGTTATTCTTGAAATCGCCCGGCTCCATATCCTTTATCTTGGGCAACCCGTGTTTCATTTCCATTCCAACGCTCCTTTCCTCCAGGCGTAAGCCAGGCCCAGAATCAATACCGCAATGAAAAATACGATGCTCAACAGCCCTTGCATGCCGATACGGCTTACCACCGCCGCCCACGGAAACAGGAATACCGTCTCGATGTCGAATATCAGGAACAGGATGGCATACAGGTAATAACCGGCATGGAACTGAAACCACGCCTCGCCCCGCGTGGGCACACCGCACTCGTATGGCTCACCTTTTTGGGGGTTGAACGTACGGGGAGCCGCAAGGCGCGCTATCAGCAAGGCTGCCGTCACCAAAGCGATTGCCGTAAGCACCACGACCGTTAACAATGTGAAATCCGTCATTCTTAAAGTTATATTTAATTTAACAACCAAATATTATGTAGTGAAAGACATATCTTTTATTTTCTTTTCCGAGGGGAAAAGGACCATAAGATATGGCACTCTGAAATGATACCTATTTATATAATATAGGCCCCGTAGGGGTCACACCCTGATCCGTCTCAGGGTAAAGACATAATAATCCCTGCCGGGTCCGGAATCATAAGAATAGTATAAAGACCTGCAAGGAGATAAAAAACAGCCTACGGAAGCATAAGGAAAACCGGATAATCTTTCCGAGACCGCCATGTACTTGAAACACGACGTTTCAGACCCTTCATCCAAGGCAAAAGACAACGGGGCTATGTAATCAGAAGTAAAAAAGAAATAAGGAGTATCAGATGTCCAATATGTAACTTCTTGTCCAAAACTTTCCACAGACGGAGCACTTGTCTCAGCACAAAACATCGGTGAACCATGTTTTTCCATCGTGGCAAAAGCCATTAAGAAAGACATGGAAAACAGTAGCCACATACAGAGTTTATGCTTCATTTCCTCGTCTCTTTAATGGGCGCAAAGGTACATATATTATTTTAAAGCTTATTTTATAGAGGATTAAAATATCTAAATTAGAACGATTTAAGTGCTACTTTAAAAACTATCGACATAACCATTCACAAACTTTGTCTTGAAAGTCTTGTGCAGCCGCCACACGTTCCACACCTTGATTCATAATACAAAAGGCCAGCAAATGGTTATTCCCCGACCGTGCATAACCGGCCAATGTGGATACTCCTTCCAAAGTTCCGGTCTTAGCTCTTACATTTCCGTAGGCTTTTCCCTTCCTCATACGTTTTTTCAACGTACCGTCAACTCCGGCTATCGGTAAAGAAATATAAAGAGGTGAAAAAACAGCCTCATCACGATAAGCGTATCTCAGAAAAGCAATTTCAAGTTCCGGTGTCAAGTAATTATATAAAGAAACCCCGCTCCCATCGGCCACTATATATTTTCCGGGATCATAGCCCAACCGCCCTATCAACCGCTCAATGTAGTACATAGCTTCTTTTCTTGAAGCGTATGGTTTTCCTGTACGGGCTGCCAACTGATAAAACAGGGCTTCGGCACATAAATTATCACTCTCTTTCATCATCGGATGCAAAACGTCTGCCAACTGACGTGTCCGTCCGGCTAACAATACGCCATTTTGGGGACAACGGGCTTGTCCTCCAAAAACATGGCGGATGCCCAAGCCATGCAACACCTCGCTGAATGTCCTTATGAAAATATTCTTCTTTCCATATAATAAAGGAGTCAGCACCGGCATGTCATCATCCCAGCACCAACCCCATCCCCATTGTAAGGTATCTTTCATCGACACGTCTGCATACAGTCTCCCTGTTATGGAATCCACATCCGATTCTTTCAAAGCCTTGCCGAAAGAAAGCAAATCTTCTTTCCCGAAACAAGGGTCAAAACCTCCCACGACATACAGGTCTCCATGCAAAACACGTCCCCGGATTTCGCCCGTGTAGAACAAACGGGTTGCAAAACGATAATCACTCCCCAATTCGGAAAGCGCAGTGACAGCCGTTACCAATTTTTCGGTGGAAGCCGGACGCATACGCTGTTTGGCCTGGTAAGCATACAACAAAGTATCGTCGGTCAAATCATACACACACAAACCTAATTGCGAAGTAAACAATAGCTCATCTTGCAACAAACTATCCAGTCCGTCCTGCAAACACACCGACCACGAAGCCTCCTCCTCAAGCGGTTCACAAGAAATTCTCCCGGAAGAAAACAAGGGATTACCAACTCCCCCAACAAACCAAAAGAACCCAAAAAGTACTCTAAAAAGCCTCATATTCATAAGCCATCTGTCTTTTCAAGAAAATCTTCCTGTTTTCGTTTGAAATACCGGCAAAACTCTTCAGCCGGAAAAGGTGTGATAAATTTAATCGAACCGTCGTAAAACGTCAACATGACAGTATCCTTATTCTTTAAAAAGGACAAAGAAGACGGCCGTACGATATCCACCTTTTCGATGTCGGACAAAGAATACCTGCAGACTTTGGAAAACCGTCCCTGATGAATGAATAAGCAACCTTCATCGGTAAAAACATAATACGTATGAATCAAACGTTCCACCACGAAAACCAAAAAGACCATACAACACAATGCAGCCAAAGGCAATTTTACCCAAAAGAAATATATAGCCAACACTGTAGCAGGCAACAAACTGAAAAACAATATCTTCTTATTAATTTTTGCATGAAATGTCCGTATCATAAAACTAAAATTTAGTGCAAGTTACACTTTTTACGGATTAAATCCACAGAAAGCAAAAAAATATCCTGTATTTTTTGTTTATTTAAAAAAAGACATATACCTTTGAGACGATAGCAGAAAAACAAACTAAAACCTATATATTATGAGAGCATTATTTGTTTTTTCCGGCTTATTGTTTTACCTTTCCGCTTTCTCTCAGAATGCGATAAGGTTTGCGTATGATGCGTTAGGCAACCGGGTGAAGCGAGAAATCGTGTTGCAAAATTCAGATGTTGTCAAACGAAATATGTCATCGGAAGAAAAAAAAGAGGATAATTTCTATTCCGACATGCTCTCTGAAAAACAGATCCGTATTTGGCCCAACCCAACGGAAGGGCACCTGAAAGTGGAAATCCAAGGACTCGCCCCTGAAGAAAAAGCCTGTTTGCGCATCACATCGATGAGCGGAGCGGTTGTGGACGTAAAAGAAACAACCTCCTCCGTTTCCGAACTCGACCTGAGCCATTGCACGAATGGCATTTACCTGCTGCATATCGTGGCAGGTGGACAAGAAACCACTTGGAAAATCATTAAAAAGTAACGCTTATGAAACGGGGCCTGCTTTCTTTCTTCCTTTGTGCGTGCTGCCTCCTTTCCATCCTCGGACAAGAGGGGTACCCGGCTATTGACAACGATTACGTACCGACCCATCATACCATAAGAAAAGATTATGCAGTAGGACAAATAGACCTTTCGTCCGGAATATCTTCCACGGGAGCCAAAACCTATACCGTTCCGATAGCCACGTATCCCGGCATACGGAATCTGAATCCCGGACTGGCTCTGACCTACAACAGCCAACAAGGAAACGGGCTAATAGGAGTGGGTTGGTCGTTGGCCGGACTTTCCAATATTTACCGTACGTCACATACCATCCATTATGACGGAGATGTGGAACAGATTGGCATGAACCGCAGCGATGCCTTTATGCTTGACGGATTACGATTATTACGAGTGGATTCCGTCACTTTCCTTACAGAGCAAGGTTACATCCGCGCCAAAACACACTATACCGGTGATGTTTTGCAATATTTCGACGTTTGTTATCCGGACGGGAAAACAGCCGTATTCGGTTACAAGGATAATACGGAAAACCAATTATACTATCCCCTTACGGAACTGAGCGACTTGTGGGGGAACACCATCACTTACCAATACAACTTCAATTATGAACACAACCACTACCAAGTTCAAAAAATCAATTATAACGGAGCCTCGGTGGAATTCGGATATGAAAGACGTCCGGATCCTGTGGCCTTCTACCTTGGGGGAAAAGAAATCATCGAAAATACCCGGTTGCAGACAATTACCTGCAAATTTGGAACGAAAGAATTAGGGAAATACACACTGTCATACCAAAACGCGGAACATCTTGCCGGAAAGCCCAGCCTGTTGCAAAACATTACTTATGAAGCTGGAGGAAAGAAAATCAATCCACTGATTTTTTATTATGGAAAAAACAAGTCACAATTAACATATACTACGGAAGAAATAAACTGTCCGGATATATGGCACGGAGGCGAAGAAGCCCATAGCGCACAATTTGTAGTGGGACGGATGATGGGTAACGGGTATTCGGACATACTGGCTTCTGTTTCAGGAAAGACACCTTACATACAGGATAATACCAAAGACTTTGAATGCTTCTATAATCCTTTCAATCTTTCGGATTACATTTATACCTATACACTTTTAGGTAGTGGGAACGGAGAGGCTAAAAAAAGCTTTCCTTGTGGAACAGGATTTGTTGACTTATTGGCCGCAGACATATCCGGACGAGGAAGAGACTTTCTGATACAAGTGAACAATGAAGTGGTGGACAAGCAATACGATCAAGTTCGTTTTACCGTTCATAACGGCCCGGTCTTTTCCATCTATGATGAACCATCCCCATCATTCACGCGGACTTTTAAGTTCCCCACCGTACATACCAGTGCAAAAGGCATGCGGAGCATACAGCCCAAGTTTTATTATCCGGGAGATTTTAATGGGGATGGAAAAATAGAGATTCTGGCTGTATCTGCCCACCAACCCTTTGGCAACACAAACTTGCCCTCAACGTGCTACCTGTTCGATTTGAAAGGCAACAAAATCCTTTATCAGGGGCACCTGTTCCCCTACCATGTTTCGTTCCCTAGTGAAGATACCGATGAAGAAGAACTGTACAATTCTACAGACGAACTAATCGTGGCCGACTATGACGGTGACGGGAAAAGTGAAATCCACTACAAATCAACTGACGGAAAGGCTCAAACTTTTGTATTCGATGTTTCGGGAAACACTTGGTTACCCCGCCAAACCCATAATTACCAAACCACCCCCGTAGCGGACTCAGAATGGTTCATAATGGGCGATTTCAATTCAGATGGACTGGCAGACCGTTTCTACTATAAACGGAAACAAGAAAAGGGTAGTACCCCAAAAGTTTACATAGCCTTTTCCAAAGGAAATTCACAAGATAGTATCCATAACGTTACATTACCATATTTAAAAGAAGTTTCTACCGGAAAAGAAGACCACTATTTATATATACCCACCGACATAAACGGTGACGGAGTGACGGACATCATCGAATGTGCGGATGAAAAGTTCCATATTTTCATATTCGACAAATACACTAAACAGTTCTATCTGTACAAATCCATCAAACCCGGACAAGATAAACGGCACACCGCATTATCGGCCAATGTACAAACTAAAGATGGATATTCCACAGAATTTGTCAGTATAGACGGTGAAAAGCTTATAAAGTATTCTTTCCAACGCAACGACTCTGAAGAATGCCTCCTCACGGGAGTGGTAAACAGTTTCGGGGTGGTGGAAAAGAATGAATATGCCCTGATGAACGAAAGCGGGAAAAAAGAAGGAATATACAGTTACTACATCCCGGCTCCTTACCCTTATACATCCGCTTACGGGAAACAACCTTTGATAGCCGTTTCGGAAACCTACGTGGACGGAAAACAAGTAGACGGACAACATTACTATTACGAAGGGGGCATACAACATCTCACGGGAATGGGGTTTTGTGGATTCACACAAACCCGCACCATAGATTTCAAAGGCAAGGAAAGAGTATGTGAGTATGACCCTGAAAACCATGGAGTATTGGAATATGAATACAACGAAGGCATTTCTGAATCTTATTATTACTACGAGGTCATCGAACACCCCAACCGAATGGTGGAAATCAACCTGACGGATAAGGAATATTTCGACAATGTCAGGGACATGTCCACCGATTACCGTTATGAAGACTACCGTTTCGGATACCCGAATATTGAGGAAATAGAATATGAAGACAACTCCGTACGGCGCACGGAAACCATCTATACTTCTGTCCAAACAGGATATAAAACGAAGACACGGAAAGGAGAAAATGCAGACGTATGCACCATGCTGGCATACATCCCACCCGGAAAAGAATATATCCTCGGACGTATCCATGAACAAACGGTCAGGACTACCACGGAGGATGGAAAAAATGTAACCAAACGCACCACATACCCTTCCTGGCTTTATGATATGCCGCAGGCCAAACGGGAATACCTCGGACAAGAAACACGTTATGACTGCCAATACGACAAACAAGGAAACCTGATCAAATCCACAACTGGGTGGAGCGGAGGAGCAGAAAGCATCTCCGAATCCTGGGAGTACGACACTTATGGAAGAAAAACCAAACACACTTCCGAAACAGGCACGACAGAACAGTATGCCTATGACATGCAAGGAAGGCTCTCAACCCATACCGACAGCCGTGGAAACATCACGACATACAGTTACGATGAATTCGGAAAGGAGAAAACTGTGAACCGTCCGGACGGGACAAACGTGACAACAGAATATGAATGGATACCGGATAGAAATGAAGGGTTGTATGCCGTCACCGTCAAGGAAACTGGACAACCTGACCGCAAAACGGTGTATGACGCATTGGGGCGGGAAGTACGTACCGCCGAAATGACCTACGATGGGAAATGGCGTTACGTGGACACGGAATATGACAATTATGGAAGGGTGACCCGCAAGTCATCACCCTATACCCAAACCACCCCCTCATATTATTCAACTTACACCTATGACAACCTCGACCGGATGCTTTCCGCTACCGACCGACCGGGACACACCACGACATACAGTTACACCGGTAGCCTTGAGGGGTATACCGTGACCACTACGGAAAACGGAGTAGAAACCTCACGTTCGTATGGGCCGCACGGCGAACTCGTACAGGTAGACGACCCTGGAGGCACTACACTTTACACTTGGGAACCAGACTTGCAACCCTCAACCATCACGGCACCGGACGGTTCACAAATTACTTTCGAATATAACGCCTCACGTAGGTGCAGCGCAAAAAACGACCCGGGGTTCGGACGGACAACTTATGGTTACGAGAATTCAGGGGAGAAGGCATGGGAACAGAACGCCAAAGGAGAACGTACGCGTTATTTCTATGATGATTACAATCGCTTGACAAACTGTGCAGGCACTTCACCCAATGTGGCGTATACTTACACTCCGTATGGGGAAATCGCTACCATCAAGGGATTCAATGGCACGTTCATATCATATACTTACGACAATCTGGGAAGGTTGGCATCCTACCGGGAAGACGCACCGGACGGGAAATGGCTCCGGAAAGATTATACCTATAAGGACGGACAAATAAGCTCCATCACCTACACTTCACAAAACGGAGAACTGACCACTGAAAATTTACGTTACCAAAACGGCCATCTGGTGGAGGTAACTCTTCCGGACGGAACTTCCATCTTCCGGTTGGACGGGGAAAGCAGGATGGGATTGCCCACATTGGTTCAAACCGGACAACTCACCCGGCAGTATGGTTACGATGCCTACGGTTACCCCACGTCACGCAAAGCAAACATGGGAAAAGTGACCCACCAGAACTTCTCATATACTTTCGATACGTCGCGTAACAACCTGCTCTCCCGTACCGATGAGTTGCGTAATAGAACCGAGACTTTCAATTACGACGGGATGAACCGCTTGGCAAGCGATGGGAGAACCACGGTGGAATATTCCCCATCCGGCAACATCATACGCAAATCCGACGTGGGGGACTATACTTATGGGTTACAGGCTAACCCGCATGCCCATACCGGCGTAGAAAATCCGGCCAAATACCCCACCCCTACGGGCTTGCAGGAAATAACCTACAATTCCTCCAACCTTCCCGATTCCATCTACGACTGGATGAGTGCGGCCAAGTTCACCTATAATGGGAACTTTGACCGTGTGAAATCGGTCTATTACCAAAACGGGACAATCCATTACATGACCCGCTATTACTTGGGTGGATGTTATGAACTGGATTCACTGAAATACGACCGTATCGAGAAACTGTATTTACATGGCGGATATTATGATGCCCCCATAGTATGGAGGAAACGGAATAACACCAAGCCGGAACTTTACCATGTCCTGCGCGACCCGTTGGGGAGTATCACGAATGTCGTACGGGATGACGGATACAGGCAGGAGGAACTGAGTTATGATGCTTGGGGACACTTGCGTAACCCTATGGGATGGGAACCTCTTAGTCAAGCAAAGATGTCCCTTACCGGAGGAAGTACTCCATCTTCCACCTTCCTCGGACGTGGATTCTGCGGACATGAGCAACTCCCTGTGGCCAACCTCGTCCACATGAATGCTCGGCTGTATGACCCATGGACGGGACGTTTCCTCTCGCCCGACCCATACGTGCAATTCCCCGACTTCTCACAAGGACTCAACCGCTATTCCTATTGCATGAACAACCCGCTCATCTATGTGGATGAAAACGGGGAATTCTTCTGGATTATCGTAGGAGTTGCCGCTTTAATCGGCGGCACGGCAAACGTGGCGATGCATTGGGATGAAATCAAAGCTGCAGGGGGTGGATGGAAAGGATTCAAAAAAGGGTTGGGATACTTTGCCATAGGCGGACTGGCAGGAGGCGTAGGAGCCGCTGCCGGAGTGGCTGCCGCCACCGGGTTCAGAGGCATGCTGGGCATTACCTCCGCACAATGGGCTGCAGGAATGACTGGCTTTGTCAACGGGGCACAAGTCGGATTGGCTTCAGGTATGGCTTCGGGATTCATACAGAACACGGGCAACTCACTCCTTGAAGGGGCTGACTTCGGAGGCGCATTGGAAAGCGGAATCATGGGAGCCATCATGGGCGGTGCTTCAGGCGGACTTATGGGAGGAATATCCGGTGGTATCAGCGCACGAATACAAGGAAAGGACTTTTGGACGGGTGCTGAAAAAGCAATCAGTAACCGTGACCTGATTCAACAAGCTGCAGACATGGCTTATAAAGAAATTCCGGGTGAAGGACCTGTTGTAGGAACCAAAAGACATGAGTTTGCAACAAAATATTTAGAAGAATATCAAGATATACACGGAGATAGAGGATTAGAGTTTAAAGTCTATTTTGAAAATAGACTTACCAATGAGCGTGGAATTGTCGATGTGTTAGATAAACAAAACCAAATGATTTATGATTTTAAATTTGGTTATCCGAATAAAACTCCTGAAATGCTAAACAATACATTACAGATGCAAAAATATAGAAATCATTTTAAATGGCCGTCAGAAATTATAAAACCACAAATTAAATATTAAAAAGTTTATGAATACAAGTAAAAGTAAAACATCCAACATACCTCTGACTGATTGGAAAAAAGCATTTCCAATGTTATCAAGGTATTCTTCTAATACATTATTAA
>ENA-OROK01003698-OROK01003698.1-human-gut-metagenome-genome-assembly--contig:-NODE-3698-length-11829-cov-4.064549_pt1 | contig 11829 bp, 9 predicted proteins | sample MGYA00242127_ERZ509046 | MGnify/ENA primary metagenome ERZ509046 (study PRJEB26280, sample SAMEA2338728) | human gut metagenome | biome: human gut; feature: human-associated habitat; material: faeces... | reverse complement strand
AGATGGAGTGACCTATGAAAAAAACAACCGCCGGCAGAAAAGTGAATAACGTGAAGAGAAGACTTGTGAGTGCTCTTCTTCTGGCAGCGGTAACGCTGACTGCCACCGGCTCTGTCTGGGAATCCCCTGCGGAGACGGTGCAGGCGGCACCTTCTATGAACGAACTGCAGAACCGCATCAACAATCATCAGAACCAGCTGAATAACATCAACAGCCAGATCCATTCCTTGCAGGATGAGCAGGATCTGGTGCAGGAGAAGATCGATGACCTGAATGCGGAGATCATCAACACCATGACCAGTATCGGTATGAAGGAGGATGAGATTGCCGCAAAGGAGACGGAGCTTTCCGACAAGCAGGTACAGATCGATCAGACCCAGGAAGAGTACAATATTGCCAAGGCACAGGAAGAGAAACAACATGACGATATGATCACACGCATGCGCATGATGTATGAAAATGATTCTTCCGAAAATTATGTAAACCTGTTATTTCAGGGCGGCGGCTTAAGCGGAATGCTGAACCGCATGGATTTCGTGGAGAGTGTCTACGAATACGACCGTCAGAAGCTTCAGGAGTACGAAGAGACTAAGGAGCAGGTGTTGGCACTGTGGAATCAGTTAGAGGAAGAGAAGACTCAATTGCAGGCCGATAAGGACCAGCTGGAGGCGGATAAGGCAGATCTGGAAAGCCAGAAGTCAGAGTTGGATGTCATGCTGGCGAAGAAGAAACAGGAATCTGCCAATTACGATGCGGAGATCAAAAAGGCAAGGCAGGAGGCTTCCGTGGCCAAGGCACTGCTGCAGCAGGAACAGAAACAGTTAAAACAGCTGCAGGCACAGGCACAGCGCGGCAACACCGCAGCAGCCACCGGAAGCTATACGACCACGAATTATACTTCTGTGATCGAAAATGCATCCGGCAGCGATATGGGTAAGCGGTTGGCAAAATATGCCTGCCAGTACATAGGCAACCCTTATGTGGCGGGAGGCACCAGCCTGACCAATGGTGCAGACTGCTCCGGATTTACCTTCCGCATATACAGTGACTTCGGTTACAGTATTCCCCGTACTTCCTATGAGCAGAGAAGCTGCGGTACCGGTGTGGATTATAGCAGTGCACAGCCGGGAGATCTGATCTGTTATGATGGACATGTGGCAATGTATATCGGCGGAGGATTGATCGTACATGCCAGCACCCAGCGTACCGGCATTAAGGTCAGCAATGCAAATTATCGTCCCATTCTTGCAGTGAGACGGGTTGTGTAGCAGACAGTCGGATATATTTGAATATTTGACATTAAAAAGCCTTGTTTTCATGGAAAGCAAGGCTTTTTTTCTATGTGCGCCTTGCGGCGCACGTTTCTGAGCCCACCCGTTAGTGAAAATAAACAAAAGATATCATTGGTAAAAACGCATATAGACAAAGCGGGAACGCTATGATAGTCTGTAGTTATTCAGAGCTATATGTTTTCATTTCAGAAAAATAAGCATTCTTAACAGACCATTCGGTCGGAATTTCCAATTTTTTGAACGATTCTTTTTATTTTTGTACGCAAATTCAGGAGAATTTGCAGAACAGACTAATTTTGAATATGGGGGATAAATGACATACGAAGAATTTAAAAAAGCATTGTGCCGGAACGTGCAGAATATGGAGACGGCGCAGAATAAAACAATACGCCTTTTGGAGCGGCAAATGATTTGCTCGGATCCCATGGCAGTGCATATCATGAGTGTTATGAATCGCCATATGTATGGAAGAGAGAATATTCTCATCCGGGAAGATATGTTATGTGCCATGTGGAGTTTAAAAAGGGAAGAGCAGATACAGTACTGGCCGGTACGACCGTTATACGAAAGATACAGACAGGAAGGGTGGCAAAGTATTCTGCCGGAGATCTCAGCAGGTCTTGAAGAATCAGATAAGAAAAAAGATGTGTCGTTTACAGAGGAAAGTCTGAGTTATGCTGTCTGCAGAGGTCATATGAGGATACAACCAGTAAATTTTGAAAGACACAGGCACACGCTTGAAAATGCAATCCATCGTAAGATTGGAGATATTGCACTGGTACTTCAGCTGATTATCTGCGAAGGGAACCCAGACAATCTGACAATGCAATTATCCCGCAACAGGATAATGACGTGGGAACGGACAGAGGATCAACTGATCATGGAAGCTTTTATGAATAGTAGCCGTAAAATGCCGCCGAGACTGTACCTGGGTAGTGACAGACGCCCCGAGTTCCCTTATTATGAGGGTGTGTTCCTCCCAGATGAGAAGGGGCGGCCGACAAAGATTGCTCCATGGAATCCTATGGAGGGAAGGACTGGATACCTCCTGACAACAACAGGACGGATCAACGGAGCAGCAGCTTTTTTTTATCCTGGGGTTAAAGATATTCTTGCGGAAAAAATGCGTGGCGATTATTATGTAGTATTCCCAAGTCTGCATGAGGCAATGATTCATCCGGTAGCCTGCGTCAATGCAGAGGAAATCAGAACATCTGTGCAACACATCAATGCCATTTATGGAGAAGAGGAGATGTTGTCGGACAGAGTATTCTGCTATCGCAGGAACCGGAGACTGCTGCAGCTGCTGTAAAATTGACCTGTGATAGAAAATAAAAATTCCATGCTATCAACTAAAAACTGCCCGGATATTTCTGAGAACGAAGTATCCGGGCAGTTTTTGCTATAAAGATTTATTATATACTGGGATTTTCCATTAAAAATTGCATGAACTTGCCTTCATCTTCCCTGTCAGAACAGAACAATTCAAGCTCATCCCCATGCTGTCCGAGCAATGCAGCAATGGCAATGTACTGGGAAAGCTTACTCTTTAGATTAAAAATATCACCGTCTAAGGATCTTAAAGTTACGTCCCCCTTACAACTGTCGACAATAGAAAGAAACTCATTTACCTGTTCGATTTTTGTTAATTTCATGAAATGTTCCTCCTTTTCTTATACAGTCATTTGACCGAAAAGCGTACTATTATTGCTAATATTATACGTATTTTAAACAGAGAATGCAAGAGATTCTTTGGCATGCGTGTCAGCCAGGCAGGAGCGTAAAATTCGCGAAAAAAACATTCCCTTAAAGGGAAGAAAGGAAATATATCCGGTTCTTCCAAATAAAGCCTTTGACTGCACATTACGTGCAGATTTAGGCTAGAAAGGGAAGGTAAAAAATGGCATGACATTACAAATTACGTCATAATGCACAAAAATAATCAAATAAAATATTTATTAGGCAACTAAAATGCTTAAAAATGATATAAAAATATGATAAACGATTGACATATGTAAAGAATGATGATATTATTCAATCATCAAGAAATTATTAGAAAAAGTGTGGAGAAAAACGAAAAAGATTTTTCGAAACAGCGCAAATCAGTAGAGGAATATGAAAATGAAAAAAATACCAAATCGACAAGTGCATCTTGATTTTCATACCAGCGAAATGATTGACCAAGTGGGCAGTAAATTTTCAGCCGAGGAATTTGCAGACACATTAAAGAATGCCAATGTAGAAGCAGTTACTTTGTTTACCAGATGTCATCATGGAAATCTGTATTATGATTCGACAAAATATCCCGAGAGGATACATCCTCATCTGAAGGTAAAGGATATGTATCGGGAACAGGCGAAGGAATGCAGGAAAAAGGGGATAAAAGTATATTTATATACAACAATCTGCTGGGATATCCGGGTTGCAGCAGAACATCCGGAATGGGTGGCTATAGATGATTATGCGAGGATAAGCAGACGTGAGACAGGTAATATCTTTGAGGATCCCGGATTTCATGTAGATCTGTGCATTAACAGTCCATATCGTGAGTTCTGCAAAGAACAGATAGCAGATGCGTTAGAGAATTGTCCGGTAGATGGAGTCCTGGTTGATGCATCCTTTGTTGTAGAGTGCTGCTGCCCCAGATGCAGAAAGAGCATGCTTGAGAAGCACCTGAATCCGGCAGATCCTCAGGATAGAAAGAAGCATGCATGGCAGATTTATTATGACTTTGTCAGGGAAATGACGGATTATCTGCATGAAATTGATTCGGATTATGATATTTTCTTTAACAAGGGTCATGTCGGGGCTCAGGATATTCCTGTAAGGGATTGCTTTGATTATGTTGCTGTAGAAAGTCAGCCGGCTAATTGCGGTTATATGGATTTCCCAGTATCTGCAAGATATCTGAGAACATGGGGAGTACCGGTTGTTGGTATGACCGGACGCTTTCTTACCGGTTGGGGAGATAATAATTCCTACCGGAATCAGGCCGCTTTGGAATACGAATCTTTCAGTGCATTGTCTTATGGAGGACTGTGCAATATAGGAGACCAGCTGCCGCCCTCCGGTCAGTTGGATAAGGATATGTATGGAGTCATAGGGGATGTATTTCGTCAGGTGAAAGAAAAAGAGCCCTGGTGTGAAGATGTGACTGCTTTGTCGGAAATGGCTGTGTTTAATCCGGAAGAATTTTATGGTGGAGCTCCCGGAACGGTAAATCCCCATGCTGAAGGAGTGTGCAGAATGCTTCAGGAGCTGGGATATCAGTATGATTTAGTGGATTCCGAAAGCGATTATTCCCAATATCGTCTTTTGCTTCTGGCAGATAATATACCTGTAGACCATAAGTTGGAGTGCAGACTCAAGGAATTTATGGATCAGGGAGGGGCTCTCATTGTTATGGGAGAGGCAGGATTGAAAAATTCCGAAGAAACATTTGCAGCGGATTGCCTTGGAATTCGGTGGAATGGTGAGTCTGAGTATGATGCAGATTATATTCATGCAGAGGGGGTACTAGGCAAGGGCTTATTCGATGCGGATTATGCTATGTATCTGAAAAGCGAAAATGTTGAAATTATTTCAGAAGAAGCCTCGGAATTATTACCGCTGATAGCACCGCTTTTTAATACAACATGGGAGCATTACACGGGACATCTGAAAGCACCGAGTTCCGAAATAAGAGTAGGAAGTGCAGCTGTAAGAAAAGGGAATTGTATTTATTTTGCCCATCCGTTATCCATGATTTACCACGTTATGGGTCCTAAATGGGTAAAACAGCTTTTACATAATGCAATAGACGTGCTGATGCCTGACAGATTGCTGGAGCATACAGGCCCATCAACAACAATTGCAACCGTGAATGAACAAACAGGAAAGAACAGATGGATCGTGCATCTGATGCATTATGTTCCTGAAAGAAGAACAGAAAAATATGATATTGTAGAGGATATTATTCCTCTTTACAATATAGATTTACGGGTCAAAACAGATCGTAAACCATCTGCAGTCAGGCTTGTGCCACAAATGAAGAATCTGGAATTTCGTTATGAAAACAGACAGGTAGTAGTTACGATACCAAAGGTGGAAGGCCATCAGATGGTTGAGATTCAGTTTTAAACCGGATAAACAATAAAAGAAGAGACTTGGTAAGGAGGTCATTATGAGAAAGAGTGTAAAATATGTAGCAGCCCTTTTGGCAGCAACTATGACGATTGGAGGCTTGACAGGATGTGTGAACTCCGCGTCATCAGACACAGGAAGTAATACCGCAGCATCAGACAGTAATGCAGGAGTAGAAGAAAGTGCTTCTTCTGACAATGATTATGATTTCTATATTTTTAATGCAAAGGGTGAAAACGCAGATGCGTTAGCAGCAGCGGTGGATACCTATGAAGCTGAGACGGGACTTACCATTAAAATATTCTCCCTGGGAAGCGGTACACCTACAGAAGAGGCACTCCGTGTCGATATGTCATCGGATCATAAACCGGCTATTTTTGGTATCATGGATCCCCAGGCGCTGAAAGAGTGGGTTGAAGGAGATTTCGCATTGGATTTGACGACTGCAGATCTTTTACCGGAGTTTAAGGCTCTGGCAGATGATTTGGATCCCGGACTCAGACTGACAATGGATGGACAGGACAGCTATGGCATTCCATATAATGTTGAAGGATATGGCTATATTGTTGACAAGGAAATGATTGCTGCATTGGTAGGAGAAGACAATGTGGATAGCTTTATTGAAAAATATAAAACAGCAACCTATGATGAATTTGCAGATTTTGTTGAGAAGGTAAATGCTTATATCAAGGATGGCAAGGGTAATGATTTTGCCCTGAGTGGACAGACATTTTCCCTTCTGGCTGAAAAGAATGAAAAAGCTGAAAAGCTAGAGGGAGTATTCTCGGTTGCAGGCAGTGAGAAATGGACTTATGGAGATCATCTGATTAATATCCCTATTGACAGTGTATTTCCGAATGTTGCCGCAGCAGTGAATGCAACGGATGAACAGTTGGATAAATTATACAATCCTATGGTTGCCTATGCAAAGACACTGGATCTGATCACTTCCCATGCGGTGAGCGAGCGGGGACCTGAGTTTATCAATTCCACAACAAATGGCTATGATGCTGCAGTGGCAAATTTTGCAAATGGCAAGACATTATTTATCAAGCAGGGTAACTGGTGTTATACCAATATTAAAAATGCAAATTCTGAAATTGTAGATACATTAACTATTTTACCGATCAAGATGCCTTTTGAACAGGGTGATATTGCAGTAGATGGATTGACAGTGGAGCATATGAATTCTTCCATTCCGGTATTTTGCGGAAACTATTATGTATTGAATAAACAGGTAAGCCAACATGAACTGGAAGAGGCGCAGAAATTTCTGGTGTGGCTGAATACCAGTGAAGAGGGTCAGCATTATGTCACTGAGGAAATGGCATTTATTCCTTATAATGCAGATCCCGCAACAACGGTTCTTGGTAATAGCCTTTCCGATTGTATTATTGGATATATGAGTGAAGGTAATACTCTTACCAATGCTTATGCAGGTGCACCGGCAAGATGGGCTACAGAGGTATTTGGATTGAAAATCATGGAAGAGTATCTGACGAAGCCTGAGTGGACTGAACAGGATTATGAAGATATTGCTAATTACACAATCGCCTCCTGGAAGGAAGCAAAACAGTAATGTTGTAATTGAATAGTTACAATATAATCTAAAAGATTGTCGGTAAAACTTAAAGAGCTTTACCGACAATCTGATATATAAAGAGAGTGACTGTAAATATACCGGAAAGTTGCTCAACAGAAAGATAGGATGATGTAAACATGAACAGATTTTATAAGAAAATTAATGTGTGGTTCACGCTTCCGGCAGTAGCCTTATTTATTATAGTGGTTCTGATTCCGTTTTTTATGGGACTGGTTTACTCTTTTACATCATGGAGAGGAGCATATTTTGCCGGAGGGTCATTAAGCGAATCGTTTATTGGACTTGATAATTACAAGAAAGTTTTTACCAACACAAAGTTCCTTGCTTCTTTAATCTATACGGTTAAATTTACGGTAGTGGCTGTCCTGATCATAAACATGGCTGCGTTGGCACTTGCTCTTCTGACAAATCATATTTTAAAGGGAGCAGGTGCTTTCAGAACGGTATTTTTTCTTCCCAATTTATTGGGAGGACTGGCACTTGGATATATCTGGAAATTTATTTTTGATGTGATTTTTTCCCAGCTGCTATTTGGAAAGGACGGAGTACTGCCTATAGAAGCTCTGACCTATATGACACAGAACAACACAAAAGCAATTTTTGCATTGCTTCTGTTAACGATGTGGCAGTGGGCCGGATATATGATGCTTATTTATGTGAATGGATTGAATAACATTCCGAATGAATTATATGAAGCAGCAGAAATAGACGGGGCCACAGCAATACAAAGGTTTCGCTATATCACACTTCCTATGTTGATGCCTTCTGTGACAATTGTATTATTCCTTTTGTTGGCAAACTGTTTTAAGCTTCTGGATCAAAATGTGGCATTGACGGAGGGTGCCTTTTCCACCAGAATGCTTGCTATGCAGATTATGAATACTCCGAAGGATGCGTTACCTCCTGATTATGGATATGCGCAGGCAGAGGCAGTTGTATTTTTTGTCCTGGTTGCAGCTGTGACCATGATACAGGTTGCTGTAACGAAGAGTAAAGAGGTGGAAGCATAAATGAATAAAGGATTCAGAATTGAAAAAAGAAGAATAGGTAAGGCCGTAGTTTATATGGTCCTGATCCTGCTGGCATTGTATACGTTATTCCCATTGCTGATATTGGTAATCAATTCCTTTAAGCCTCATACGGACATTATTGCCAATCCTTTAGCCTGGCCAAGACCGGTAGATATTGGATTTGTGATTAAAGCTTTGAGAGAGTTGAAGTTTACCCAGTCTTTCTTTGTGACCCTGTTTATTACAACGATTTCTATATTGATGATTGTAATGGCTTCTTCTCTGGCTGCATGGGCAATGATAAGGAATAAGACAGTATATTCCAAATTGGTATTTTACATTTTTATTGCAGCAATGCTGGTGCCGTTCCAAGCGGTAATGTTTCCTTTGCTCAATGTGTTTGAAAAGATCGGAATGAAAAATATCTGGGGGCTTGTTATCATGTATGGCGGATTCGGAATGAGTATGTCGATTTTCCTCTATCATGGATTTATGAAAAGTGTTCCGGTATCATTGGAGGAGGCAGCTGTATTGGATGGCGCAGGTGCTATTCAGATATTTTTAAAGGTGGTATTTCCCCTGGTTAAGGGAACGACCAGTACGGTTATCATATTAAATGCATTGTGGATCTGGAATGATTATCTGCTTCCGTTCATGGTTATAGGAAACGGAGAAATCAGAACCATGACATTGGAGCTTTATTTTGCAAAGATGAAGGCCGGTGTATACGGAAATCCATGGGAGCTTATTTTCCCTTCGGTGCTTGTGACCATTATACCGATTATCATTGTTTTTCTCTTCCTGCAGAAGTATATCATGAAAGGTGTTGTTGATGGTGCAGTAAAGCAATAAGCTCAGCATCCATGAAGGGTATACTTTGGGTGGATACAGAAGTAAATGGAAAGAATGTAAGGACAGAGTACATACAGAAATATATTAGTTATGAAATAAAAATCGAGCATCCTTTTCTGTTGATTCCAGTGAAAATAAAGGAGGAAACAGAACGCTTGTCATTTTATCTGGAAGATCAGAAGGTGTTGGAGTATCAGGTCTTCCCTTTGGAAGAGGGAGAGATTGTGGATTATTATGCTCCGGTTCCTGTTGCGTCGTGGATAGGGAGAACCATCCGCCTGGAGGGAAACTATCCGGAGGCATTTTATGCAAAGATGAAGCAGGCTGATCGGCTTCCACAATCGGAACAGCTGCATCCACTGATGCATTTTTCGCCGGTCAATGGCTGGATGAATGATCCCAATGGACTTGTCTGTCAGGATGGAATTTATCACCTGTTTTATCAGCACAATGCTTTTGGCACAAAGTGGGATAATATGAGTTGGGGACATGCGGTCAGTGAGGATTTATTACACTGGGAACATCGGTCGATGGCCATTCTGCCGGATGAAGATGGAACAATTTTTACGGGAAGCGGTCTTTGCAATGAAAAGGGACTTTTGGAATTGCCGGAAAATGCACTTGTCTTTTTTTATACCTCGGCAGGAGGAAGCTCAGACAGTCCGTGGAGTGAAGGGAGACAGTTTACCCAGAGGATTGCCTACAGTACAGATCGCGGAGAGACGCTTCATAAGAAAAATCAGGTGATAGTGCCGAATCTGACCAGAGGAAATCGAGACCCAAAGGTATACTGGCATGAGGAAAGTAAAGGGTATATCATGTCACTTTACTTAAAGGATCATGAGTACGCTATTTTACGTTCTGAGGATCTTGAGCATTGGGAACTGACACAGAGAATTTTTCTTTTGACAACCAGAGAATGTCCTGATCTGCGTCCGGTTCCGGTGGAAGGCGGTCAGGAAAAGTGGATGCTGTTTACTGCATTGGGAGAATATTTTACAGGAGACTTCGATGGCTTCCAGTTCACAAATCTGGATGAGGGGCGTATGGCCTATCAGAATGAACTGCCTTATGCCGGACAGACGTATTTTGATCTGAAGGATCGTGTTGTTCTGATGCACTGGCTGCGTACAAAGAATCCGAAGAAGTATTATACAGGAATGATGGGGATTCCACGGGAACTGACATTTATAAAAGGAGAAGAAGGCTTCATTCTGCGTCAGTCAGTGATCCGCGAGTGGAAGGAGCAGCGGATTCTTGCTCGTGACGAGAAGTTGCAGAAGCAATGGGAGGATGAGTCTGTCAGAAATGCTGCACTGGAATTATATTTGAAGGTGCAGGGAGCTTTTTTACTTTCTGTAAATATTTATGGGCAGAAGCTTTCTTATCAGCGTAGGGAAGGGATTCTTTGGGTAAATGGGGTTTCCTGCAAAGTGAAAGAAGATCTTCGCGATCTTTCAATCATTGTTGACCGTGAAATTCTAGAAGTAGCAGCAAACGAAGACACTCTTCTATATTTTTTTGAGACCGATCTGCAGGAACTGGCGGGGAAAATAAGCGTGGAGGCAGATCAAAAGGTAGATAGTTGTCTGTGGAAAATACAGTAGACAGATTGATGGATGTATGTGGATAATTCTGAGCGAAAGAGAGCATGAGTAAATGGAAACAAAATATGATGTGATTGCATTAGGGGAGCTTCTGATTGATTTTAATCAGGCGGCTCTGAATGACAATGGGAATTACCTATATGAAGCAGCTGCAGGAGGAGCACCATGCAATGTTCTTTCCATGCTGCAGAAGCTTGGCAGAAAGACTGCATTTATTGGTAAAGTCGGCAAGGATTCTTTTGGAGAATATCTAAAAGAAACCATAGAAGACATTGGAATTAATACGGACAATCTGCTGATGACAAGTGCGGCAAATACTTCCCTGGCATTTGTGTCAAGAAATGCGTATGGAGACCGGTGCTTCCAGTTCTATCGTGATCCGGGTGCAGATATGCTGCTGCGGAAAGATGAAGTTATTGCTGCGAATATAGCCAAGTCAAAAATTTTTCATTTTGGAACGTTGTCTTTTACAAGTACAGATACAAAAGAGGCAACCTGTTATGCTGTTGAGTGTGCAGAAGAAGCCGGAAAGCTGATTTCATTTGATCCTAATATCCGAATCAATTTATGGAATGATCCGCAAGAAGCAAGAAAAGCAATGGACTATGGGCTGAAAAAATGTGATATCCTGAAAATATCTGACGAGGAACTGTTTTTTCAGACGGGAATTAGGGATCAGGATGAAGCAATGAAGATATTAAAAGCAACATATGAGATACCGTTTATCTGTCTGACGATGGGAAGAAATGGAAGCTGTGCGTACTATCATGACAGGAAGGTACAGATGAATGCATTTGTACAGGAAAAGACAGTAGATACAACCGGGGCTGGAGATACCTTTATGGGGTGTGTACTGAATTTTGTGCTGGATCATGGACTGGATGGTCTTGAGGAAGAAGAAATTCGACAGATGCTCCGGTTTTCCAGTGCAGCAGCATCCATCATTACAACACGTTATGGAGCTCTTAAAGTCATGCCGGATCAGGAAGAAATACAAAAATACATGAAAGACGTACTGACCGCAGACGTAAAACGGAAATTGAAAAGCATCTGAAATGTAATGAAAGCTAAGAGTAATCGGGCAAATCCGGTTGCTCTTTTTATTTTGTATAAGCTATAATGTAACTATTCAGATCTCATTCGTAAAACCGCTGCTAACGCAGCTCAAGTTTTACTCATTGAGGTTACTTCGCCATATAAAATTGCTGTTCTGCATGAATGCAAGCATTCACAGAAAGCAATTTTGCATCAGCCAAATGGCACTGTGTTCACATTTACATTACCTGCAGGGGAGGTAGAACTTCATGAATAAACCTTTGATATTAGTGGTTGAGGATGACCCG
>ENA-OROK01003697-OROK01003697.1-human-gut-metagenome-genome-assembly--contig:-NODE-3697-length-11830-cov-2.985817_pt1 | contig 11830 bp, 5 predicted proteins | sample MGYA00242127_ERZ509046 | MGnify/ENA primary metagenome ERZ509046 (study PRJEB26280, sample SAMEA2338728) | human gut metagenome | biome: human gut; feature: human-associated habitat; material: faeces... | reverse complement strand
CGTGTTCCGCTCCGCTTCTGTTCCGGTGCTGCTCGTTGCGGCGATTGAAAGCGCCATCATGATTAACCTCGGCATTCCGTATTTCACCGGCACGACGCTGCCGTTTATCGCAAGCATCGTTATCAGCACTATTCAGCTCGGTGCAACGGTCGACTATGCGATCCTCATGACTACGCGTTTCCGTGAAGAACGTAACGCGGGTCACACTGTAAAGGAAGCGGCTCAAATTGCCGTTGAACAGTGCAGTCAGAGTATTTTAACAAGCGGTCTCACCTTCTTCGCGGCAACGTTCAGCGTGTCCCTCGTCTCCCGTATGGAGCTCATCGGCGTGTTGTGCAAGCTCATCAGCCGCGGCGCACTCATCAGTATGGCAGTTATCCTGCTTGTGTTGCTCGTCATTACGGAGCCAATCCTCAGAAAGACCACGTTCCATTGGCTGAAAAAGCCCGAAATCACCGAGAAAAAGGCATAATCGATTCAGAGAAAGGATCTCGATCAATATGAGTAAGTATCTTACAAAATCCGTTGCGGCTACGATTTCCGCACTTCTCCTCCTCGGCTGCGCTGCCCCGGCCTTCGCGGCGGATGCTACCGTTGAGAAAAAAGAAACCTCTTATCTCATGACAACTGCCGGGCTTACCAAACAAACTTACACACAAGGATACATCTGCGCCGTGTCTGCCGGAGGTAAGGGTGCTTACACCCCATTCGGCATTATGTTGGGTACGCCTCTCGCATTCCCCTTCGCTGAATCGTTTACCCAAGGAAACGTTTCCACCGAAACATGGTCGGTAGCTACCGTAGGCGGAGATGATGCGTGGGGTATGTATCAGAACGGCGGTTCTCTGGACGCACAAGATGAAGATAACGGCTACGCCATGTTGGTAAATAAAAAAGCGGAAGCAGATGACAGCCGCCTTGAATCCCCTATTATCAACATTGCCGGGCAAGACAAACTCACACTTGAATTCTACCTGCACACGGAAAACGCAGAACTGACAGTAGAAACCACCGTAAACGGCACAATCTACGAAGCAGCAAGCGAGGCTCTTCGATCGGACGGTTCTAACGAATGGACCAAAGTAAGCCTCCCGCTCGACCAACCGGCCGGTAATAAACGCATACAGTTAGGCTTCCGTGGAAAAACAGAAAAAGCCGGTGCACGCATAGCCATAGACAACATTACCTTGACTTCCGGCAGTACCGGTATAGCAGATAACACAGCAGACAACAGCTCGATATACAGCGAAGGACGAAACATCATATTGACCGGATTGAACGGAGTACAGGTCACCGTTTACTCGCTCGATGGTAAAACGATAACGAATGCCTCTTTGCATACGGATTACGAAGTCATTCCCATGCAGCACGCAGGCTGCTACCTTGTCCATACAGAAAAAGGAGTTACCAAAGTACTCGTCAAATAGCCATAAAACAAATTCATGCTTAACTGGCCGATAAATAGATTTACTTATTTGTCGGTACACCCAATCACCCAAACGGCTGCCGATAGAAAATCGACAGCCGTTTTTACTATATTCCTCAAAGTATTTTCCTCGATAATCCCCCCGCCAACCTCCTAAACAATATTTTATAATAAAAACAAATAAAGTAGTGCGTATATTATTTTAATTGTCTACCTTTGATGACGAATTTCCAGCAACAAAAAATGTGGCAATCAAAGTAATATTTGTGGTTGCTATAACAAAGATAACAAAAGGTAAATCTTGTTTGTGGTTTGACTATGCAGAACCGTCTCCTATCCTTGTAATTACAAATTTATCATGTCATTTTCTACACCCTCCGAAATAATAGCCCAAGCCGAACGGACAGCACTGAATAAAATCTCGTTATCCTTTCCTCGAACGCTCGTCGCCGCAATGCTGGCAGGTATTTACATCGCTATGGGAGGACTTCTCTCCCTACTCATCGGATACGGATTCCCCGAATGGACAGCAGGAAATCCGGGATTACAAAAATTGTTGTCGGGCTGCATGTTCCCTTTGGGACTTATCTTGGTCGTTTTGGCCGGGGCAGAACTTTTCACCGGTAACAATGCCGTGCTGATTCCCGGATTTATGAAGAAGAAATACGGAATCATGCCCATATTGAAAAACTGGACGATTGTCTATATAGGCAATTTCATAGGAGCGATTTTCTTCGTTTATGTAATGGTATGGTGTACGGGCATCGTTGATGCCGATCCGTGGAAAAGCGCCATCGTCCAAATCGCACAAGCCAAAGTAAACATGTCTGGGGGGGTCGTCTTCCTCAAAGGAATCGGAGCGAATTGGTTAGTATGCCTCGCTGTCTGGCTTGGATTCAGTGCACACTCCACCGCTGGAAAAATGATGGGTCTCTGGTTTCCGGTCATGTGTTTCGTCGCCATAGGTTACGAACACAGCATAGCTAATATGTTCTTTATCCCGTTAGGCATGCTGCAAGGAGCTGCGATAAGTTGGTGTGATTTCATCTTGGCAAATCTCATTCCTGCCACATTCGGCAACATCGTAGGCGGAGCCCTGTTTGTCGGCTGTATTTACAGTTATCTGTACACCAAGCGATAATTGAATAATTTCTGCCCGGAGAGCCATGAATCCCAAAAAGTATATGGTAATCGACACATCGAGGCTGGGAACGCCGAAGATGTTTATTACCAAACAAGTGGCTCATCTCGAAATCGCTGATGGAATGTGGCACATCACTTTCGAAACCTCCCCGATTAGCTATACTTACCGATACGAACGAATTAAATTCTTTACGAAAGTCGAACGAATCGACATCGAGACCCGTGGATTCTACTTGAAAAACAAGCGTATAGAAGATATTCGGGAACTGTATCGCTTCGGTGACACCCGCTATTATTACCATGCGGTATTTAGTAACGGAGCAGAACTGGATTACGACGAGAAAGACGTATACGTCTCCCGCACGACACTCGACGAATGCGGAGGCGACACTTGGAAATACCTCAACCAACTGGCTGCGGAAACCGGACTCGAAATGGAAGGCATCGGCAATATCCTAAAAATGCAATACGACATTGTGGATAGAATGCGTGATAATGTCCCTTTGGCTCAGTTTATCGGAGATAAAACAAAGTTGGCTACATATAATGCCCCTAGACAAATACTCTATCCGTTCGGTTGCAATGCCAGTCAAAAACGAGGAGTCGAGAACGCTTTAACCCATCAGGTAAGCATTATTCAAGGGCCTCCTGGTACTGGAAAGACTCAAACCATACTGAATATTGTTGCTAATTTATTAGTACAAGGGAAATCAGTACTCATAGTCTCCAACAACAACTCGGCCGTAGAAAATGTAGCAGAAAAACTATCCGACAAAAAGATCGGATTAGGCTTTCTCGTGGCCCAACTCGGTAAAAAAGAGAACAAAGAAGCGTTCGTAGAAAACCAGCCGGCAGTACCGGACATATCGGATTGGGAACTCCCCGAATGGCGAAGAACAGCCGAAGAGATAAATGAGAAACTACAAATCGTATCAAAAGGATTTGAAAAACAAACTATTCTATCCAAACTGAAAATAGAAGCGGAAGCGTTAAAAATAGAATCTCGTTACAACGAATTACAGAAACGACCAATCGTTTCTGACTTCGACTGGTTACACCTCAAACCTTCTCGACAATTATTGACCTTGAAACGCCGATACGAAACACAGATTGAACAAAGTAAAAAGCTCGGTACTGTATTTTACATCGAATGGCTGTTCCGGCTCGGATTCAAAATGTGGACTTTCTTACACCAATCCCCCGATGTAATAACCCGTGAAATCGAAGCGGCCTATTACACGGCACGGAAGAATGAGATTGAATCGGAAATAGCCGACTGCGAGAGTTTTTTAAAATCAATCGATATAACAGAAAATGTAAGTGCATTGAGGGACTTGTCGCTACAAATGCTCAAACACCAAATCTTTATCGGGAGGCAAGGTCGTAACCGTCGGTTATTTTCGGTAAAAGACATAAAACCCCGAACCGAAGAATTTCTGAAAGAATACCCCGTTGTATTGAGTACTACATACACTGCCAAAAATTGCATCGACAAAAACTGGGTATTCGATTATGTGATCATGGACGAAGCCTCACAAGTCGATATAACTACCGGAGCATTGGCTCTCTCCTGCGCCATGAATGCAGTAATTGTAGGTGATGACAAACAACTACCCAATGTGATTGATGAACGAACAAAAACGGCCTTGAAAGCCATCGAAAGCGCCTATCGGATAGACGAGAAATATCGTTCCACCACACACAGTTTCCTACAATCCTGTTGCGAAGTGTTTACCGATGCTCCCCAAACGTTGCTTCGGGAACACTACCGTTGTCACCCCAAAATTATCGAATTTTGCAATCACCTATTTTATAATGGGGAGTTAGTTCCCATGACGCAGGATAAAGGCGAAGAAAATGTAGTGACCGTCATTCAAACAGCAAAAGGGCAACATGCCCGAGGACATTATAACCAGCGAGAAATAGATGTTATCCAATCCGAAGTATTACCCAACTTGACTAATAATGGTTCGGTCGGTATTATTACTCCATATCGCAACCAAGCCGAAGCCATCAACCGACAACTCGGGACAAAAATCGCAAGCACCGTACATAAATATCAAGGTCGGGAATGCGACAATATCATCATGAGTATGGTAGACAATACGATCAGTGAATTCTCTGACGATCCAAATCTGTTGAATGTAGCTATTTCTCGCGCCCAATCCCGACTTTTTGTCGTTACTAACGGAAATCAAATCAAAGAAGACAGTAACTTGGGTCAACTCATAGCATACGCCCGCTATAACAATTTCGAAGTAAAGGAAAGTAAACTCCATTCCGTATTCGACTTGCTTTACAAGCAATATACGACCGAACGTTTAAAGTTCGAGTTATCAAAAAGTAAAAACACAGGTGAAGTGTCTGAAAATATAATATATCATATTTTGCAAAAGAGCATAACCAAACTACGGTTGACAAATACCGATATATTATGCCATTACCCTTTATCGAGACTCATTGCTAACGACAGCTTGTTAAACGACAAAGAAAAGTTGTTCGCCAACAATCCGATGACCCACATAGACTTCCTGTTATACAACTCATTGACCAAGATCCCCTTGTTATGTATCGAAGTCGATGGTTGGCACTTTCACAGAACCGATGCCCAGCAAAAACGAGACCAAGTAAAAGATTGTATTCTCGATAAATATGGTCTGAGACTCATTCGACTATCTACCGTACAGACTGTCACCGAGGAAAACCTCACCACCGATATTGCAAACATCTTGAACGAAAGGCTATAATATACCTACCCTATCAACAAAAATGCTCTAAAATTCTCATTCAAAAGAAGGCAATCCTTTCAATTTTATTTGTCCTACATTCCGATATAAGGAGCAAATAATTCTTCTATTGGCTTATTCCTCTGTATAAAGTTTCGATATATTTCATTTCGAAAGTATCCGAAAGGTATATCTATATCCACAAACAAGACACAAACACCTAATTGTCAATTTATTAAAATATATCCATTCGAAATATGTGCTATAAAACATACAAAAATAAAAAATCAAATATGCCCGTTTAAAATAATTTTATAACAAATTCATTAACAAATAATTGATATTATGAAACAAAAATTATCTTGCTTGACATTATCGATAGCCTTATTGGCATCGAGTAATTGGTGTAATGCCGCAAACCGATATGTATCGGCAGGTAGTGATGGTGACGGGTTATCTTGGGCTACCGCAAAAGGTTCCATCAAATCGGCCGTAGAAAGCTGCCACACAGGAGATACGGTATTTGTGTCTTCGGGACTCTACAATGAATATGTATCTATTGTAGACGGAGTAAATATTTTAGGCGGATATAATGCAGATACAGGTGCACGAGACATCGAAACATTCGAAACCATACTCGACGGAACAGGTTTGGGAAAATACTTAATCGTCAAATACGATTCCCCGTGCGAAAATCCGACCCTCATAGAAGGGCTTACACTTCAAAATGCCGAACATAGCAGCGATGGAGGAGCAGCTTATATCCGGGCGAATATTACTCTTTCGAAATGCCGTATCAAAAACTGTAAAGGACAAAACGGAGGAGGAGTTTTCAATGATGGAGGAGTTATAAAAGATTGTATTATAGAGCTATGCTCCTCCACCAGTTCCGGTGGTGCGATACGTAACTCCGGTGGTATTGTCGAAAACTGTATCATGCGAGGCAATCAAGGCAAATATGGAACCATACGCAACGAGAACGGCGGTATCGTCAGAAACTGTATTATCCATAACAATTCGGCAACAGTAAGCGGTTGGCCCAATAGTGGTGGTATTTATAATCCTTCCGGCATTGTGGCAAACTGTATAATAGCTTGTAATTATGGCTCCCAATATGCAGCGATCCACAGCGAAGGAAAGACAATCAATACGATTTGTTGGAACAATCAAGCAGAAGAAGGATTCGGCGATCCTATCGCTTTTATTGAAGGAAACGGTTCGAGCCACAACGCGGCGGTCAGTGGATTTGCCGATGCCAAAGATGCTTTAACTCTAAGTTCCATAAATACAGATGCGACCGGACCCAACTTCAAATCCCCTACTCTATTTATAGGTATTCCCAACTCTGCCGCCGATATAGAAGCCATGCGTGCAGCAGACTGGACATTCTCAAATAACTCCCCGTGTATCGACAAAGGGTTTGCCGATAACGATGCTCCTACCTACGACATAAAAGGAACCGTTCGTCCCAAAGGAGCCGGATATGATTTGGGAGCCTATGAATATGACCCAGATGCAAAAGATGTAGCCGTACAATCTGTTTCTCTGACACTTAAATCTCTATCTATTGAAGAAGAGCAACAACAGTGGTTATCTGCTATCGTACTACCGTCCGATGCCTCTAATAAAAAAGTCTCTTGGAATTCTTTAAACAATTCGATAGCTGTCGTCGAGGGTGGATTAGTTACAGGAAAAGGTATAGGCGAAACAAAAATTATCGTTACGACCATAGACGGTAACTTTAAAGATACTTGCCACGTAACAGTCACCGAAAAACCCGTTATCATTATACACCCCGATGTATTAGAAGCCGATAAACTGTCACAAGATGACTATACGATTCCCTCTTTCATAAAAATGCTTATGGCCAAAGAGGCCGCAAGAGGCGACAGCTCTCAAATCAACCTTCTCGCCTTGAAAGAAACGATTCAAGCACTCGTACCCAAAGGTATGCCCTATTGCGTAGTTACGAATATCAACGGAGACCCGTCCACTCGAATGGCTTTCACTTGGTTTACAAACAGTGGTATTTCTTCCGGGAAAGTACAAATTGTAGCCAAAAGCAATGCTGTCGAATCGGATTTTACAAATGCCACAGAAATAGAAGCGGCTCATCAAGCTGCAAACAATCTAAATTATGCGGTAAGTACCAGTGGCATATTAAAAGCAGCCGCACTACCCGCTAACACAAAATTCAATTACACAAGCCATAAAGCCATCGCTACCGGACTTACCCCGAATACAACCTATTCCTATCGTGTGGGATATGATGGGAATTGGAGCGATATTAAATCCTTCATTACGGCTAATACGAACAAGGAAGAATTTAAATTCTTATATATGACAGACTCCCATATTATGGACAATGAGTATGTAGAAAATGCACGATGGTCTGCAATCACGGCAGCCAAACAAGCTCCCGATGCAAAATTCTTGTTGTTCACAGGTGATTTTGTAGAAACAGGAACAGAACAAAACTCCGAATGGGAATGGGAACAATGGTTCGAAGTAAGCATGAAACCTCTTTTATCCCGAATGGCCTTAGCTCCGACCGATGGAAACCACGATGACACTCCTAATTTGAATTATACATATCATTTCAATACCGACAAGGCTTTCAACGAAACAGCGACAGTCAAACCTCAATTCGACGGAATTACCTACTCATTCGTTTATGGCGATGCTTTATTTATGGTATATAGCCATCAAGATTTTTGGCGGGGAAGTTACAGTTATGCGAATGGGACCAGTACATATCTGAGCAACGACGTAGCCAATTGGTTTAGAGACCAAGTAGAAAAATATCCCGATACCAAATGGAGAATTGCTGCCGTACATAAAAACTTATTTACCGGTAGCGGACATCAGACCGATGAAGACGGGGCTTTGTTCAGAGCCACCCTACTGCCTGTATTTCAAGAATTGAACATAGATTTTGTCATACAAGGGCATGACCACATTTATGAAGTAATGGGTCCCATAAACAATACGACGAAAACGATCGTTCCGGGAAGCGTGACAAATGTAGAACTAGTTTCTCCCGACAGCAATAAAAACCCCAAAGGACAACAAGGCGGGACATTCAATGTAAAGGACGGGACTCTTTACTTTGTAAACGGAACCTGTGGACGAAAACGTTACTATCCTTATACACAAGACGAAATGGAAGCTGGATTTGACAAACATAAAGTCGAAGGTTATTGGGATTTATTCACAGGGAAATATGGACAACCCGGAGCACCTGCATTTAGTGAAATAAGCGTAAGCAGTTCTGAAATAGAAGTCAACACATACACATCGGATGCAAATGCCCAAGCAACTCTATTCGATACTTTCAAGATCGTGAAAAGCGGAAATACAGGAATCGAAGAAAACAAACAATCGGCAAAGTTGTATCCTACCTATGCAAAAGATAAAATCAATACTACCGAGAGCGATATAATTCAAGTAAACGCCATAGACCTTACCGGGAAAATATACACCCTGCCTTTTGACAATCAGCATATAGATGTCTCAAATCTGACCGACGGTATATATGTAGTACAGATATTCACAAACGAAAAAACGAGAAGCGAACGGATTGTAAAAACATCTAGATAAAAACAGAAGGAGGAGGCTCGACGAGCCTCCTCCTTCTGTCAGAATATAATCATGCATTATTTCCCTGCCATCTCTGCAATTACAGCCATTACTCCGGCAGCTGTCTCTTCGGCCAATTCGGGAGTACGGGCTTCGGAATACACTCGAATGATAGGCTCCGTATTGGACTTACGCAAATGCACCCAACGATCGGGAAAATCGATCTTTACTCCATCGATATCCGTAATATCGTATTGAGCATACTTTTCCTTAACAGCAACCAACAGAGCATCGACATCGATATCGGGAGTAAGTTGTATTTTCTGTTTGGCTATACTGTAAGCCGGATATGTGGCTTTCAACTGGCTGACAGTCTTTTTCTCTTTCGCCAAATGCGACAAGAATAAAGCGATACCCACCAAAGCGTCACGACCGTAATGGCTGGCCGGATAAATCACACCGCCATTGCCCTCGCCGCCTATAACCGCTCCGGTCTGTTTCATCAAAGTCACTACATTGACCTCTCCCACGGCCGAGGCGTTATATTGTTGTCCATACAGACGTGTGACATCGCGCAACGCTCTCGAAGAACTTAGATTCGAAACCGTATTTCCGGGAGTATGTTTCAACACATAATCCGCCACAGCGACTAAGGTATATTCTTCGACAAACATTTCGCCATTCTCGCATACGATTGCCAAACGGTCTACATCGGGATCCACAACGAATCCGACGTCGGCTTTTCCTTCCTTCATTACACCGGCTATTTGAGTTAAATTTTCCGGAAGAGGTTCGGGGTTATGAGGGAATTTTCCGTCAGGCGTACAGTTCAGTTCTATAACGTCTTTTACCCCCAAAGCCTTTAACAATTCAGGGATAACAATACCGCCTACCGAATTTACACAATCTATGGCTACTTTGAATCCGGCCGAGCGAATCGCATCGACATCGACCAAATCCAATGCCAAAACACTCTCGATATGTTTTTGCGTATATGTGTTGTTTTCATACAAACGTCCCAAATGATCGACGTCCGCAAAATCGAATGCCTCGGCAGCAGCTATATTTAATACTTCTTGTCCCTCGGCGGCATTAAGAAATTCACCTTTCTCATTCAGCAATTTCAAAGCATTCCATTGTTTGGGATTGTGACTTGCTGTCAATATAATTCCACCGCAAGCTTTCTCCATAGTCACGGCAATCTCGGTGGTCGGAGTCGTAGCCAATCCGATGTTCACGACATCGAATCCCATTCCCATAAGAGTCCCGATAACCGTATGTTTCACCATCTCGCCAGAGATGCGGGCATCACGTCCGACAACAATTTTGTTCGTTTTTACCGGTGTGTTTTTACGAATAAAGGTAGCATACGCTGCCGTAAACTTAACGATATCCAAAGGATTCAGCCCATCTCCGGCTTTTCCTCCGATTGTACCGCGAATTCCTGAAATAGATTTAATGAGAGACATTTTGTTTTATTTTGATTTGTTATAGCTAATAGTATACAGATACGGTATAACCGTAGAAGTTTCAGCCGTAAATCCCAACTTTGCACGAATCAACAAATTGACTTTACATTCATTGCCGAGAAAATACATCGGGTATTGAATCCCCGTCCCATATTGAGTTGTCGAAGACAATGTCGTTTCACCGAAACGAATCGTTATGTAATCGGCCGGATTCGTATTACCCACCGGATCGGGATTCTCGCCATTCATCAATGCTTTCAAATCGACCCTAAGAAAACGAATGTTTACATCATTCCCCTTCTCAAAACGATCGTCTTGTATCCCGGCATCAAGAACCTGCATATATACATTGCCGTCATCGTCCAAACGATAATAGGGCACTGCCAACGTATCGTTGTTACCGACATCTTGCAAAGTAACAAATACCGAATCGGCCGGAATGCTGTTAATTACTATTTTATCGGCCAAAAAGGCTTTCACCGCCTTATCTTCTTCTTTCAACAAATCGGCATAGGATTTTCCATTATCGCAAGACGATAATACCATCATAACCGTAAAAAAAACAAATAAAATTCGTGCTATCTTTACCATATTTATCAAATACTTCTTAGTCTTTATCCTTCACCATATATTTATCATACAAAGGTAATATACTCCTTAACAGAGCCTGAGCCTCTTCCATCGTACCATGAAATTCTCCTCCGGCGGCATTTAAATGCCCTCCGCCGTTGAAATGCTCCGCAGCAACTTTATTAACCGGGAAAAATCCTTTGGAACGCATAGAGACTTTTATATACTCCTTATCCTCTCTGAAAAAAGTAGAAAACCTTATTCCTTCGATACCCAAAGGTACGTTTACCAGCCCCTCGCTGTCACCCTTGTGATAATCATATCGCTTCAATTCTTCTCGGGTAAGCGATATCATAGCCGCCTTATATTCCGGGAAAACTTCCATTTTCTCACTGACGGCATATCCGTTCAATTTTATCTTATCTACCGAATTGGTATTATATACCAAAGCATAAATTTTATCTTTATTGATACCTAATTTTACCAACTCTGCTATGATGTAATACATTTCGGGAATATTGGAGTTATAGGTAAAATTCCCCGTATCGGTCATCATTCCCGTGTAGATGGCTTCTGCGGAATACAGCCCCATGCGATCGAACATACCCATGCGACAAATCAACCTGAAAATCAATTCGCTGGTTGATGCAACCTCCGGGTGAGAGATGGTAACATCGCAAAAATCCTCCGGATTCAAATGATGGTCGATAAGGACCTTCTTCGCTTCGGATAAAGACACAGACTTTTGCAACCGGTCGATACGGCTGATAGCATTAAAATCCAAACAGAATATAAGCTCAGCCTCCGACATCAATTTTTCGGCAAACTCGGGATAACGAGTATAGACTACGATTTCTTTCGTCCCTTTTAAAAACAGAAGATTCCGAGGGAGTAAATCCGGGACGACCACATTTACT
>ENA-OROK01003687-OROK01003687.1-human-gut-metagenome-genome-assembly--contig:-NODE-3687-length-11856-cov-4.389204_pt1 | contig 11856 bp, 10 predicted proteins | sample MGYA00242127_ERZ509046 | MGnify/ENA primary metagenome ERZ509046 (study PRJEB26280, sample SAMEA2338728) | human gut metagenome | biome: human gut; feature: human-associated habitat; material: faeces... | reverse complement strand
TCTTATTTGCAACCGGAGTCGAACCGCCGTTGGCGTTGAATGTAACGGTATATGTTGCAGGCGTCCAGTTGGCATAGAATGTAACATTTGTACCTATTCTGTAGTATCCTCCGAGATCGATCAGCGTCCCATCCGTGCTCTCAAGATTCCAGCCTGAGAGTACATATCCTGACTTGGTAAATCCTGAAGTCGGCAGGAACAGGACTTCCTCTTCATATCCAGACATGCTTGCTACCGTACCGGTACCGCCGTTGGCGTTGAATGTGGCAGTATACGGTGACATTTCTACCCATACTGCAGTCCACCACGTCTGCATATCATACGAAGTTCCTGGTTTAACGATATTGCTGGAGAACTGCCCTGGATACCATCCTACCAATTTATAGCCGTACCTGCTTACCTCGTAGGATCTGGGAAGAGTATAAGATGTGCCGGTGTTCATTGTGATATATTTGGTGTCGGATCCGTTGCTGAACACTCCGCCGTTGGCGTTGAATTCTGCGTAATATGTGCTGGATGTCCATTTGGCATAGAATGTTGCATTGGCAGTTACTTTGTATTTTTCTCCAGGCTCATAGACTGTTCCATTGACAGAATTCAGTGTCCAGCCTGACAGAATATAACCGCTCTTTGACACCCCGCGGGTCGGCAGAGTGACGCTGTCTCCTGAAGTAACAGTTTTGGATTCAATTGAACCAGTACCGCCGTTGGCATTGTATGAGACTGTGTAAGATGTCGTTGAAGGCGTACTGCTTGCTAAATTCATAGAACCAGTGAATGTTGCCGATCCCTGCATTAACTGACAGGTTACAGAAACAAAAAATGTACCTAGATACGGAGGGCTGCCGGTCAGGGTGACGGTACCTGTAGACAGATTGCCGGAAGCGCTGAGCCAGCTGGGATTATTGACCGTAATGTTTGTGCTTTTAAGAGACTGGGCAGGCCGGAATGTAATGGTGATGTTATCCGATGTAGGGTACATAGTCCATGAGCCCAGATTGGTGCTGTTCACCACACCAAGACTGTGGCTGCTTGATGCCAATACCGGCGAATCATCGTTTGGATCATCCGCAGGCAGCATTGCAGCAGCTGAAAGAATGAAACACAAAGCCAAAAGGAAACAGGCTGTTCCCATTATCTTGGATTTGTTTTTCATGTGATTACCTCGTAAATCCTATTCATAAAAATCTCTCCTTTCTGATTGAGGCCAGTTTCCAAAAAAATGAAAAATAAAAATTTGGAGCTAACCGGCTCATGCCGTAGTGTTAACAGATTACAGCATAAATAATCTTTATTTTAAAGAAAAAATTATTTATTAAAAAAAGAGATCCTCAGAGAGGATCAGAGAAAGTGTTTAAGCAGATAGATGATGACTGCTGCGACAACGCCTGCAATAATACCTGCTGGGATATTGAACAGGTATGAAACAACTGCTAAGACAATAACACCTAACACCAGGGCTAAGACTGCAGCTGTCCAGTCCGTTCCATGCTCTGCGCCTATCGACACTCCTAATTCTGTTTCAGCTGTACCTTCAGAGTTTACTGCAGTGGCTTTGATCTGGTAGTCTCCAAATTCGTCATATGTGTAAGTAAGTCTGTTGGTGTATGTCTTGACAGTTTCACCGTTTCCCATGTCCCATAAAATGTAAAGGTAATTGTCTGCTGCTACCGAGGCTGTTATCGTCCTGCCGTCAACAGTGACTTTGATATCATTAATGGACGGGATCGATGTAAAGACCAGATTGCTGTACCACTTGGCGTAAAGAGTAATTTCAGAAGTAACCGGTGTAGTAAATGTGTATTCTGAAGTCAATTCTTCATTTACATACCATCCTCCAAACACATACCCAGAACGTGCAGGGTCTGCAGGCCTGGCCGCTATCGCATTGTGATCGACAGTCTGAACATTAACATCTGAACCATTGTTGGCATAGAATGTAATTGTATGCGACACAGATTTTTCCCAATGAGCATACAGTGTCATCTTTGTATTTTCAGATCTAATAGTTGTATCAAAATCATATAATTTATCGTTCAGATACCATCCCTTGAACGTATATCCAGATCTTACTGGATCTGCAGGTTTTATCGCTTTGTTATATATTTCTATAAACTGCGGCTCTACATCAGTACCTCCGTTGGAATCGAATATGATTGGTGCTATATCGCTATAGTCCGCGTATGGGCGCACCGTCCACATAGTATAAAAGGTGTCAAAAATCACATCCTCTACAAGTGTCAGACAGAAATAGTTACTATTCTCAAATGGTCTGGAATATCCCAGATGACTGTCGGATGCAAACAAACTCAAACTAAGATTTGGATCGCGTGATTCTGTAACATCAAGAATGCGTGTAACTGTACCATAGGGCAGAGGTCCAGGAAATTCTCTCCCCATTAGATTGTATGTTGAATACCCTATGGCATCTTTGAGAGCAGTATAAGCGTCAGATCCATGCCCCACAATTATAAGATGTTCTCCATCTCTTATAGAGTTCACTTTATTGCCGTACACATCAATAAGTGTCCTATCTGAAACTAAGCTATATGCATTATATCGTGAAGAGATATCAAAATATACTGCAAATTCTGGAGTGTTAGCAACCGATGTAATGTTACTTGTATCTATCATCTCATCATCTATGTATGTCTCAAGAGAAGGAGGTACAGCGGTCGATTTATCACCATATTGTAATGCAATATTAGCGCTTTGAAGATCAGCATTATAATCATTAAAGCACCTGTAGTGGCCTATTGAATAATCGCATGCTATCCATCTATTCCCAATGAGTGCGTATGCATTCCACACGCATCCACTTTCACTATTTCTGTGCCCCATGAATTCCGTAATCTCCCCATAGTTCGTAGAGATCCACATACTGTTTGAAGGTCTATCATAATACTCCATCTCTACCATCGAGTCAGTACTTTTCCAGAAAGTAGTTGCCCGTACCGCCTGTGCACCATCATTGGCAGATACTGTTTCATACTGCCAGCCGGAACCATCATCAACAAAAACGGTAAACTGGCCTAGATAGGTTGACTTCCATTTAGCATACAACGTGAGGTTTTCATTAACAGGCGAATCAAAATAATATTCTTGAGTCAATTCTATATCTTCATACCATCCTCTAAAAATAAATCCCGTTTTACTCGGATTGCTAGGCTTAACTGCATGACTTCCCTGAGCTATTGTTTTCGAAAATACATCTGATCCTCCGTTAGATTCGAATGACACAACGACTGTTTTTTCCCAATGAGCATATAATGTATGACTCAAAGCCAAAGACACATTAGTTGTGGTTGTTATTTGGGTTCCACCAGATGATGAAGTGTACCATCCCAGGAAAGTGTATCCGTTTCTTGTCGGTGTCGGCAGTGATCCATAGCTTGAGCCGTAATTCACAGTTTTACTTTCAGGACTGACTGTACCGCCGTTGGCGTTGAATGTAACAGTGTATGATTTGCCATTCCAGTGAGCGTAAAGCGTGTGGTCGGCAGTTGCAGTTACCTGCGTTGATGAAGTGACATTGGATCCGCCTGACGCTGATGTGTACCAGCCTGCAAAGTCATAACCTGTCCGAGCAGGCGTTGGCAAATCTCCATACGTTCTGCCGTAGAATATGGTCTTGGAAGGAACAGATGATCCGCCGTTGGCATCAAAATTCAGCGTGTATGAGGCAGTGCTCCAGTTGGCATAGAATGTAACGTTTGTACCTATTCTGTAATATCCTCCGAGATCGATCAGAGTTCCATCCGTACTCTCAAGATTCCAGCCTGAGAGTACATATCCTGATTTAGTAAATCCTTCAGTCGGGAGATAGATGGCCTCTTCGGCGTAGGCAGACATGCTTGCTACCGTACCGGTACCGCCGTTGGCATTGAATGTGGCAGTACAAACAGGTTTTTCAGTCCATACTGCAGTCCACCATGTCTGCATATCATACGAAGTTCCTGGTTTGGTAATATTGCTGGAGAACTGACCAGGGTACCATCCCACTAATTCATAGCCGTACCTGCTTACCTCGTAGGATCTGGGAAGAGTATAAGATGTGCCGGTGTTCATTGTAAGATACTTAGTGTCTGATCCGTTGCTGAACACTCCGCCGTTGGCGTTGAATGCTGCGTAATATGTGCTGGATGTCCATTTGGCATAGAATGTCGCGTTCCCTGTGACTTTGTATTTTTCTCCAGGTTCATAGTTTGTTCCATTGACAGAATTCAAAGCCCAGCCTGCAAGGGTGTATCCTTCCTTAGACATACCGCTGGTAGGCAGAGTGACAGTGCTGCCGGAAGTGACTGTGCTTGATGCTATTGATCCGGTACCGCCATTGGCATTGTATGAGACTGTGTAGGAGGTCGTTGAGGGCGCTCCGTTAACGATTTTAACTGTACCGGTGAATGTTGCCGATCCCTGTGAAAGCTTGCAGGTTACAGAAATGGGAAAGGTGCCGAAGTAGGGGACATTTCCGCTCAGGGTGACGGTACTTGTGGAAAGATTGCCGGAAGCGCTGAGCCAGCTGGGACTGTTGACAACAAGATCCTGCTGCAGAGCACTGAACAGCGGCAGCGGCGTAATGAACGAAACAGTGATGCGGGAAGAAGTTACAGACATGGTCCATGAGCCCAGATCGGTGCTTGTGACCCTGCCCAGATTTTGACTGTTGGATGCTAATATCGGCGAATCATCGCTTAGATCTTCAGCCGGCGAGAGAAATGCTGCGGAAGAGATGAGACAGAGAACCAGAAGAAGACATGCTGCCCCCCCCCCCCGCCAAAGACTTACTCTTCAAGAGACATCACCTTGTCATGTTTAATATTCATAGGAATGCTGCTCCTCATGTGGTCGAAGGCCAGCCTCTCAAAACTGCAGAAAAGAATGGTGTCAGGAGCAGGCTGGCTCATGACATCAGCATATAGCTTTACAGGATATATACTATTGATTTACAAGAAAAAAATATTTTACATCCTTACGGTTGTTCGAAATCAAACAAGAGTAAGGACATAAAAAAATGGCAGATATCAAAGAATTATAATTCTGGAGCGGTTACAGATACCTGATCTAAGCTGAAATACATATTGATCTCTGGTATTGTTTTGCAGTAGCTGTTCCAGTGTTTGATCCTTTTATAAGCTACTCTGCCAGATGTTTCAAAGACTGTGTATCCCAGAAAATGTCTTCTGTGCCGCCTTGTCCTGACCTTTCGCTGCATGTTGATAACTCTCTGTACAGGGATGCCCAGATCCTGAGATATCTCTTCATTTGACTTTTTATCGACAGATTTAGCAATCATAACCTTATATTCTGTGCTTGTGAAGCAGTACTTATCATCCAGTGTCATGTGATTGAACCCTCCATAGATGTTACTCTGAATCGATTATTTTATCAAAAGAGACTAAATTATTGTCTCTAAGTTCTCTGCATTCCTTTTTAATTCTGCGAAGCAGCTTATTCTCTTTTTTCTTGAGTCTGTGGCACGGCAGGATGATCGGAATGTCGATCATATAGCAGATCATGGCTGAACTGATCAGATTCTTGATTAAACGCTCACATGGCGGGTTTTTGTTAGAATTCCAGCATTTGTCACAGGGATTAGGCGACAGCTTAAGGCTGCGGTATATTCTGTCACGCCTAATATAGAAACTCGATATAGACTTGGCCGGCATCGAAAACGAGAAAAACATTAGCAGTATGTTGCCACGGAATGCAATTTCATCCCCAGTCAGGTCTGTTTTATAAAAATCATAACCATCTGGATATATGGCATCATTCAAAGGATCACGCTTCCTCAGTCTTTTTCAACAACGTTAAATTCGACAGCTTCACGCGCTGCATCGTGTATAGACGGACAAGTATTTAGTGAGTTTTATATGTCTGTATCTCAGGCCTTTGCGCTTTCTTGGCTCTGCTGACTGCAGCGATCAAGTCTGGAACATCTGTCATTTGCATCTTTCAGCAGCGCAGCAATTTCTCTGCCTTCATCAGTGAGAGATACATATGTTGTTCGATACCTGCCTACGGGCTCTGATTTCTTAACCAGTCCAGACTGCACCAGCGATTCTATCAGATCAACCAGAGTTGAATAGCTTTTGATATAACCTCTGATTTCATTCAGCTTGCATTTGTCTGAATCCAGCATTAATACTAATACATATACCGCGTATCGTTTATAGAGAACAGTTTCCGGCGGATTAGTATCAAGTGCCACGTAGTACTCAATACATTTCTTATTTTTAATAAATTAGTAATGGTTACTAAGTAGTACTCAGTACTTATTTCTATGATCAGTCATGAGTCTGCAGGATGAGGATTATACTCTCTAGTCTATGACATCAGGCTGCGCATTCGACATCGATTATCATCTCGAAGTCAATAGTCTTCTTTTCATCGGGTTTATATGTACGATCCCAAGGAGTGCCGTTTTTATGAGCCTTATCCACTAGTTCACGGGCAGTCTTATCCATGCAGTCTTCAATCAGTTTATCAAGCACTGCGACTGCTTCCGGGGAGAATGGTTTTGAAGGTTCTTTATCTTCTCTGATCGGTATTCCTGCATAGATGTAATATTGATAGTAAACGTTTGGAACTACAGGACCTAGCATCCATGCTTCTATCTTATCATTAAAAAGATACTCTTTTGTCTCTTTGTAGTATCTTATCCATGCAAAATACAGCATCTTCTGCAGCTTAAGATTGGTCACTGGGTTTCTCATCCCATAGTATTTCTTTATGATGTATTTAGCTACATCCAACGCGTCATATGCCATATCGCTTCCACCGTTTTGAAGAGACTTAGTCTTAGCGTTGTGCCTTTTTTCCAATCTTCTGCACCATTTTAAAGTCCCCCTTTCCCAAGGGCATATTGGTCTGTTTCGCATATTGTTGCTTGATACCACGTGGTGAGAAATTAAAACTGACTGCTGAACATACATATGTTGATAAAGCAGGCAGAACGTGACATTTATATATTGTGACATTTGTAAAATAATCAGACCATCAAGGTCACTGTCTGAAAGGAAGGGAGTTTAATGACTGATAAAGATGATACGAAAATCACTCAATTGCAGAAAGATGATCTCATTAAAGCACGCAGCAATATTGCACTTGTAATGCGCATGATGGATACCATGTCATCTGATTATAATTCATGGCATGACAATCATAATGGCATGTCTGAGGATGAAAAGAAGATTCTCAATCAATCTTTACATCTCATCGATGCTGCAACAGGCACCATACCATCATATATTAAGAATGCCAAAAAAACTGCTGCCGAGGATGGATGGGATGAGTTCTGTTAATAAGAGGATTGTTTATAAGAAAGAGCAGAATAGTTGATAAATGGAAAAAGTAATTCTAAAAAGAAATCATTGATGATCTACCGGTCAAACTCGTTTTAATGATTGTAATCCTGAGCGTATGCTATCTGTGCATTAGACCCAGCTATAGAACTTTCTGGGCATAAAATTTATGCAAAACAGAGCCAATATCAATAGGGCATCTATCACACAAGCTATGCCTATCGCACATGGATAACTGCTATATAACGTGCAAGCTATAGCTGTGACGAGTGCTATTGCTCCTAAGGCAATGGAAGTTACACGTATAGTACGTCCGTATCTAATATCAAAACTTGAAGAGGCATGGCTTGAAATGCCTTCCATGGACTTGCTTGCTCGATCAAAAGCATCTATTTCTGAATTTACATCTATGCCCAGACGACTTAAATCTATATTAAAAATTTTAAGAAAATTCACTGCATAATAAAAGACTCCTTGAGCGAGTTTGGCATAATCAACTATGAGATCATAGATTATTCTGGATTCATGTACAGATACCAATTCATGGTATCGAATTATCCTAATCCTATACTGATCTAAAATTTTTTTAAGTGCTATATCCATATTTACACATACATTGCCTGCAGGTATAGCTTCACACCCGATTATGCAGTCGGCACTATAATTTTCATCAGAATGGTGACTGTGTACATGAAAAAGCTCTTTAACTGCATTAAATATTTCATGAAACTGATTCTCAGATTTTGAATCAGTCCCCGTCGAGTATTGAATCTTACTAGGATCATATTTACCATTGTTGAGATCGTCTCGAATCTTATTAAGATCGTATTGAACCAGTAAAGCTTCCTTACTTTGTGAACTATGTGAGACTAATTTGCACAGGCCTGATCCATATATATGTGCATAATATCTGGATATTTCTAACCTATTGCTTGTATCTTTAACTTTAAGAGTCTCTATTAAGTACAGTTTAGGTTTTGTGTAATCAAATGATTCAGAAGATGAAACGATCAGTACAGGTAAAAAGGTATAAGGAAATTCATCTTTATATATGCCTTTTAAGGTGTAATATAATTCTTTACCCTCTGTTTGGCTAAATTCTTCATTATATATTCTCTTTATCTCGCTCTTGATTGCCTCAATTAATTCTTTCTTTTTATTATTAATTCCCTTCCTAAACTGTCTTCTTTGATAGCATCCCTTAATCCTCTCCTTTGCAACAGACCCTAGCATTACAATTTCGTCACGTATGGATTTTACGCTCTCTATCATCTGAGTAGATAAACGATTATCCATCAGATATGGGTTAGACATGTCTAGATCTGATTCTTGTATGTTTTGGTCGTCATTTATTGGAGAAAATGTATCATAATCGTTTGAGTTCAATATGAGTTCAAAAATATTATCCGCAGAAATATTTCTAGAGTGTTTATCAGCTGAGAGTGTTAATTTTTTAGAATCAAACGTCTTTGTTGTAAAATGTAATTGGGGCTGGCCATTGGGAACCAACCCCAATATTCTACATCTCCCACTCGCTCACCAAAATAATCTGAATGAGACGCTGTCTCTTCCAAGTGGTGTTGTTTTTGCAGTGGCCCTTTTTTTATTGTCGTTGTATCCACATCTCATTAACCCTACGGATGTTAGATACTCAACCGCATCTTCATCTCCTTTATCGATGATGCGTCCTTGTCTGTATTTTTTCAATACATGCTTTTGCTGGTAAGTCATCATTGTATCAACGCCTACACCTAGGGTGGCGATCAAGCCATTTGATACCTCAATTTCTATGAGGCGGCGATCAAGCTACCATGTGTATTTGATAACACCTTCTATTTATTCATGTATGCTGCATAGCAACTATGCCAGTCAACAGAGTTAGAAGATGTATAACGTCTCTATTCATTTAATCCCAAAGAGACGATCTTTAATACAACAACAAGTATTTAAATTTTTTTACAGAAAAATGAATGAATCTCTAAAGATTGTCATCAAAACAGGCTATTGTAATCAGTCACGCAATAGATGCTTGAGAAGCATAAAGTGCTTAACTACCATATATAGTTATCATTCTACAGAACATAGAATATTTTTTTAAAGAGTTATGAATACTTTTGCAGAATTGAGCCTTCTGATGATGCAAGTTTAAAATAATGTCAAAATCAACACTCAAAAACTAAGCAATGTAGAATAATTGAAGAGCTCCATGCTATGAATCATATATCATTCTGTTTCATTAGCGATGAAAAAGAGATCTGGAGATACTCTGGTCATCAGTCCATCGAGGATTATCAAGTCTCTATTGATCATACCCAGATCAAATAGGTAATTCGGATGATCAGAAACTCCATCTTAATATATTCTACCTCTGAACTATTCAAATAAGTTATATTGTATTTCGGTGCCAACCGAATGATCTTGTTCTTGTCTGGTCTGATAAGTTCGTATATTTTCTTCAAACTTCAAACGGAATCTCATGCAATTCTTATCCTTTTAAATAATTCTTACTTCATAATGCAGTCTGTATTTTCTCAAAGCGGAGAAATGCAGGCCGTTCGCGGTCATAGAGTCCCTTCGTTGCCGGCATGATGTCGGACTTTCTTTTATCATAGCTTTAGCTTTCTTTTGTTTTTTCTGGATCAGGTCTTTTTTAGCTAATTACTTTAATAAATTAATAATATCGTATAGTATAACATTCTACAAACTAAATGTTATCCGGTGTTATTTCATTTAAAAAATGTTATCTAATAACATTCAACGCCGTTAAATATTATTTTTTTACAAAATGGCAAGATAAAACAAGAGATAATAAGGATTAGTATGATAAATACTTGTAAAAAACGCAAAGTTTTAAATACTCTAAGAGGGAAGATATAGAAAGTGTATCGTATAAATTACAATAACAATAACAATTAAAATTGTTATTAACATCCGCTCTCTCTATAGACACTTTCGGAGATTCATCATATAAAAAGCTTTGCTTCAGTATGTATTTTTGATCTTATAACAATATTCTATATACAATTTCGATCCGATGCATCAAGGCAGGATCCGCACTGCGATTTGATCACTAAAGAATATGTTCTGCAGCGCGGGATCCCGTTAAAATCTCATAAATCCGGTTTAATTGCGAGTTTCTCCATCAAGCATGAAAACGTACGTGTTAAAACAAACATGCCGTAAAATGGCTTAAAAATGTCAAAAATTAGGGCTTTAAAGTAAAGATGATACTTCTCTAAGCTTTTCCACTACCTTAATGCCCTTTTGTGTGATCGAAACTATGTGTTTTTTATAGACTTTCTTGATCTTTATCAGTTCTTTTGATTCGAGAGTGTCTAAAATCTCCATCAACCGTACATATGTCGATAAAACATCATTCTGAATTCTTGTTTTCAATATCTCTTCATTTCGATGATCGTAGACATAGTTTAACACATCGACGGTTGGTCCAAAGAGTTCAGATAGACTTGAGTCAGGCATTTTCAATTCTTAATTCATAAATCAACTATCAAATATAAGATATGGTTCTCAATTCACTAATCAAGAATAATTATTTATACCATGTATCTGTTGTTGAGTTAGTAATCGAGAATATTAATTCTCGGATTTACTACAAGGGCTCATCATATGCCTCAGTGAAAACTACATCGATCAAATTGTTAGACGGTTTAAACCCTTTCAAGGAGTCTGACACTGCTTAACCGATGCACTCAATAATTTTAGACTCCAATGGGTGCATCGACCTTAAATCTGAGACATAACCCGATTGGGCGCCGGCTTTTTGGATATGAAAGCTGGCCCCTAGGGTTTCCTACATAATCAATAAGCCTCTGAGCTTCAGCGATAAGGCGAATGTATTCTTCCCCTTCAGATGTGATTGTGATTATTGTAGCGTTTTTCCTGGATCCTAGACGATCGATGATTTAGATAGGTCTATTTTCACAAAGAGAATCGAGCTGTTCACCGTTTGAAATGTAAATCCCATCTATATGTACAATATGATATTCACAAAATGCTTAGAGATCTACGACAATTCGTGTTTATAAAACATATTTGCAGCATCATTTCAAATTTAAATTGTTATAGTGAATGTGATATTTCCCTAAGCTTTTCCACTAATTTACATCCTTTTGGAGTTATAGACACAATATGCCTTTTTCCATCATCATGGATATCAATCAGTTCTTCTGTTTTAAGCGTATCCAATATATTCATTAACCGGTTATAGTTGCTTAAAACTTCATATTTGAGATCTCTTTTGTGGATCTCTTTTTCTTTATGATCATATAAATGATAAAGAACTACAATTGGTTCTCCAAATATCTTTTCGATGTCCAGCTCATTCATGAAATTCTAAGTTCTAGAACAGTTAACCGTTGTATATATTTGTGTTATTTGTTCTAGAACACAGAACATATAAATACATCTTTATTGTTCTAGAATCTAGAACGAAATGCCTCAAAATCAAACAAGGGGCCATTCAACTCCTCCAAACAATTTCAAGGAGTCTGACACTGCTTAACCGATGCACTCAATAATTTTAGACTCCAAT
>ENA-OROK01003684-OROK01003684.1-human-gut-metagenome-genome-assembly--contig:-NODE-3684-length-11860-cov-2.986277_pt1 | contig 11860 bp, 10 predicted proteins | sample MGYA00242127_ERZ509046 | MGnify/ENA primary metagenome ERZ509046 (study PRJEB26280, sample SAMEA2338728) | human gut metagenome | biome: human gut; feature: human-associated habitat; material: faeces... | reverse complement strand
GCGGCTGACGGCGCATCCAGTCGAGCTCCTTGCGAAGCAAGTTACTGGCCCGGTCCACCTCGGCATTCAACGCGTCCATTCGTTCTTGTCGTTTTTCCAAATAATAGCTGTAATTCCCTTTATACTGATAAATCTGTTTCCGGTCTATCTCGATAATCTCACTACAGACACGATCCAGAAAATAACGGTCGTGCGTCACCATCAAAATACTAATGTTCGCGCGAGAAAGATATCCTTCCAGCCATTCGGTCATTTCCAAGTCCAGGTGGTTGGTTGGCTCGTCAAGGATGATCAATTCGGGATCGGTGATCAACACGTTTGCCAAAGCCACCCTTTTCAACTGCCCGCCGGAAAGCGTTTCCACCTTCTGGTCGAAGTTATGGATTTTCAGCTGTCCCAAAATCTGCTTGGCACGCTGTTCATAATCCCAGGCTTTCAAGTTATCCATCCTAAGCAGGATATCTTCGAGATTGGAATGATCGCCGCTTGCCATCGCCTGCTCATATTCGGCGATCAAACGCACCGTCTCGTTCGGAGAGTAGAAACACGCTTGCAAAACAGTCAGGCCGTCCGGATAATGCGGCATCTGTTCCAGGTAGCCAACCCGCAGATCATTTCGGAACACAACCGCCCCGCTGTCATAATCCTCCTTTCCGGCTATAATATTTAGCAAAGTCGTTTTCCCCGTACCATTCTTAGCTATCAGCCCGACCTTCTGCCCTTGCGCGATTCCGAAAGTGATATCTTCGAATAAAACCAAATCGCCGAAGCTTTTAGTCAACTTATCTATTTGTAAATAACTTATCATATATTCATATCTGCTTTAAATGCAGGACAAAGATACAAAAAGATCAAGCACGATGGATGGGATTATTTCGTATATTCATGCCGAAACAGTTGCCTGCTGACAATTGTCGGCAAACAACAACTACGGCGGAAAAATCCAATTACCTGAAAGAAAAGCCGGATTATCCGACAGACAATTCAAAGATATATGCCAGGCTGTTTTAAACAAACCTCTTAACAAATATGTTTCCTTTATAATAAATTATTACTTTTGCCGTTTTAGATAAATTTTAACAGATACACTATGTTGACAACAATGATCATCGTGTTCCTGATAGGATATTTGCTTATTGCGCTGGAACATCCGCTAAAAATCAATAAAGCGGGAACAGCACTCCTGACTGGAACAATCCTTTGGGTTTTATATACATTGGGGGCCCCTCAATTTATTCCGACCGCTTCAGCCGAAGAATTTAAACTTTTTTTAGACGCATTCCCATTCATAAAGGATCTGCCCTATGCAGACCAGTGCATCCGTTTCGTCATCGACCATCAGATACTGGATAGTATCGGTGAGATCGCAGAGACTTTGATCTTCCTGATCGGGGCGATGATCACCGTAGAACTCGTCGATTCTCACGGAGGGTTTATGTTCATCACCAACCGCATCACCACCAACAGCAAGCGGAAGTTATTGTTCGTCATTGCTACGATCACCTTTTTCATGTCGGCAGTCCTAGATAACCTGACTACTTCCATCGTCATGGTCATGCTGATCCGAAAATTGATTGGCAATTATAAGGAGCGCTGGATTTTCGGCAGCATCATCGTGATTGCCGCCAACAGCGGCGGGGCCTGGTCGCCCATCGGCGACGTGACAACGATCATGCTGTGGGTAAGGGGAAATATCTCGACTTCGGCAACGATCCCGCATCTCTTTTTACCGAGCCTCGTATCGGCATTAGTCCCGGTATTGATCATATCCCGCTATTTGCACGGCAAAGTTACGCCTCCCAACGCTTTTGAGGAAAACCGTGACAACCTTCTATTAAAAATATTGAAAGCGAACGAAAAACTGGCGATCCTCTGCATCGGCGTGTTCTGTCTGCTGTTCGTCCCGGTGTTTAAAACGATCACACACCTGCCCCCTTTCATGGGGATTTTGATGGGAGTCGGTATCCTGTGGATATTCACTGAATTGATGTACCGGAAAACTCCGATCAACGAGGACCTGAAACTCCGTTTATCGAAAGTAGTGAGCCGTATAGACGGAGCCACTCTGATGTTCTTCCTCGGTATCTTGCTGGCTGTGGACGCATTGCGTTGCAGTGGTGTTTTAGGCAGTTTTTCCCTCTGGTTGGACGATACGATCGGCAATGTATATGCCGTCAACCTGATTATCGGAACGCTCTCCGCCATCGTCGATAACGTTCCGCTCGTCGCCGGTGCTATCGGAATGTACCCCGTTGCCTCGGATGCGATGGTCGCTACGGCTGCTGATCCGGCTTATATAGCCAATTTCGTACAAGACGGCGTGTTCTGGCAATTCCTAGCCTATTGTGCCGGCGTGGGTGGCAGCATGCTGATCATCGGTTCTGCTGCCGGAGTTGTCGTTATGGGACTGGAAGGGATCAATTTCATCTGGTATCTAAAAAGAATCTCGTTGCTCGCACTGGCCGGCTATCTGTCGGGAGCCGCTGTTTACATCCTACAAAATGTACTATTAGGCATATAAAAAGATTCTTATTATATTTGTCGGCAATAAATATAAATATACACAATGAATTTCATTTCCAAACTATTCAAGAAGAAAGAAGAAGAAACAGAAGTCGTATCGAAAGGCTCCGTAGAGGAGTTCGTTACACTGATCCGCGTGTATTACCAGGCGGTAATGGCTGTGCAGTTAGGTATCACCAACCTCAATATATTGAACGATATGGCGTTGTTCAAACGGATGCTTAAGATCCCGACTCAGAACAACAAGTTGGGCATAGCCGAGAAATCCCGTTCCCGCAAAATCCTAATGCAAGAATACGGGCTGAACGAAAACTTTTTCAAGGAAATCGATGCCTCCATCAAAAAGAACTGCAAGACGCAGAACGACATCAAATCCTATTTCATCATGTATCAGGGATTCAACAACGACCTGTTCTCCCTGCTCGACAACCTGATGCAATGGAAATTCCGCTTCTCCATGCTAGTGAAGAAACTGTTATATTCGCAGACACAGAAGACCATCCATGAGATTGTAACCCGTTCGGAATGGAAAGATGTCAGCGTTCAGAAAGTTGCCTGGAGAATACGGAAATACAAAGAAACGCTCGGCTATTCGGAAGAATGGATGACCGACTTCGTGTACAATGTTGTGCTGATGGCCAAAGAAGATGCCAAAAGACAGAAGAAAGATGACCAATAACACCGTGACCATATGAGCTACCTGTTTTTAGAATATCCGAAATGCAACACCTGCCGAAATGCAAAAAAATGGCTGGATGAGCATAAAATAACGTACGAGGACCGCCATATCATCGATCGGAATCCTTCTGTCGAAGAGCTGACAGAATGGATCAAACGCAGCAAGCTTCCTTTGAAAAACTTTTTCAACACCAGCGGACTGGTTTATAAGGAGATGAAATTGAAGGACAAGCTGCCTGCGATGAGCGAAGCGGAACAGATCGCTTTGCTGGCTTCGGACGGCAAATTGATCAAGCGCCCTTTGCTGATCAGTGAAAATCAAGTTTTGGTCGGTTTCAAAGCAGACGAATGGAACAGCCAGGTAAAATAATGAAAACGCCAGCCACTCAGCCGATAGAGCAACATCCGTTAGGGTTCTTCCTCCCGGAAAACACGAAATTATTGATGCTGGGCAGTTTCCCACCTCCGCGTGCACGCTGGTCGATGAATTTCTACTATCCGAATATCCAAAACGACATGTGGCGGATACTCGGACTGGTTTTCTATAACGATAAAGAATATTTCTTAGAAACCAAAAAGGCTTTCAGTGAAGAGAAAGCAAAAGCCTTCTGCCGGGAAAAAGGGATCGGAATCGGTGATACGGCTATGGAAATCATCCGTTTAAAGAATAATGCTTCCGACAACTTCCTGCAAGTGGTCACACCGTTGAACCCGGTTGAGGTTCTGGCCAAAATACCAGAATGCGAAGCAATCGTCGTAACAGGTCAAAAGGCAATGGACACGCTTATCGCCACGCTGCCTCCGGTTGAAGAACCCAAAGTCGGCTCCTACTCCCGTTTCACCCTGTCGAGCCGCATTTTCCATCTCTACCGCATGCCTTCTTCCTCCCGGGCTTACCCCAAGCCGTTAGAGGAAAAGGCCGCAGTATATAAACAGATGTTCGAGGATTTAAAGATGATATAAATCAGTCACTTTCGGCTTGATCCTAAAGTAACCATCATCCGCAATGAAAATACCGGTTTACCAGTTCAAGCATTCCTTCCGGATCATTTTTCAGGTCTTCACGCAATGTCGTGTCATCATAACTTTCCAGTTTTTTTATGATACCGTCAATCATGCTCGGACTAAAGACATTATACTGTTCGAATATCCCCCTCTGCTGTTGCAGGCGTTTGGCAGAGGCGGCACAGCTATCCGGCAGTTGGTCCAATGTTTCCAAACGAGCCTTGTTTTCTTCCTGATGAATATTCACGTTCACATAAGTCTTTTCTGCAATATCCAACGCATCCGGGATTTCAACCCCGTAACGGCAAGCGACCGCCAGTCCCGCCAACAACTGATATAAATCGGCCGATCCGTCCGGCGAACGCATTTCGACCGTCTGCTTCTGCGTCGTGTCATAATGACTATCTGCCTCCAACGGGTTTGCCAGCGAACACATATCCTTCTTGGCAGCCCACCCCAACGGAACACGCACTAAAACAGAGCGGTTACGGTCGCCCCAGCAAATATTCGTCGGAGCCTCCTGGTGAGGAACCAGACGGAAATAAGAAGTCGGATTCGTATTGCCGAAAGCCGTAATGGACGGAGCTAACTTCATCATGCCGGCAATTGCCTTACGAGCCGTTTCCGACAAAACGCCATCCTGCAACATCTGGTTCTTGCCATCCTTCATAATACGCATATGTATATGCAGACCGGAACCCGCTTTTCCAGCCGTGATCTTCGGAGCAAACGTAATGTTCAACCCGTACTCGTATGCCAGATTACGGATCACCCATTTGGCGATCATCAACTGGTCGGCGGCATCTTCCACCCGCGTAGGCAGGAATTCAATCTCATTCTGTTCATATATTTTACCATTCAAGGTAAAATTACCAACTTCCGAATGCCCGTATTTTATCTGTCCTCCCGCTTGTGCGATATATTGCATACATTGCGTACGGAACTGGTTGAACTTCGCATAAGGCCCCGATTCATGATATCCGCGTTGATCAGTTGCCGGGAACAAACCTTCCTCATCCGCGATCACATAATACTCCAGCTCTCCCATCGCCTCGAACTGCATACCTGTCACATCCGAAAACGCCTTGCTTGCCTTGTGCAGCGTATATTCAGGCGAGCTTTCCAGCGGTTCGCCATCCTTATTAAAGAACGAGCACAGCATGCTCAACGTCGGCAATTCGGAAAAAGGATCGATAAACGCCGTACGGAAACGCGGAATCACATACAAGTCACTGCTACCCGCCTCGATAAACGAAAACAGGCTAGAACCGTCCACACGCTCCCCGCAGGTCAGGATTGCATCCAGATATGCCGCATTGTTAATAACAAAATTCAATGTTTTCAAGCGCCCGTCACCGGCAGGATACATAAAGTTCACCATCCGGATATTCTTCTCCTTAATGTACGATACGATATCCGCCTTTGTAAATTCGGCAGATGGCTTCTGAAGGAACTCAACCAAAAGGTTGGCATTCATGTCTAATTCGTCTTTCATGTCTTTGTCGATTGTTTGTATAATTATATACCCGATTAACAACTCTATTACACCAAAGATAGGAAAGAAATTCCGGGAATCACCAAAGAATCGAGAAAATAAGTGGTTTCATCAACTATTTTTCGTACATATAGTTGGAATTATAGAATATTCTCTTACCTTTGCACTCGCAAACACGGAAGTAGCTCAGTTGGTAGAGCACTGGTCTCCAAAACCAGGTGTCGGGAGTTCGAGCCTCTCCTTCCGTGCCAAAAGGAAATCATTTCGATTTCAACAATTCCGCAATCTGTTCCCCAAACACAATATTCAATATCTGATCTTTTTTATCGCTGTCCAATTTTATTTGCAGAACAGCTTCGGTCGATGTTCCATTACCTTTCGCCATAACGTATTTATCGGGAAATGTAATAACATCTATTACAGACATCTGCAAAGCATTTGCAATTTGCAATAGCGTATTATATTTCAATTCGCGTTCACCCGACATGATCAAGCTAAATCCAGCCTGCTTCATACCAATCTGCATAGCAAGATATTCCTGCGAATAGCCTCTATTTCTTCGAATTGTATCTATATTCTCCAATATACTGTTCATACTTTCAAATTAACAATTGTCTAAGAAGAAAATAAGCATACATCGTAATATTTTATTGCGATTATTTTTGCATATATAACATTTTGCAATATCTTTGCTGCTGATACAATTTAAAACTATTAACGAGGATTGTGTTTACAAAACTCATTCTTAAATCAATCAAGAGAGTTGTTAACCTATAAAGATATAATCAAATGTGTAAATTTTTATCTAAAATATATGTTCCACCTAATACATGTTGCCTATGATCTATCATCTCTAAATTCCGTTTTTTTAGCTGGATAGCAATATCCATATTAGTTTTTTAACCTTATATTCATTTAATATCCAAACACATGGAAAGATATTCTTTAAACCATTTATTCAGGATGCTCGGCTGTTTTATGCTTTGCATCATGTTTACAGCAACGGCATTCGCACAACAAAAGACTATAAAAGGAACTGTTGTGGATGCGACCGGTGAGCCCTTAATCGGTGTCAACGTATCAGTAAAAGGGACAACAATCGGTATAATCACCGATATTGACGGCAATTACACATTGGAAGTTCCCTCCAAATCAACTATCGTCTTTTCTTACATCGGCTATCAAACTCAAGAGGTTGCAGTAGGTAACCAATCAACGATCAATGTAACTTTAAAAGAAGACACTCAAAAACTAGAAGAAGTCGTAGTAGTCGGTTACGGCACACAAAAGAAAGTGACTGTAACCGGTTCTGTTGCCAGTGTATCCGGCGAAGAACTGAAAGCCTCACCGACAACCAACCTTACCAACGGCATGGTAGGCCGTATGCCAGGTGTTATCGGTTTTCAGACAGCTGATGAACCGGGTGGTGGCGGTACCACAATTCGTATACGTGGTACAAATTCTTTAGGCAGTAATGACCCATTGGTTGTAATCGATGGTGTGCCCGACCGTGATGGTGGTATGAACCGATTGAACCCGACTGAAATTGAATCAATCTCCGTATTGAAAGACGCATCTGCCGCCATCTATGGTGCACGTGCAGCGAACGGTGTAATTTTAATTACAACAAAACGCGGAAAAGAAGGTAAACCAGTTGTTTCATTTAACGCAAGTGCAGGTTTCTCACAACCAACCCGTTTACCCAAAATGACTAATTCATACGAATATGCAACCATGTTGAACGAAGTTCTTCCGGGCTCTTTCTCTGACGAACAACTCGAAGGTTTCCGCACACACGCCAATCCGTGGAAATATCCAGACACCGACTGGTTTGATGAAATCGTAAAAGGCGCCTCTCCGCTATATCGTGCAGACATCGGCGTATCTGGTGGTACAGAAAAAGTAAAATATTACGCAAACTTCGGAGCTAATGGTGAAGACGGTTTGTACAGAAATTCCGCCAATCGATACGATCAGTACAGTCTGCGTACAAACTTGGATGTCAAGACCAGTAAGTATGTTGATTTCCAATTAGGTGTAACAGCCCGCTTGGAGGACACTAAATATCCGGCTAAAGGAGCAGGTGATATTTTTGGTGCAGCCCGTCGTTCTCGTCCCGACCAGGTAGCATGGTGGCCTTCAGGCGAACCGGGACCTGCAGTTGAACGCGGTGACAACCCGGCTGTAACCAGCACTGACTTGGCAGGTTTCGACCACTATAAGAACCAGTACATCCAAAACAATTTGTCAGTCAATATAAAAGTACCTTGGATCGAAGGTCTAACTTTACGCGGAAACGGTTCTTACGACATCCACTTCCAAAACCGCCGTTTGATGAAAAAACCGGTGTACTTGTACACATGGGATGGAACAACTGAAGGGAGCGAAGGATTGAGTGCATCCAAACAATGGTTGGACACTCCACAATTGGAACGTAAACACAGTGAGCAAATCGGTTGGATGCTAAACGGATTAATCGACTACAATCGTACATTCGGACAACACACTATAGGTGTTACTTTCGGTATGGAAGGACAGAAAAAGCAATACGAAGAAACATGGGCATTCCGTCAAGGTTTCATCTCCGATTCCAAACCGGAATTGAGTTTAGGGGGTGAAGAAGGGCAGTCTGCAAGAGGTTATTCTTGGAAAGAAACCCGATTGAACTATTTCGGACGTGCTTCTTATAACTACTTGGAACGCTACTTATTCGAATTTGTTTGGCGTGTAGATGGTTCTTACCGTTTCCCGAAAGAGAGCCGCTATGGATTCTTCCCCGGCGTTTCTTTAGCTTGGCGTGCTTCTGAAGAAAATTGGTGGAAAGATAATATCCGCTTTATCGATTACTTCAAACTGCGTGGTTCGGTTTCTCAAACAGGTAACGATGCATTGGTAGACGGAGATGGCAACTATGACCACTCCATCCAATATCTGACTACTTACGCATTCAACAATGCCGGTACTGTATTCGGTGGCCAGGAAAACAAACGTCTCTATCCGAGCCGTACTCCCAACCCGAATATCACTTGGGAAGTAGGTACAACTTACAATGTCGGCTTGGACTTCAAATTCTTGCAGAATCGCCTGAGTTGGGAAACAGACGTTTTCTATCACAAACGAACCAACATGCTGATCTCCCGTAATGCTTCTCTGCCTGAAATCACCGGTATCACATTACCTCGTGAAAACCTGGGAGAAATGAAGAATAGAGGCTTCGAATCATTGGTCAGCTGGCAGGATAAGATCGGAGAAGTCGAATACGGAGCATCTCTGAACATGACGTATGCACGCAACGAAATCACTTTTTGGGATGAAGTACAAAATGTGCCCGAATACCAATTCTCTACCGGTAGACCGGTAGGTAGCCGCAATATGCTACTCTATGTCGCAGACGGCATTTTCCATACACAAGCAGAAATTGATGAAGCACGCGCAAAAGGGTTATTATATTCAGACAACACCGTTCCGGGTGACATTCGTTTTAAAGATATGAATGGTGACGGTAAAATAGATGGTTTGGATCGTATCCGTCCGGAAAAGAACCAGGAACCTCGTTTTGTTGCCGGTCTGACCCTGACAGCCAAGTGGAAAGGCTTCGATTTGATGATGTTATGGCAGGGAGCAACCGGGGCTGAAGTGTATATCGAGACATGGTCAGGCTTGGTTGGTAACTTCTTGAAGAGCGACTACGACAAACGTTGGACACCGGAAAATCCGTATTCGGAAGGACCGCGTACATGGGACCGTGAAAACCAGTATTGGATCAACAACGACAATACCTATTTCATGAGAAATGCCAACTACCTACGTCTGAAAAATATTGAATTGGGTTATACATTCAATTTCGAAGGATTGAAAAAAGCGGGCATTTCCAATTTGCGTCTTTACACCAACGGGACCAACTTGATTACCATCGACGGTGTTAAAGATGCAGACCCAGAACAGCGTGACGCCAGTTTAGGAGGCTATCCTTTGAGAAAAATCATCAACTTCGGAGTTCAAGCAACATTTTAAAAGGTAATTATTATGAAAACAAAAAGAATCCTGACCGCTCTGACCGCTTTATTACTGTTATTCAGCCTTGCCGCCTGCGGCACAGACAAAGGCGGCGGGAAGAACGACGAAATATATCTGCCTTTCGGCAGCAGCGGGACTGACACTTTCACTTAGTTCTTGTTCCGACTTCATGGACCTCACACCTGAAGACCAGTATGACGAAACAACAGTCTGGTCGGATGCAGATTTAGCAAAAACGGTTGTCAACGATGTCTATTCATACGTATGCGACATAGCACAAGAAGTAAATCCAGACGCCTGGACAGATGATGCTTTCTTTACGCACGTATACGGATGCCGTGATATCAACGAAGCGACCGTCTCACCGAGCAACTTGGGCGCTTACGACCGTGACGACTGCCCGTTCAAATGGAGCAAGCAATACAAAGGGATCTATCGTGCCAATCTGGTTTTGGCAAATATCGACAACGTTCCTGAAAAGACCGGTGTAGACTTGAATATATTGAAAGGAGAAACTTATTTCCTTCGGGCATATATCTACACTGAGTTGCTCCGTGGTTTCGGTGGCGTACCCATCGTAGACAAAGTGTATAGCATTGAAGAAGCTTCGGCCTTAAATTTACCACGTGCCAATGTTGCGGATGTAATGGATTTTATTCTGAAAGACATCGAACAAGCTACCAACCTATTACCTGAACAACAAACCGGTGTCAATTTAGGTCGTGCTACCAAAGGAGCAGCTAAAGCATTAAAAGCACGTCTGTTACTGCATGTAGCCAGCCCATTGTTTGCTGATCGTACCGTCAATAAATTAGAGTGTAACCAATATACAGGTGACCGTCAAGCATTATATCAACAAGCATTAGATGCCGCTAAAGATGTTATCAATGACAGCAATTACTCTTTGATTGACTGTAATGCCGGTACCATCAAGGAAATTGCAGAAAAATTCCATAACATCATTATCACGAACAACGAAGAGACTATCTGGTCGAAACAGTATGTAAACAAAGATTTGAATGCCGACAACTGGGTTCGTAACCGTGTAGCCCTATTGCATGGGCCGAACGGTTATCACAACTGGGCCGGAACAGCTCCGACACATGACTTGGTGATGGCTTTCGAAACAGAAGAAGGTAAAATCCCGAATACGCTATTGAAACCGGGTGAATCAACCACCGAAAATCCGTATATGAACCGTGAACCACGTTTTTATGCTACAATCGGTTATGATGGTGCAGAGTGGGGACGCCCCAGAGCTTCCGATGGAGCCGTGTTCGATGCGACTCCACTGGGTAACCTGCAATTCGGTTATTATGAATTAAGTGAAGGCGGCAATAACGTCAATGCCATATATTCAGTTGATGACGATAACAATCCCATCAAGCAGGAAAAATTCAATGGTATGGTCGGCGTTGATACCCGTATGGGACAGATCGAAAACTGGAATGGTACTTACACCGGCTATTTGGAAAAGAAATTGATCGACGGTTCTGTAGCAGCCAACGAACACAACTTCCAAACTTGTCCGATGCCTTACATCCGCTTAGCCGAAATGTATTTGATTGCAGCCGAAGCCTGTATCGAATTAAACAAATTGGATGAAGCAGTCATTTATATAGACGCTATCCGTGGACGTATCGGTCGGCCGGATACCAAAGCCACATTGGCTGTTCGCGGACAAACATTCAACCAAAGTGATCTGCGTGAATTCCTGCGCCATGAACGTCGTGTCGAATTAACTTATGAACATTCACGTTATTATGACATACGTCGCTGGATGATTGCACCGGAAATCGGAAACAAGAAATTAACCGGTGTATCAATTGTCGGCCGTTTAAAACCGGGCAAGACAGCATCTTTACCGTATGTTCATGACGAAGAAGTCTATAATTACACCTGGACAGTTCTCAATCTGAACTATATTGAGAAACGAAAATGGGACAACAAGATGTATTTCGCACCAATCAAGTTAGAAGAGACTTTACGTAATCCGGCAATCATACAGAACCCGTATTACGAATAATATCTACTCCTAAACAATCAGACTAGGGAGGAAGTTTTTTACTTCCTCCCTATTTTTTCTTGTGTATATTTTGTAATATCACTCTATCACTTTTTCATGATATCATATTAATTATC
>ENA-OROK01003681-OROK01003681.1-human-gut-metagenome-genome-assembly--contig:-NODE-3681-length-11869-cov-12.326138_pt1 | contig 11869 bp, 10 predicted proteins | sample MGYA00242127_ERZ509046 | MGnify/ENA primary metagenome ERZ509046 (study PRJEB26280, sample SAMEA2338728) | human gut metagenome | biome: human gut; feature: human-associated habitat; material: faeces... | reverse complement strand
TGTACTCCCGGATGCGGAGCATAAGCTCCTCGCTCTTGCTTCTCATATTGTACTTTTCTCCTATCTGGAACAAAAGTTCCTGATAGATTTATTATACACATAACTCAGAGAAAGTCAAGAGGAAAAAAGAAGGTGTGCAATCAGATATTCGCTGCATGTATCCTTCATCTGTTCGGTTTGACAGTCTATTACGTTCCGAGTCTAACCACTGTGTCACATTCGGCAACCAATCGTTCGTCATGCGTTGCAAGAATTATGGCAGCGCCCCTATTTGCACAGTCTTTCAGCAACGAGACTACAAGCTGCCTGTTGGAATTGTCAAGTGAAGCGGTTGGCTCATCCGCAAAGATAACGGAAGCGTTTTTCAGAATTGCTCTTGCAATTCCCAATCGCTGCTTTTCCCCACCCGAAAGGACGAGGGATTTATCTTTCTCCCTGCCCTGCAACCCGACAATTTCCAAAACCTCTTTTATCTGTCCCTGGTTATTTCCAAACTTTTTCAAAGAAACATTGAATGAAACTGTTTAATCATCAATAATCCCGTAATCTTGATAAATGAAAGATGCATGATCCTTCCAAAACAGCGTTCGTTGTGACTCACGCCACCCCGTTACATCGTTATTATCCACAAATATTTTTCCGCTGTCGATAGGATGTATCAATCCCAAGCAATTCAAGAGAGTTGTCTTGCCGCTTCCGGATTTCCCGGTAAGCGCAGTCATTTTTCCGCCTTCCGCAAGCAATGTCACATTGGACAGGATTCTCCGACCATTTATCGACAAGGATACATTATTGGCTCTGATATTCATTTGCTCAACCTCCACTCTGTATTTGTTCGCATTTTATCTAAGGACGGTCATTCCCGCCTAAATGACATTTGCAAAAACTCTCGCTTCGAAAAGAAAATATACCCAACAAAATTCAACAGTACATACATCAAAAACAGTACAGCCGATGATAACAGCAACAACAGCGGTTCCGGGTGACGAATGGAATAAACAACAATCCCTCCGACAAGAACCGTACAGACCGCCACTATGACTTCCTTTCGCAGTACAGGCAGGATGATTGCGCTGTATTTGATCCCTGCCGTATGCAGTGTGAAGATACGCTTCCTGTTCTCTCCGATCCAGAGCTGCGCACTCATGATCCCCGCAGCGCCCATTGAAACAAGGCAAAGCGCACACGCCGCAAAGTAATAGAAAGACTCCTGCTTAAAAAGCTGCGCATATTTCAGTGCGCCCTCTGTGAACGAATCTATGGAGGATATTTTTTCCATAAGAGGTGATTCGTTGAGAACAGACCGTAAGACAGCTTCATTTTTGAAAACAATGTTTCCACTCGAAGACATAGGGAGAAGGAAGCTGCTTACTTTCAACGTTTTCACGGGCTCCTCCACCAGAATAATCAATGGATTTTTCGCTTGTATGGTGCTGTTGCCATACGATGCGTTTGGAGGCAAAACCAAAAAGCTGTCGCCGTTAAATTCGCAGAAACCCATGCCTTCCGGTTGTATTTCTCCTGTATTCGTCCAAATAGGGAGCTGCTTAGACAAAAAGTCTTTCAATTCGGCGTGAATATCATCAAAGCCTATCGGAATCAGACTATCAGCTTTATCGGAATTGTCCCCGAATACGGTGGTTTCCACCCATGCGCGGTCTGTGACAACGATATGATCGTATTTTCCCATTTCAGCATTATCAAGCACAATGGCTCTGTCAACAGCCATTGACAGACAAAGATTGTCTCTATCCGCCATCTCCGCGAAAAAGTTCTCGACCATAGGCATCCAATAATCGTTGTACAGTCCGTTCACATCGTTATATGAAATTCCTACGGCGTCCTTAAGGCTTTCCCATGAAGCATAGTCGTTCGAGAGAGCCCTGTATGCCGAAGCCATCGTAATGGTAGTAGGCACAACCATTAAGGCAAGAACAATGGAGAATATCAGGGCAGCTCGTCCAAGCAGCCTGAACTGTTTCAAGGGTATCTTCCTAAAAGATAAATGCTTTGCTTTAGGCTGCACAAACAGAGATATCAGCAGTACAACAACAGCCGATATTGTGATGAAAGTAATTGCAGTATATATAAAAGGCAGAAACATAACGGAAAGCTGATCAATTCCGGAAGCAATGCCTAAATATATGAAAAACGCTGCACACCCCACAAAAAAGCCTTGAGAGGTCAAAGATATAATTGTCAGCGTATCCTCAAAATGAATACGCTGCAACGGGACTCCGCCAAGTAATCGCAAAGCCCTGGCCTTCGCGTGTGTTACAAACCAGACAATAACTGTTGTCAGGAACAAAAAGAATGAGATTAACACAGCGTTTCCGATTCCATGTTGGATAAAGTATACAAGGAACACTGCCGGAAGCGGGTACTGTTTATAGAAGTCTATGCTCATCTCATTTTTGTTGCACCATTCTGCCAAGGCAACCTTGAACTCTGTACTTCCAAGCATCGAGTAGCTGCCGTACAGCGGTCTTACTCCCATATCGGAAGAATGGATCAGTTCACCGCCGACAGAAGGCTCCAACCACGAAATGCGGTTATCCCGGATTCTGGGACTGGTTCCGTCAGGCTGGAGAGAACCAAACCATATGATATCTTTCTGACTATCATAATTATCTTGGTTTGGAACAACCTTCACTAAGACAGCGCCGTACTGATCGACAAGAGCATTTAGCTCGTTTACAAGTCGTTCTTTCGATATAGTTGTTGATAAAACAGCTATGTTAAATCTTTCGGTTGTATTCAAAGGTTTCTCTTCCTGCATCAAATGCGAATGCTTAAAAACCAATATAAGGGCGAACAATGCAATAATGCCCCCCACCAGTCTAATGCTCTGTTTAATCACAAAAAACCTCCTTGCTTCAAGGATAGCGGAGATGAGTAAAACAAGAGCCTTGCAATACTAATGCACTATATTTTGTGTGCATTTGTGAACAAACCGGTGTTTTGCTCATCTCCACAAGGATGGTCTTCGGAGGTGAATGAAACACTTCCGAAGACAACTACTGTCAGCCTAACTGCTCGAAAAATGAACTGCTAAAGAGATACTTAGTCGCAAACACGGTAGTAATAGCGGTCATCGTGCGAAGGCCACTGAAGTGCCCATTTTTCTGCGATTGACGTTTCCCCGGCGGCAGTATCTACCGAACGAACGGTATTGCCATTCAATACAACGGTACTGCCATGGCAACGATCCACGGTGTAATAGGATCGAACTTTTGCATCCTAAAAGCCGTATTCCCATGTTCCTCCCTCAGCGGGATACTGGGTGATTGGCCCATATGCAAGCCAAGTGGGTCGAACGATCTCCCCACCGGAAGCACTTGTGGGTTGAACAGTAGTCGGATCAATATCCGAAGGCTGTTGCTCTGCAAATGCCGCAACCGGCAAAACGCAGAGGATAAGCAAAGCGGCAAAAATGCCAGAAAGAATTCTTTTCATAAATAAACCTCCTCGTAAATCGTATTTTTTGCGTTGAAATGTTGAACTACTATTCCTCAATCATAAAGCATCGACTCCTCTCAATCTGTTGAGCCGCTCTATTGCGCCTTTACACATACAACGTTTTGAGGCTAAGAATCGATTACAGATTCCCGAAAGAAATTTTCCCACCCTGCCTTGAACGCACGCCAAGGGTATAGTATAATTTATACAGTAGAAATCATACAGTAGAATTTGTACTGACAGTGAGGAGTGAAAACATGAATGGTCGCTATGATTTCCTGATTCTGCATTTGTTGAGCAGAGAGGAGATGTACGGGTTCCAAGTCATAAAGAAAGTCAGCGATAGGTGCACAGATGCTGAGTTTGAACTGAAAACGGGAATGCTTTATCCTCTGCTGTCCGCTTTGGAGGCTAAGGGCTATTTGTCATCACGGCTTGTCCCGGTAGCCGGCAGAGAACGCAAGGTGTATAAGGCAACCGAGAGCGGTATTGATTACCTTGCGCATAAGAAGGAAAAATGGTACCGATGGGAAGAATTTGCCAATAGCATTCTTGAGCTTTGATTGTAACCTGTTTCCCGTTACAATCGTTGTATGAATGGAGGCTCATGGGCTATAGAAAGGAAAACTAATGCTATTGATTTATATGAGCTTTATAGACGACGAATCTCATCGCCGACTATTTGAGGAAATATACCTCAGTTATCGAAAACAGATGTTTCTCGTTGCACGCACCGTGCTTAAAAACGATTCTGATGCCGAGGATATTGTACATGACGTCTTTCTGAGAATTGCAAAGAAGTATATGGCAAAAATCAGTACCATCGAAAACGAGACTGATTTAAGGAACTATTTGTTAAAAGCGACAAAAAACGCTGCCTTAGATCACCTAAGAAAGCATCGTCATGAACGTGTTCGGACGAAGGAAGAAAACGAAACAGATGTGCCTGATTCGGAAGAAATGCCGGACGATGCTCTTGTCGAAAAGATACATGATCGCATTGAGTACAAAAAGATTGTATCAGCAATAGCATCTATGAGCGACATATACAGAGATGCCCTGTATTATCACTTTGTATTGGAGCTATCGGTGCCTGAAACGGCTAAGTTGCTGAACTGCAATGTGTCAACCGTAAAGAAAAGGCTGGTGCGTGGGAAAAAGCTTCTTCATGTGCAGCTATTCGAAAGGGGAGAACAATAATGGCTGAAAACAAACTTAAAACGGCGCTTCGGGAAGTTGTTTCTGCTGAGTTCGCCGAGATTCCAGGGAATGAACGAGAGATAAACCATTCATTCTCAGATGATTTTTTGCGCAGAATGGATAAGCTTACACATGCACAGCAAAGCAGGTTCTGGCGAATGACGAACACTGTGCCTAAGCGGGTTGCAGCCGTCGCAGCCGCATTTTTACTGATTGCGCTGACCGCTTGCAGCATTCCTTCGGTACGAGCTGCGGCAACTAAATTCATCCGGGAGACATTTGACTCCTATGTTCACTTCTTTACGGAAAAGTCTGAAAGAAGGCAGATTACAGAGTATTACCGTCTAACGGAACTTCCGGATGGATATGCAGAAGAAATCGTCGTAAAAAATGACTCCTGTTGTATTTCCTTCTATCAAAATGAGGCGGGAGATCGGATCATCTTTGCGCAAAGCGTAACAGAAGATTTTGCAATTGATGTAGATAATGAGAATGGGAAACACTCCCAAATTGACCTATCCGGCACAGATGTATCAATTTATGAATCTGCCGGCGTTATGGTTGCAGTGTGGCTTCACGATCAATACGCTTTCAATCTAACGGTTTATGGAGACTACGGGATTGACCTGATGATTAAGTTAATAGACTCGGTTCAAAGACAGTGAAACAACAGCACAAACGAAACGAGGGAGGTTGCAGGCCAATGCCGACAATCTCCCTCGTTTGTATCTCACACTGAAAGGCATTCCAAACAATGCTCGGCAGTGCGCCTAATACGTTTTCTTGATTGTTCGAGTAATCGTGTCGGGAACACCACCCGAACCGGATATCACATAGACAACCGTGATGCGATATGTCCCTTTTGATGGCAGCTGGAACGTGTGATCGCCGGCATAAACGTAATTGTATATCACATCGTACCATTCGTTATTAGGCTCGCCAATATCAACGCGCTTTCAAAACAATCCCCACGTTTTCTTCTCAATATAAGTCGTGATCTCACCTTTGGTTGTTTTTCCGGGAATCCCTTGATATTGATTGGTTACTGTCAACAGGCCGCTGCTTGAAACGGCTGCAACGCTGCTTGCCAGTATGGTGTTGTTAAAGCGCGTTCCGTTCGATGATGCGACAATCACGCCGACTGTCGTGCTGAGCATCAGAACGATGACAACCAGCATGATAAACAGGTTTCTTCTTTTTTGATCATATTCGGTTCCTCCTATACTCTCTTGCTTGTGGTGATGCTATCAAGAGAAATGTCCCCACGATAGCTCTTTACATATTCAACGTTTCTCATTGACATAGAGGTTACAACTCATTCCATGGTTAACAACAACCACGGTCACATTTTGGGGAATGGCTCCTTAAACGCAGAATCAGATAAAAAATACAGATCTTGCGTTTTTATATGGTGCATGTGCTGACTAAACATTGGCTGAAAAAGACCCACCGCTTGAGGCGGCTTTGCTTTTCTATTTACGCGCAACACTGCCCATCATTCGCAATGCCCACTTATAAGAAAAATATATTTGCATATAATACATATATATGCATTTGCGGCATTGACAGATATTGCCGCAATTGTGTACAATAATGGCACGAGAAGGGCAGACTTTACGCTGAACATAGGAATTATTTGACTACGCAGAACTGTTCTTCGCATACTGTTTTCCAAATTAGGAGAGCGCATAAATATACATTTTGCAGTTATGCGCAGTATCCTTCGTAACTCAGAACGGAAGCCGTCGTGAACTCGGCAGAGGACGCGGCTGCGCAGCAATACCATCTATGAATTTGCAGCTCAGTTTACTAACGCAAGTTATATGGTTGCAAACAGATATAGCTTCAACCAATAATAGGAGGCGTAAAATGTCGAAATTTGTAATTGAGTGTCCAAAATGCCACAGATATGCGGAAGCTTCGGGCGGTTTGTTTGGCACAGGTTTGTTTGCGAAAAGGACGGTAAAATGTTCCTGCGGCGAAACGATCAATATCCAGACAGAGAAACTTTCAAGCAGAAAGTGCCCTCACTGCGGTAATGACGTGGTGTTCGATCAGTCCAAGGGGGATAAAGCCAAGTGCCCTGTCTGCCATGAACCGATCAATACAATGGCGGAGCAGGATAAGACGGTTGAGTTCTCTTGCGGTCAATGTGGCATTAGGCTTCGTGCGGCAAAAGGTGCAGATAAATTCACTTGCCCTGTGTGTGATCATGTAAACGACGTTGCCGAGAGAGCTGCGCAGGAAAAGATCAAGCATGATGGTCTCGCCTCCGTTATCAAGTATGAGGGCGATAATTCGACTTTCATCTGGAAGCATCCAATCGAGGATTTTAACTACGGGTCTCAGCTCATAGTTCACGAAAGCCAGGAGGCTGTCTTCTTCCGCGACGGTATGGCTTTGGATCTTTTCGGTCCCGGTCGGTACACACTTGAAACGCAGCAGCTTCCGATGCTGGAGAAACTGTATAAGCTGCCGACAGACAATGACGGCACCTTCCATACGGAAGTCTACTTCATTAATAAGACAGTACAGATGGGCATCAAGTGGGGCACTCCCGACAAGGTGCGCTTCATCGATCCGCTAACGGGTACGCCTCTTGATCTCGGCGCGTCCGGCGAAATGAACCTTGCCGTAGACGATTCCCGCAAGCTGCTTATTAAGCTCGTCGGCACAATGAAGGGCATTTCATGGAAGACGGAAGCCTTGCCCGAGACGATAATGTGTGAAAAGTGCGGACAAACGCTTTATACCGTCAATGCCTCAGGCAACACTTTGATATGCGATAAATGCCAACACACAAACATTGTTAAGGTTTCCTCAAGCTTTACGAAGAGTCTTCAGGCGTCCTTCCGTCCGATGATATCGACCGCCGTAAAGACGAACCTTCCTTCAGTCATAAAGGCTAACGATATCGATATACTCGAGATAGACGAAAAGCTTGACCTCATTTCGGACTCCCTGCGCGAAAAGATCAAAGTTGGCTTTGAGGAGTACGGCCTGACCGTTCCTCAACTCTATGTCACGAGCGTCGTCCTGCCCGAAAATGATCCGAACTTCAAGCGAATCCGCGAGCTGCACACAATAGTGCTCCAGACCCGCGTGATTCAGGCGGAGGCGACGGTCAAGACGGTCGAGGCGCAGTCAAAGGCGCAGTACCGCACGGCGGAGGAGCAGGCCGCGGCTGCTATTGAGGCGGCAAGGCGAGAAGCGGAAATGCAGCGCCAGATGACTCAAACTGAAGTGGCAAGGCGAGAAGCTGAACGCAAGGTGATTGGGGCGCAGGCGGAGGCACAAGCTGAGCGAATGAAGGGCATGACCGAAGCAGAGATCATGGCGGCTAAGGGCTACAACCAGAAGGATGTACTGCATGCCGAAGTGCAAGAAGCGTATGCCGCTGGTATCGGCAATATGGGCTCCGGCGTTTCGATTGGCGGAGGTGGCAGCATGATGGGCGATATCATGGGGCTCGGTGTTGGAATGGCTGCAATGGGTGCGATTGCCCCGCAGATAGGAAATATGATGAGCGGACTTAATCCCAATTTGCAGGTCCAGGAGACCGCGAAAAGCACAACTGCGGCACCTGCGGCAGGCGGCTGGACTTGTCCCGCCTGCGGAGCTTCCGGTATAGCCAGCAAATTCTGTCCCGAATGCGGCGCGAAAAAGCCCGAAGAAAATAAGGGCTGGATCTGTCCGAACTGCGGAACAAAAGACATCAAATCGAAGTTCTGCCCCGAGTGCGGCTTTAAGAAAGGAGAATGACCATGAGCTTCAATAAAAATCAGATCCGCTCTATCGTAACCGTTGTAGTTATCTTTGCTGTATACAATGTGCTGTCGTTTGTACTGCCTTTCAAGCATACCGGCATCTTCTGGATCGGATACAGCTTTGGGCTTGTTTCCCTCATTGTAAGTCTGATGATTTTTGCCCTTGCATTCGGTAAGGACGGTACTGCGAAGAGCAGGTTTTACGGATTCCCTATCGCCAGAATAGGCGTGCTCTATTCTGCTGCTCAAGTTCCCTTGAGTTTCCTCGCCATGGCGCTTGCGGGCATGGCGGGAATTCCTCTTTGGCCTTTTGTGCTCGTATTTATTCTTATCCTTGGCGCGGCTGTACTCGGCACCGTAGCTACTGACGCCACAAGAGATGAAATCGTGCGTCAGGATATTAAACTTGCCAAAGACGTATCCGTTATACGCGCTCTTCGCTCATTGGGCAACAGCTTGGTCGCTCAGTGCGCCGATGATGAAGCAAAGAAGGAGCTTAAGAAACTTTCTGATATGCTCAATTACTGCGACCCCGTTTCAAACGATGCAACCGTTGCGGCGGAAACCGAGCTTAAAGCCTTGATGGAGGAGATCCAGCGCGCTATGGTCGATAACGACGACACAAGCGTTGTTCCACTCTGCAAAAAAGCTGAAGCTATTCTTGCTGAAAGAAACAGGCTCTGCAAACTGAATAAATAAACCGGAGGTATATTATGACTGTTTTCGAATGCAAAAGGTGCGGCGGCGGCTTGAATATCACCGAAGCCGACAAGGTGGTTGAATGCGAGTACTGCGGGACGACTCAAACCGTGCCGAGCGCGGACAACGAAAAGAAAATGACTCTCTTCAATCGTGCGAATCGCCTGCGTCTTAACAACGAATTCGACAAGGCGGCGGCATTGTACGAGCAGCTCATCGCCGAATTTCCGGAGGAGGCCGAGGCTTACTGGGGTCTCTGCCTGTGCAATTGGGGTATCGAGTACGTCGACGATCCTGCAACAGGCGAGAAGAAGCCCACCTGCCACAGGGCGAGCTTCGAAAGCCTTATGAAGGATGAAAACTACCTCCTTGCTATGGAATATGCCGACATAACAGCGCAGCGCGTCTATCGCCGTGAGGCTCAGGAGATCGACCGTCTTAACGATGCGATCCTCTCTGTCAGCAGAAACGAGAAGCCATACGACGTTTTCATCTGTTATAAAGAGACGGACGAAAATGGCATGCGTACCCATGATTCCGTACTGGCACAGGATGTTTACGACGCTCTGACCGCCAAGGGTCTGAAGGTGTTCTTCTCACGCATTACTTTGGAGGATAAACTCGGCAGGCAGTATGAACCTTATATCTTTGCTGCGCTGAATTCGGCGAAGGTAATGCTTGCAATCGGCACGAAATACGAGTACTTCCAAGCCGTATGGGTCAAAAACGAGTGGAGCCGCTTTATGCGTCTTGCAGCGAAAGACAGGTCAAAGGTTCTCATCCCCTGCTTCCGCGATATGGATCCCTACGATCTTCCGGACGAATTCAAGGGCCTTCAGGCGCAGGATCTCGGAAAGCTTGGCGCAGTGCAGGATCTTGTTCGCGGCGTTGGGAAACTGCTTGCAAAGGACGCTCCCAAAGATGGAGATGTTCAGCAGGCGGCTGTATCCAACCCGGCCGCAACGACCGTGCAGAGTCTTTTGAAGCGCGCGTTTATGTTCCTTGAGGATGGCGAATGGGGCAGTGCAAACGAATATGCCGAGAAGGTGCTCGATATAGATCCTGAGGACGGTGAGGCGTATCTCGCAAAGGCTATGAGCGATCTTAAGAAACGGTCGCGCAGCTCCATGAACGACGCTTCCGGAATCGCGCTTAATGCAAACATCCAAAAGGCGCTGCGTTTTGGATCCGGATCGCTTAAAAATGAGATCAACGACTATATCGAGTCTACTAAAGCTGCGGAGGCTGCTGATCAACTGGAAGCGGATAAGGTCATCGCCGCATTTAGTGCAAGACAGAGCGGAAGACAGGCGCAGCCTTTGGTGCAGCAGCTTGCGGCTGCAAAGCAAAGGGCGTCATACATAGAGAAGATATGCGGCGGGTATGACAAAACTGCTGCACAGATCAAACAGTTAAATGGTGAAAAGACTGCCGCAAACAGCAGACTTAACACCCTTCGCTCCAAGCGTGATTCCCTCGGCCTGTTTGCCGTAAAGGAGCGAAAACGCCTTGATGGGGAGATTTCGGAAATAGCAGCGGGACTGAAACAGCTCGAACTCAAACTGGATTCTGCCCTTAAACAGCTTGGCGGCTTTGAATCAAAGGCTGCTGCCGATAAAGCTTTGTCGACGGCAAGAGCAGACGTCTCCTCGCTTCAGAACCGGATCAATGAATCGGCGCTGACCGGTTCCGGAGAGTTTAGCTGCAGCCAAGCGCTGAAGGTGCTTCTTGCAAAACCGCGAGTTTTTCAGTTAGTAAGTAAAAAACAGCCGCGGCTGGCGTCATCCTATAAGGGATTTGTGACTATAGCATTCGGACGCTACCCTCAGGCGTCAAATAACGAAAGTGCCCTCATCGAGTGGCTGGTATTGAAAAACGATGGAAGCAAGGCTTTGCTGATAAGCAAATACGCCCTCGATTGCCAGCGATACAATACTTCCGGCACAGATGTAACATGGGAAACCTGCACATTGCGGAGATGGCTGAACGGATCGTTTATCAACAGCGCATTCAGTGCGGAGGAGCAGAAGCAAATTCTCCATACTACCGTAACGGCGGATCGGAACCCATCAAGCAACACTGATCCGGGCAATAATACAACGGATAAGGTGTTCCTTTTGAGCCGGGCGGAATGCAGCCAGTACCTCGTGTTGTGCGATGCAAGAAGTTGTGAAGGGACGGCATACTGTTTTGCTCAAGGCGCCGCTCAACAAGACGTCTATGGCGGGTGCAGGTGGTGGCTACGGTCACCCGCCGATTATTCCGGCTGCGTTATATGTGTCAACGACAACGGCACGTACGCTTCTGCTGGCTGCTCGACCTTTAGCGACGGTATCACCGTTCGCCCCGCTTTGTGGATAAATCTTGGGTCTTAACTCTTCTGATCTGAAATCATACACTGCGCCGAAGGCGCTAATCAAAAGCGAGCGAAGCCCGCAAACCCGCAGTAAGGCGGCCGTGCAATTTTTTTGTAAAGGGATTTTGTGTATGGAGCGTAAGAAAAGTGAACTGACTGTGGTCGAGTTTTGCACAGGCTTTGTGAAAGAGCCCTTGTAACAATTCGTTTCCCTTGCTTGTTTTGGCTTCCGCATGTAAACAGGGAACAACGCTCTCCCCGAGTAATGTGAGGTTCCCGACAAACGTGGCAAGCAAGGTCTTTTGGAGCCAAAAGACAGCAGGCGGAGACTCCGACGAGTCCCCGCCTTTTGCTTGATGGGGCGTTCCCCATACCCCCTGTAACACAG
>ENA-OROK01003678-OROK01003678.1-human-gut-metagenome-genome-assembly--contig:-NODE-3678-length-11874-cov-4.839919_pt1 | contig 11874 bp, 10 predicted proteins | sample MGYA00242127_ERZ509046 | MGnify/ENA primary metagenome ERZ509046 (study PRJEB26280, sample SAMEA2338728) | human gut metagenome | biome: human gut; feature: human-associated habitat; material: faeces... | reverse complement strand
ATTTCACTTCAACAGGCTTAAAAAATGATACAACCAGAAATGCCATTGAAGAAGTTGTATGGAATTTAGGTGGTACGGGTAGCTATAATTCAGCAAGTAATGGTTTAGCGAGTCATTGGTATGGTTATGAAAGAGGAACAACCGTATATAGTGGTAGACCAACAACATGGACAGGCAAGATAGGCTTAATGTATCCAAGTGATTACGGTTATGCTACTAGTGGGGGAACAACCAAAGATAGAGCAGCTTGTCTAGCCAAAGAACTTTATAATTGGGATTCATCAGCTTTTAGTGATTGTAAAGGAAATGACTATTTATTTGATACAAGCAATGTTCAATGGACATTGGCGCCTGATTCGGCTTATGCTGACTTTGTGTTCTATGTGAACTCCGTCGGCCGTGTCCGCTACAATGCTGCTGGCGGTAATTATGTCGTCCGCCCTGCGCTTTTTCTGAAATCTAATATCCAAGTTGATAAAGGCACAGGAGCTAAAAGCGATCCGTATACTTTGAAAATGCAGTAAAGTAAATACGGAATAAAGGGCCGCTTGCTTGTCTCTTAGAGAAGCTTGGCCCAGCAGAAAAATAAAGATGAGAAAAATGAAAATGATAGTAGAGGGTATAGAATATGGTGTGTAAATTATTAAATTTGCATGCCATATTTTTTATGGCTTAAGGAGGATGATTTTATGCAAAATTTAAAATTATTAGATTATACTAAACATAGTGTCTTATTCTATATGAGTTAAAGGAAAACTCTTTACTTCTGGATATTTGTTGTAAATGATAACTAGTTTAGATATAATTATTCTTATTAAGGAGGGATTTCATATAAGACGTATATTAATGAATAAAAATACTAAAGTATTAGAGGCAGAATACAATGAAGAAGGTATCTTCTTTCTTAAAATATATAAAGTTTATAATATAGAGTATGCTCCTTATATCTTAAAGAGTTTATATAAAAAAGAGAATATTGATGATAAAGAGTTTAGAAGTAGTTTATCTAAATGGTTTAAAGGAAGAGGAATACCAGCTTTTAGAGATAAATTAGATTTATTATTACATAGATTAAATATAGAAGTTCCTGGAGAGTTATTAGATAAAGCTTTTGGCCTATCTTTATCAGATCAATATTGGTTAAAACCAGTAGATAAAGAGATATCTTATGATGATATTAACTTTTTTGATAATGATTTTTCTTATGCTGAGTTTAGAGAAGCTTCTTTATCTAATAGTAGTAAAGATATAACTAGTAAAATAGCATTAATAAGTCCGAATAATACGACTGATGGGATGTTAAGAAAAGCCTGGATTATTGAAGATGAAGTTAGGTACTTACTTAAAGGTGGTTATAAAAATGAAATCTTACAACCATTTAATGAAGTATTAGCTAGTGAAATATGTAAAAGACTCGGATTTAATCATGTTACCTATAGTATTGAAAACTATAAAGGAATGATTGTTTCTAAATGTCCATGTTTTATTAATAAAGATACAGAACTAATAACGGCTTATCAAATTATGAAGGATATTCCTAAATCGAAGAGTATTAATGATTATGAAGAATATCTTAGTATTTTAGAAAAGCATGGTCTTAAAGATGCTAGAATTCAAATGGAAAATATGTATATTCTAGACTATTTAATTATGAATGAAGATAGACATTTAAATAACTTTGGTATTATAAGAGACGTTAATTCTTTAGAATGGATAAATGTTGCTCCTATATTTGATAATGGAGAGAGTCTTAAGATTACTTATTATAGTCAAGATGAGTTATGTGTTACTGGGGAAGGAAGGTTTTTTTATCAAATTAAGCCATTTGATGAGGTAATTAAAGTAGTTAGAGATATCAAAAGATTAGATTTAACAAGGTTAGATGGTATAGTAGAGTGGTATGATGGTTTATTACATATGTATCAATATACAAGTGGTATTTCAGATGATAGAATAAATAAATTATGTATTCTTTTAAATAGACAAATTAAGAATTTAAAAAAACTACAAAGTTTAAGTTAATTACTTATTCTCTTGTAGTTTTTTTCCTTGATAAGTATCTCTTCTTACCATTTCTTTGTCTATATCATTTAGAACACAAAATTTCTTTAAGACCCATTCAGGAGTAATTAAGTCTTCTTTTTTAGGATCTCCTGTTAGTCTATGGATAACCATCTTGGGATTTAGATATTCTAACTGGGAGACTACTATATCAATATATTCTTCTTTAGATAAGATAGGAAAATGTTTTTCTTTATACATTTGGGCTAACTTAGTATTTTTAATAATATGTAACATATGAATTTTAATACCAGAGACTCCGAGAGAATTAACATATTTAGCCGTATTAATCATTATTTCTTTAGTTTCTCCAGGTAGACCATTAATAATATGAACAACAACGTTTATATGGTTAGCTACTAAATTTTTGACACAGTCATCAAAGTTTTTTAAGTCATGACCACGATGAATTAGTTTTAAGGTTTCATCATACATAGATTGAAGTCCTAGTTCGATAGTTAGATTAGTTCTTTTATTTAAATCAATTAAGTATTCGAGACATTCCTTAGAGATACAATCACTTCTAGTAGCAATAGATAACCCAATGACATTAGGTATCTTAAGGATAGGTTCAAACTTAGTCTTTAAGACTTCTACGGGAGCATAAGTATTTGTATTAGCTTGAAAATACCCAATATAGTAGGCATCAGGCCATTTATGTTCCATGACATTTTTAACCATTTCAAACTGTGTTATTAAGTCATCTTCCTCGTGACCGGCAAAATCTCCACTACCAAGAGGAGAACAGAAGATACAACCATAACCATCTTTTTTATTAGGACAACTAAACCCAGCATTTAAAGAGACTTTAAAGACTTTTTTACCATACTTAGTTTTATATTCATAATTAAGAGTATGATATCTTTTGTTATCTAAAGTATATGGAAATTTATTTTGCATAAGTAATCACCTAGAAGTAGTTTATCATAAATAGAAATAATTACTAGTAAAAGTTATTTTGATGAGACAAAATAATTCTTTGAAATTAAAAGTTCTTTTGATGAGACAAAATAACTTTACAAAAAGACTTTATAAGAGTATAATGAAATAGAAAGAAGGGTGTCTATGCTAGTAAGAGAAAAGTATTTAGAAGAAATAAGAGGTTTCTATAATTCATCATTAATTAAGATATTAGTAGGTATCAGAAGATGCGGAAAGTCAGTAATTTTAACACAAATAATAAAAGAATTAAAAGAAAAGTATCAAGTAGATAATGACCATATTATCGATATTAATTTTGAATTTGTTGAATATGAAGATTTAAAAGATTATAAGAAACTTAATAAATATATTAAAGAGAAAATTATTGATGATAAGACTTATTATGTTTTTTTAGATGAAGTACAGAATGTGGATAATTTTGAATATGTGGTTAATTCCTTAAGAGCATCGGTTCCTAATTTAAGTATTTTTATTACAGGTTCTAATAGTAAGATGCTTTCTGATGAGTTGTCTAGTGATTTATCAGGACGATATGTTTTATTTAAAGTTTATCCTTTATCTTATCAAGAATATGTATCTTATACGAAAAAAGATGCTTATGATATGGATACTTTTTGGGATTATGCTAAGTGGGGAGGACTTCCTCAGAGGTTAGAATTTACTAAGGAAACAGATATTAAAAATTATTTATTAAGTGTTTTTGATTCGATTATTTTAAGAGATATTGTAAAGAGATTAAAGCTTAATGATACAGTCCTTTTTGATATGATTTTACAATATTTAATTGATATTACGGGTCGTGAGTTTTCTTGTGATAATTTAATTAAATATTTGGATAAAGAGAATAAAAAAGTTTCTACGCAGACCATTTATACTTATTTAGATGCCCTTTGCAAAGCTTTTATTATTAGAAAGTGTTATCGTTACGACGTACATGGCAAGGCTATTTTAAAGACACTAAGTAAATATTATGTAACCGACTTAGGCATAGCACAAATTAAGAATACTAATAAAGAATTTAAGAATTATTTGACTTTAGAAAATATTGTTTATAATGAATTACTAGTAAGAAATTATGAGGTTTATGTTGGGCATACTAATGCTGGTGAAGTAGATTTTGTAGTTAAGAAAGATGGAAATATTAAGTATATTCAAGTTACTTATAGTTTAGAAGATGAGACTACTAGAGAAAGAGAGTTTAATGCTTTCTTACCAATTAAAGATAACCATCCTAAGTATATAATTTCTTTAGATAAATTAGATTATTCTCGGGATGGAATTAAGAATATAAATTTAATTAATTTTTTAATGAATGAGGATTTTTAGGTAATACTAAAGGTCTTTTTTGATATGTTTTGACAACCATACTGAAAATTCTTTTAATTTCAGTATATTTGTCAAAAGAAAACTGCTAAAGGGTATTTCCTAAAGCAGTTTTTTCTTATTTACAAAGGTTATCTATGACTTTATCGGCATCACTTATAAGATAGTAGTCTTCAATGTAAGAATTATTATTAGTTGTCTTATGACATTTAACAATATCATAGTTCTTGAAGTAATAAATCATCGTGCCACCGTCATTTAACCCAGAGCTTTTTTTAGCTCCTTTAACTAATTTATCCATAGTAGTTAGATTATTCTTTAAAGCCTCATTTAAGTCTTTAGACTTATATTTAACAGTAGTAAATTCCGAGTAGATTTTTTGGTTATTAGAGAATGTATAGATAGAGACATAGTTATTATCGAGAACTTTATTAGAGACTGTTAATTTCTCTTTACCAATAAACATCATAATGATAAGTAAGACTAGAAGAGCTATTAAGATGATACTACTAAAGATAAGGATATTTTTCTTTTTCATATATATTCCTCCTAGAATTAGGATATCATAACTGGGGGGGAAGTAAAGATACTTTTTAATTGAAAAAAATTATGGAGTTTGCTATACTTAAAATTAGAAAGAATAGGGATTTTATGAGTACTTTAGGAAATCATTTTTTACCAAATATGAATAATCGGATGACTAATCCAAAGGCTGTTTTTAAGGGAAAAAATTATCGAATTAGTATTATCAGTGATATGATACTTCGTTTGGAATATGATGAGACTGGGGTATTTAATGACTATTTGACAGAGAATATTCAAAATAGAAGTTTTCCTCTACCGACCTTAGATATTCAAGAAGATCATGCTACTTTAATAGTAAATACTAAGTATTATCGTTTACAATATTTAAAAGAGAAACCTTTTAAGGGGAGTCTTTTTGCCCCGGATTCTACTTTAAGAGTAAATGTATTAAATTCTTCGGCTTATTGGTATTATGGTAGTGATGAGTCTAAGAATATTACTTCTCCTATATTTAATTTAGATCTTAAGAAAGAGTTTATTTCGGCTAGTGAGTCTTTAGAAAATAATAATTCTAAGGATGATAAGAAGAAAAAAGAAGCTACCGATACTTATAAAAAGGCTCGGAATAGTATCTTTGAAAGACAGAAGAGTTTATATTCTTTAGATGGGTTTAGTACTTTAGATGATTCTGATAGTATGATTATTGATGATAAGGGATATATGGTTCCTAGGACGCATAAGTCTATAGATATATATGTGTTTGTTTATAATAAAGATTTTAGGATGTTTTTAGGAGAATATGCATCTTTAGCCGGAAGATGTCCTTTAATACCTAGATATTCTTTAGGAGTATGGTGGTATAAGGATGATGTATATACTTTTGATAATATTAGAAAATTAGTATATGATTTTAATAGTCATCATATTCCTTTGAATGTCTTAGTCTTAGGGAGTAATTGGCATATTAAGGATCCTAATGACTTAAAGAAGTTTAAGAGTGGGTTTACTTTTAATAGGGATAAACTAGGTACTTTAAGTAATTTTACGACCTTCTTACATGAAAGAGGTATTCGTTTAGGACTTAGTCTAGATCCTACGGAAGGAATTCATCCTCATGAATTTAAGTATAGGGATTATGCTAGTGAGTTAGGTATTAATGATAGTCAGGATTTACCTTTTAATGTTTTGGATACTAATGTTGTAGCGGCTTACTTAGATAAACTTATAAATCCTTTATATAATGAGAATGTTGATTTTTTCTTTTTAGATGTAAGAACTAAAGATAAGAGAGTTATGAATGCTCTTAATTATTATCATTATAATGATTATAAGAAGTTTACAAATATAAGGGGAATGGTTTTAGCAAGACCGGCTTCTTTAGGGGCTTTAAGATATCCTATTCTTTATAGTGGGGAAACAAAGGTAAGTTGGGATACTCTAAAGAAGTTACCAGAGTATATTAGTAGTGCTTATAATATGGGGATTACTTGGTGGAGTCATGATATTGGAGGATTTAAGGGGGGTATTGAAGATAGTGAATTATACCTAAGATATGTAGAGTTTGGGACTTTTAGTCCAATATTTAGATTTGCTTCTTCTTATGGACATTATTATAAGAGAGAGCCTTGGCGATGGAATAGTCAAGTCTTAAGAGTGGTACAAGATTATTTATTATTAAGATTAAAGTTATCTAGTTATTTATATGCCGAAGGGTATAAGTATTATAAGTTAGGGATTCCTATCTTTATGCCTTTATATCATGCTGTACCAGGTATGATTGATGAACTTGATTATAAGAATGAATATTTCTTAGGAAGTGAGCTTTTAGTATCACCAATTACGACGAAGAAAGATGCACTTATGCAAAGAAGTGTAGAAAAGATTTATTTACCTAATGGGACTTGGTATGATTTTAAGACAGGGAAAAGGTTTAATGGTAATACTAGGTATGTAATGTTTTTTAATGATGATGATTATCCGGTATTTGCGAAGAAAGGGTCTATTATACCTTTATATATTCCGGATAAGAATATTAATAATATTGGGGTAGCTAAAAGTTTAGAGATTCATATTTTCCCTGGTAATAGTAATATTTATAATCTTTATGAAGATGATGGGATTAGTTCTTTATATGAACAAGGTTATTATATTGTTACAAGGATAGATTATAATTACTTACAGAATAATTATACTTTGATTATAAGACCGTATGAGGGTAAGAGTGGAATTATTCCGGATACCAGAAATTATAAGATTAGATTTAGAAATACGAGGACAGCTACTGATGTTAGAGTCTTACAAGAAGCAGACAAAAAAGAATTTACAGCTTATAGTGAAGATAATGATTTTGTTATTGAAGTTAATGAAGTATCAACGGTTAAACAGTTAACTATTATTTGTCGAGGTAAAGATATAGAAATTGATGCCACGAGAATTCTAAATGAAGATATAGATTCTATTATTTCGGATATTCCGGTAGAGACTAATGTTAAAGATGAGATAGCGAAGATTATGTTTAGTGATAAGGATTATAGTGATAAGAGAATTCTAGTTAAGAAGTTAAAGTCTAAGGGATTAAGTGATCTTTATATAAGGATGTTATTAAGATTATTGGAATATACTAGTAATAAGAAGTAGTTTTAGACAAAACTTGCAGAATAGAAAAATCATGCTATAATAGAAAAGAAAAAGAGGAGATTATGAAGATATATCAGATATTATTATTATGTGGGGTTATTATTAGTAGTGTTACGACATCGTTTTACTTAGTAAAGATGTTTAGCTTACTATGGAAGAATAGAGATAAACAGAGTATAAGTGATAAAGAATTAGATAATAATCTTAAGTATATGGTTATTTCTATAGTCTTACTTACTATTTGTTCTTTAGTATACTGTGTTATTAGTATTGTTGGTTAGAGTGGTTTTATGTCTATGACTAAGAAAATAGAATATCAGAGTGTAGTTAGGGATATTCTTGATAATGAAGAGTTTAAGAAGTTATATTTAGAGCCTCATCATGGGATTAGTAGATATCTTCATGTCTTAAGAGTTTCTAAGATAGCTTTTGGGTTTTGTAAGATTTTTAAGATTAAAAGAATTAGAGAGATTACGAGATCAGCTCTTTTACATGATTTTTATTTTGATAAGGACTTAGAGGGGTATGATGCTTATGAAAGATTAAGTATTCATCCCTATAAGGCTTTAGATAATTCTTTAAAGTATTACAATCTAAGTGATTTAGAGAGGGATATTATTGTTAAACATATGTATCCTCATACTAAAGAAAGACCTAAGTATTTTGGCACATATTTAGTATCTGTTTGTGATAAGGTGGCTGCTATATATGAGATGTCTAGATTTAAGCTTGCTTTAAAGTTTAGTATTTATTTATTATTTATTTATAATATTATTAGTATTAAGATGGAACATTAAATTAACTTATATAACTATTTGTGTTATGATAAGTACTTGTCCTTGTAGCCCAGCTGGATAGAGCAATCGCCTCCTAAGCGATAGGTCGGCAGTTCAAATCTGCCCAGGGACGCCATTTATGTGATAATAATGTATTTTAGATATAGTGATATTTTGTTTAAGAGAAAGGATTTGTAGTTACATGAAAGAAGAAATCACAACCCAAAAAGTTGTTGAATTACAAACGGAGATTGCTGAGTTACAAAAAAAAAGTGAGACTTATGGAATTGAAATCGAATGGAATAAACTAATAGGTGAGGATATTAGTGCATTAAGTTCCTATAAAAGAAATATTGATGCCAAGATTGAAAAATTACAACACACCTTAGAAAAAACTCGTGTAGAAATAGCAGATAAATTAAGTGATGAATATTATAAAAAAATTCTTCGTGGCAAATTAAGAGATGAATTAGAAAGATTAAAAGTAAAGTTTATTAGTCAAAAAAGCTTGAGTGAAGAAGAACAAAATCAAGTAAAAGCTTATGCTAAAGTTGAAAAGAATCCTGATCTTTTAAATACTCCTGTAAGACAGGCTAAAAAAATGATGCCTGTTGATAAGTTTACTGTGGAAGTTGATGAAAGAGCTGCGTTAAGAAAAGCCAAAAATTCCCAAGGATATGATTATCAGGGCGTTTTAGAGATGTGCGAAAGTCTCTTAGAAGCTAATCGTGAGAAGTATTTTGATATAATTTTTTATAATCCTGAGATAAATGCAGTAAAAGGAGAATTAATTAATTGGTATCTTGAAAAATTTGATATTAGATTTGAAATAGATAGAATTATCAAACTTCCAGCTTATTTAATTGATGGCATATCAAAAGAAAATATCGATAGACTTATCGAATTAGCTCGTGATGTTTTTAGTTTCTCTACAGAAGCCGGTAGAAGTTTGTTAAAGGTTATTTTAAAATCATCACATCTAACTGAAAATTTCATAAATGATAATAAAGAACTTATCACTTCTGATAATGAACTTCTTTCGTTGGTAGCAGCTAATCCTAGTATTTCTCCTGATTTTAAAAAAGTTATCTCTGAGGAAGAATTTTGGGATTATATCAAGACTCCAGTCTATTTTTATTATAGTATGAGTGAGCTAGACAAGAAAGTATTATTAAATGGTTCTGCGCCGATTAAATTTTTTAATGCTTGTTTAGCTACAGATGATATTGATTTTAAAAATAAATTTACAGGCGAACCCGATTGGATGATCGATGAAAAAAAAGGTGAATCTATCGATCAGAAATATCATTATTGTGGTATAAATGAAAAGTCTTTTGATGAATTCGTATCTTTATTAAGTCTTCGTTCAGTTTTAATGGGAAATAGTATGACTTATAATCGTGTAGATAAATATATGTCTTTTGATAGTATTCAAAATATTCATAGAATTTTGGGAACAATTGTTAGCTGTATTCAAACTAAAAATTATAATTTTGTCCCAGCTATGTATGAGTATATCAATGATATTATTAATGGTTTAGCTATTATTTATTCTCGAAGTGGAAAATTAGATGATTTAATCGAGAAGTTGCAATTTTATAAATCTGTTTTTGATGAGAATCAAATTGATATAAAAACTCTTGATGAAAAATCGCCATTTGTTGATGTTTATAAATTTATTAGTCTTTTAGATGAGAAAATAAAATGGCTTGCGCAAGTTAAAGAAAACAATCAAGTTTTAATGAGTTCTACAGATAAACTATATTGTAATGATTATACAATTGATGATATTGATAGATTATATGTTAATGAAGTTTTAAATAACGAGAAAAGTGTTACTTTGTAGGATGGTTATATGAAAAATAATTTCATAAAAACATTAAAAGTACTAGGACTTTATATTATCTGTTTACTACTTACTTTGGGGATATTTATTATTAATGGAAATCTTTATAACTTAGGAGATCCGATGTCAAGATTAGTTAAACAAAGACTAATTATCTATCCAATAATTTTAACTATTATAATTATAATAATTTATAAAGTAATAAAGTCACGAAGAAAAGAAAAAAAGATTGACTAAGGAATAGATATTTACTAAAATAAAGAAGAAATCGCGGAAATAGAAGAGTAGATAAGACTATAATTTATAGAGAGCAAGTATGGGTGGAAACTTGTAAGAAGGCTTTATTGAATGGGCTATGGAGAGACTTGCCGATAGGTAGGCTAGTACGGATTACTTACCCGTTAAAATAAGTATTGTATGTTAGTACAATTAGTGGCTAAAAAAGATTATAAGTCTTATTCTAATTTGTTAGAGTAGGACTTTTGTTCTTTAGGAGGTAATTATGAAGAAGATTATATTAACAGGAGAAAGACCAACGGGACCATTACATATTGGACATTATGTGGGGTCTTTAAGAAATAGAGTTAAAATTCAAAATGAAGGGGATTATGATGAGATGTATTTGTTTGCGGCGGATAGTCAAGCTCTTACTGATAATTTTGATAATCCTAAGAAAGTAAGAGATAATGTCTTTGAGGTAGCTTTAGATAACTTAGCTTGTGGGATTGATCCTAATAAAGTATGTTATTTTATTCAATCAGAAGTACCAGAACTTACGGAATTAACATTCTATTATATGAATTTAGTAACAGTATCTAGGTTATATCGTAATCCAACAGTCAAAGAAGAAATCAAGTTAAGAGGATTTGAAGATAGTATTCCGGTGGGTTTCTTTACGTATCCAGTTAGTCAAACGGCTGATATTACGGCGTTTATGGGAACTTTAATTCCCGTAGGAGAAGATCAATTACCAATGATAGAACAGGCTAGAGAGATAGTAAGAAAGTTTAATTCTATATATGGGGATACTTTAGTAGAGCCGGAAGCTCTTTTACCGGAAAATCTTAATGAAAGAAGATTGGTAGGGACGGATGGTAATGCGAAGATGAGTAAGTCTATTGGTAATTGTATTTATCTAAAAGATAGTCCAGAAGAAATTAAAAGAAAGATTATGGGGATGTATACGGATCCTAATCATATAAAGGTAAGTGATCCTGGGAAGGTAGAAGGAAATGTAGTATTTACTTACTTAGATGTTTTTTGTAAAGAAGATTCCTTTAAGAAGTATTTACCAGAGTATCATAATTTAGATGAATTAAAAGATCATTATAGAAGGGGTGGTTTAGGAGATGTTAAGATTAAGAATTTCTTAAATGATGTTTTACAAGAAGAGTTAAAACCAATTAGAGAAAGAAGAGAAGAATTAGCTAAGAATCCTGAATATGTTTATAATGTCTTAAGAGAAGGAACTAAAAAAGCGAGAGCGAAGGCGCTTGATACTTTAAGAAGAGTTAAAAAAGCGATGATGCTTGATTATTTTGAAGAAAAATAAAGTCATAATTAAAGAAATGAAGTTGTAAGATAAATGTAGACACAAAAAAACATGTCTACATTTTTTTGTTAGCAAAAAGTAAAAAATATTAAAAAAATGCAACTTTTTAGTAATTTATGAACAAAAATCGACATCGACCGCCAATATATATATATGGAGGGTAATTTATTGCCGGCTAGTTACCTTTCTAGAAAGTGAGGTTTGCTATGAAT
>ENA-OROK01003676-OROK01003676.1-human-gut-metagenome-genome-assembly--contig:-NODE-3676-length-11877-cov-3.079936_pt1 | contig 11877 bp, 8 predicted proteins | sample MGYA00242127_ERZ509046 | MGnify/ENA primary metagenome ERZ509046 (study PRJEB26280, sample SAMEA2338728) | human gut metagenome | biome: human gut; feature: human-associated habitat; material: faeces... | reverse complement strand
TGCTCACCGAGGGCGCAAAGGGCATGAAGGGCGCAATAGCCAAGGCCGACGAGCTGGCGAAGGAGATCCCGAACAGCTTCGTGCCCGGTCAGTTCGTCAATCCTGCAAACCCCAAGGCGCACTATCTGACCACCGGCCCTGAGATCGTCGCCGATACCGACGGCGCGGTTGATTACTTCGTGGCCGGCGTCGGCACCGGCGGCACGATCACCGGCGTCGGCCAGTACCTCAAGGAAAAAGTGCCCGGCGTGAAGGTCGTCGCGGTGGAGCCTGCGACTTCCGCGGTGCTGTCCACCGGCGTCGCCGGAGCGCACAAGATACAGGGCATCGGCGCGGGCTTCGTGCCGGACGTGCTGGATACCAAGGTGTATGACGAGATAATCCCCGTCGCCAACGAGGACGCGTTCGCGGTCGGCAAGCTCATCGGCAAGACCGAGGGCGTGCTGGTCGGCATATCCTCCGGTGCGGCTGTCTGGGCAGCGATAGAGCTTGCAAAGCGTTCGGAGAACGAGGGCAAGAACATAGTCGTCCTCCTGCCCGATACCGGCGACCGCTACCTCTCCACCCCGCTGTTCGCGGACTGATATAAATGAGAATACTTGTTGCAATGAGCGGCGGCGTTGATTCCAGCGTCGCCGCCCTGCTCCTGAAAAGCGCCGGAAACGAGTGCATCGGCTGCACGATGAAGCTGTACTCAAACGAGGACGCGGGCATATCCAAGGGGCACACCTGCTGCTCGCTCGACGATGTCGAGGACGCGCGCAGCGTGGCGTACCGGCTCGGCATGCCGTACTACGTCTTTAATTTTTCGGACGATTTTCGGGAAAAAGTCATCGACCGCTTTGCCGCGCAATACTGCATGGGCATGACCCCGAACCCCTGCATCGACTGCAACCGCTGCATGAAGTTTGCAAAGCTCTTTGACCGCGCGGACATCCTCCGGTGCAGCCATATAGCGACCGGACACTATGCCCGCATCGAGCGCAGCGGCGAGAAATATCTGCTGAAAAAGGCGCTCGACCCGTCGAAGGATCAGAGCTATGTGCTGTACGCGATGACGCAGGCGCAGCTTGCGAGGACGCTGTTCCCGCTGGGCGAGCTGAACAAGAGAGAGACGCGCCAACTTGCTGAGCGCGGCGGATTCATCAACGCGCAGAAGCCAGACAGTCAGGACATCTGCTTCGCTCCGGACGGCGACTACGCGAAAATAATCGAGCTGCATACCGGAAAGAAGTCCGAGTCCGGCGACTTTGTGGACGCGGAGGGGCATGTCCTCGGCCGTCACGCCGGAGTGATACGCTATACGATAGGCCAGCATCGCGGGCTTGGTCTGTCGCTACCGGAAAAGCGCTTTGTCACGGCGATAGATCCGGTGAAGAACACCGTAACTCTCGGCGCAGAGTCGGAGCTGTACAGGCGCGATGCGCGGGCGGCGGAGTTCAACTGGATATCCGGCGAGACGCCGGACGCGCCGGTGCGCTGCCGCGTGAAGATACGCTACCGCCAGACGGAGCAGTGGGCGTGGGTCACGCCGCGAGGCGATTCCGAGGCAGAGATATTGTTTGACGAGCCGCAGCGCGCGATAACGCCGGGTCAGGCGGCGGTGCTGTACGACGGGGACACCGTCCTCGGCGGCGGGGTCATTCAGGTTAGGAGCTGAAACTATGATATCAACACGCGGCAGATATTCGCTGCGCATTATGCTCGACCTTGCGGAGCGGCCTCAGGGCGGCTATACGCCGATGAAGGAGGTCGCCGCACGGCAGGAGATATCGCTGAAATATATAGAGAAGATAGTGCCGCTGCTGACAAAGGCCGGATTTATTGAGGGCGTCCACGGCAAGGGCGGCGGATACCGGCTGTGCCGCGCGCCGGAGGATATCACGGCCGGAGAAGTGCTGCGCGCGACGGAAGGCGAGCTTGCGCCGGTGTCGTGCCTCGAATGCGGCGCGAAGCCGTGCAGCCGTGCTGCATACTGCAAAACATTGCCGATGTGGAAGAAATATTACCGGCTCACGAACGAGTATTTTGACAACATAAGCCTCGCGGATCTGCTCGGAAACGAGGCGCCTGGGGACTATGTGATCTGAACGGGCGCGTAAGCCTTGGATTTACAATATTTTTTCAAAATTTTTATTGACAAATCACTATGCGCATAGTAATATTTCGCCCGTGGACAACGGCGTCCATCGGAAGGGCTCGTCCTTCTCCGATGGACGTTTTTGATTTTGCCTGTATTCTGTACGAACGGAGGAACACGGCATGACCGACAGCTATGAAAGCCCCCTTTGCAGCCGCTACGCGGGTAAAAAAATGCAGCAGATATTCTCTGCCGACAATAAGTTTTCGACCTGGCGCAGACTGTGGCTCGCGCTCGCGGAGAGCGAGCAGGAGCTGGGGCTGAACATCACCGACGAACAGCTTGACGAGATGCGCGCGCACCTGACCGACATCGACTATGAGCTTGCGGCGAAGAAGGAGCACGAGCTGCGCCACGACGTTATGGCGCATATCCACACCTTCGGCGCGGCCTGCCCGAAGGCGATGCCGATAATCCATCTCGGCGCGACGAGCTGCTATGTCGGCGACAACACGGATATCATTCTCCAGCGGCAGGCTTTCGCGGAGATACGCGCGGGGCTTCTGCGCGCGATCGCCGCTCTCGCGGATTTTGCGGAGAAATACAAGGCGCTGCCGACGCTGGCCTATACGCATTTTCAGGCCGCCCAGCCGACGACACTCGGCAAGCGCGCGGCGCTGTGGATGCAGGATCTGATGCTCGATCTTGAGCAGCTGGATTTCGCGGCAGGGAACCTCAAGCTCCTCGGATGCCGCGGCACGACCGGCACCGCGGCGAGCTTCCTCGCGCTGTTCGACGGCGACGGGGAGAAGGTCAAAAAGCTCGAAGCGCTGATCGCGGAGAAGATGGGCTTCTCCGACGTCTATGCCGTCAGCGGCCAGACATACACGCGCAAGGTGGATTTCTTCACGCTGTCGGTGCTCTCGGGCATCGCGCAGAGCGCGATGAAGTTTACGAACGACGTCCGCCTGATGGCGCATATGAAGGAGCTGGACGAGCCGTTCGAGTCGAAGCAGGTCGGCTCCTCCGCCATGGCCTACAAGCGCAACCCCATGCGCTCCGAGCGCATCTGCTCTCTGTCCCGCTACCTGATGGCGGACGCGCTGAACGCTCCCATGACCGCTTCCACCCAGTGGCTGGAACGCACGCTGGACGATTCCGCTAACCGGCGCATCTCCATGCCGGAGGGCTTCCTCTGCGCCGACGCCATTCTCAGGCTGGCACAGAACGTCACCGACGGTCTGCATGTGAACGAAAAAATCGTGGAGAAGACCGTGCGGGAATATCTGCCCTTCATTGCCACGGAAAATCTGATGATGGAGGGCGTCAAGAACGGCGGCGACCGTCAGCAGCTGCATGAGATCATCCGCACCTGCTCCATGGACGCCACGGCCAAGATGAAAAACGGCGAACGCTGGGATCTTCTGGCCGATCTGGCCGACCATCCGGAATTCGGCATGACGAAGCAGGAGATGGAGGCCGTTCTCGACCCCATGCTGTACACCGGCCGGTGTGCGGAGCAAGTGGAAAGCTATGTGAAAAAGGTAGCCCCTCTGATCGCCGGTATTGACCGCGAACAGGCGGAGATCAATATTTAACCGGCGGGCAGGGAAGGAGAGAGCACTGTATGCAAGAAAAAATCCTGATTCTGGACTTTGGCGGACAGTACAATCAGCTGATCGCGCGGCGGGTGCGGGAGCAGAACGTCTACTGCGAGATCAAGCCCTACACCACGACCCTGGACGAGATCCGCGCCTTTGCGCCCATGGGCATCATTTTCACCGGCGGCCCCAACAGCGTGTATCTGGAGGAATCTCCCCACGTTGACCCGGAAGTGTTCCAGCTGGGTGTTCCCATCCTCGGTATTTGCTACGGCTGCCAGCTGATGGCGCATACGCTGGGCGGTCAGGTCACTGCCGCGCAGGAGGATACCGCCCGGGAGTACGGCAAGACCGTCACCTATTACGATACCGGCTGCAAGCTGTTCAAGGGCATCCCGGAGCAGTCCATTTCGTGGATGAGCCACGGCGATTACATGGCGAAGGTTCCGGAGGGCTTTGCGCTGGTCGCCCATACCGACGCCTGCCCCAATGCCGCCATTGCCGATGAGAGCCGGGGCTTCTACGGTGTTCAGTTCCACCCGGAGGTGAATCACACCCAGTTCGGCAGCCAGATGCTGCGCAACTTCCTTTACGAAATCTGCGGCGCCAAGGGCACTTGGACAATGGGTGATTTCTGCAAAAATACCGTGGCACAGCTCCGGGACACCATCGGCCCCAAGGGCCGCGTGCTGCTGGCGCTGTCCGGCGGCGTGGATTCCTCCGTTCTGGCGGCGCTGCTGGCCGAAGCGGTAGGGGATCGTCTGACCGCCGTCTTTGTCGATCACGGCTGTATGCGCAAAAATGAGGGCGACGAGGTAGAAGCCGCCTTTGCCAAGTGGAACATCCACTTTGTCCGGGTGGACGCGGAGAAGCGCTTCCTGGACAAGCTCAAGGGCGTGGAAGACCCCCAGCGCAAGCGTCAGATCATTGGCGCGGAATTCGGGTATGTATTTCTGGATGAAGCCGTGAAATTCGGCATCACCAAAGAGGACTTTTTCGCTCAGGGCACCATCTATCCCGACGTCATCGAGTCCGGCGCGGGGGATGCCGACGTCATCAAGAGCCACCACAACAAGCTCCTGCCCAGAGAGGTCATTGAGCAGTTCAAGGCCGTTCTGGAGCCGTTGGATCATCTTTTCAAGGACGAAATTCGGCTGCTGGGCAAAGAATTGGGGCTTCCTGATTATCTTGTCCACCGTCAGCCCTTCCCGGGCCCCGGCCTTGCCATTCGTATCCTCGGCGACGTGACGAAAGAAAAGCTGGACATTCTCCGGGAGGCGGACTTCATCTTCCGGGAGGAGATTGCCAAGGCCGACCTGGGAGACATTTGCAGCCAGTATTTTGCGGTTCTCACCAACGCCAGAAGCGTCGGCGTCATGGGCGACGGCCGCACCTATGAAAACGTTCTCGCCCTTCGCAGCGTCACGACCAGCGACTTCATGACGGCGGAGTGGACGCGTATCCCCTACGAGGTGCTGGATCGCGCTTCTGTGCGGATCGTCAACGAGGTGCCCCACATCAACCGCATTGTCTACGACATCACAAGCAAGCCCCCGGCGACGGTGGAATGGGAGTAACCCCTCCCCAATTCAGGAAGGAGAAAACGACTATGGCAGTTAATTTCAACCAGGATTCCGTATGGAATCTGAAACCCATCAGTGTTGACGCCGTCAAAGGCGAGGTAAACGGCCTTCTCATCGGCGGCGAGGAAGTGGTCATGGCATTTCAGACCGTCCGCGACCAGCTGATTTTCACAAACAAGCGCATCATTGCGGTGGACGTGCAGGGAATTACCGGAAAGCGGAAATCCTTCAGCACCATGCCCTATTCCAAAATTCAGTATTTTTCCATCCAGACCCCCGGCTTTGCGGAGCTGATTCCGGATTCCGAGCTGTTTATCATGTTCTCCAATACCTTTACCGCAAAGTTTGAGTTCAAGGGCGGCGTGGATATCGGAAAAATCGGCCGCATGATTTCTGAGTACGTATTGGGCTAAGCTGTAACGGCACAGACAAAGGAGGTTTCTTATGTGTGGAATCGTAGGATTTACAGGCACGCAGAACGCCGCGCCGGTACTGCTTGACGGACTTTCAAAGCTGGAATACCGGGGCTATGATTCCGCCGGAATTGCTGTGGTGCAGGGGAACCAAATCGCCATCAGCAAGGTCACGGGACGCATTCAGAACCTCCGGGAAAAGACGGAAGACGGGCGGCTGGTTCCCGGTACCACCGGGATCGGCCACACCCGCTGGGCGACTCACGGCGCGCCCAACGACATAAACGCCCATCCCCATGCCAGCAATGACGGAAAATTCGCCGTCGTTCACAACGGCATTATCGAAAACTACATGGAGCTTCGGGAAGAACTGCTCCGGAAGGGCTATCGTTTCGAGAGCGAGACGGACACCGAGGTCATCGTCCATCTGATTGAAATGTACTATGCCGGCGATTTCCGGAAAGCCGTCATGAAGGCTTCTTCCCGGCTGGTTGGCTCCTACGCTCTGGGAATTGTCTGCACGGACGCGCCGGATACGGTTCTCGCCGTCCGGGAGGCAAGCCCTTTGATTCTCGGCGTGGGCATCGGAGAGAATTTCTTTGCCTCCGACGTCACCGCGCTGGTGGCGCACACCCGGAACGTCATCTATCTGGAGGACGGCGAGCTTGCGGAGCTGACGCCCGACTCCATTCAGGTCTACGATTGCTCAGGCCACCCCATCACCAAGAAGGCCAGCCGCATCACATGGGACATCCAGGCGGCGGAAAAGGGCGGCTACGACCACTTCATGCTCAAGGAGATCATGGAGCAGCCCCGGGCGGTGGAAGCGACCATCACCCCCAGAATCCGGAATGGGGAGATCGTTCTGGACGACCTGAACATCGATCTTTCCCAAATCCATAAAATCGTCATTACGGCCTGCGGCTCGGCCTATTATGCCGGGTGCGCGGGGAAATATACCATCGAGAAGCTGTGCCGTATCCCCGTGACTACGGAGCTGGCAAGTGAGCTTCGCTACGCAGACCCCCTGATTGACGGCCATACGCTGCTCATCGTCCTGTCCCAGTCCGGCGAGACGGCGGATACCATTGCCGCCATGAAGGAATGCCAGCGCCGGGGTGCGAAGGCGCTTGCCATTGTGAACGTGGTGGGCAGTACCATTGCGAAAATCGCCGACTACACCCTGTACACATGGGCAGGCCCGGAGATTGCCGTGGCCACCACCAAGGGCTACACCACCCAGCTGACGGTGCTGTATCTGTTTGCCCTGTACGCGGCCAAATCTCTGGGGACTGTCGAGGGGAAGGAGTACAAGCGGCTGCTCACGGCGCTGCGCTCCCTGCCCAAGCAGATGCAGACGGCGCTGGACATGAACCCTGCCATCCCTGCTCTGGCAAAGAAATACCACGGCAGCCCCTCCATGTTCTTCATCGGAAGAAACACCGACTACGCCGTTGCTCTGGAAGGGGCGTTGAAGATGAAGGAGATCTCCTACATCCACGCGGAATCCTACGCGGCGGGCGAGTTGAAACACGGCACCATCGCCCTGATTTACGAGGGGCAGCCGGTGATCGCCCTGTGCTGCAACGACGCGGTCATGGAGAAGACCATGAGCAACATCGTGGAGGTCAAGGCGCGGGGCGCGGAGGTGCTCGCGGTGGCCTTCAAGGGGAACGGGAAGATCGTTTCTCTGGCCGACGACATGATCTTTGTGCCGAAAATCGACCCGCTGCTGTGCGCGGTGGCCGAAATCGTTCCGTTACAGCTGCTGGCCTATTACGTGGCCAAGGAAAACGGCTGTGATATCGACAAACCGAAAAATCTGGCAAAATCCGTTACAGTAGAGTAAAGGAGAGATCACCAATGACGAAATACATCTTTGTGACCGGCGGCGTGGTTTCCGGTCTGGGCAAGGGCATCACCGCGGCGTCTCTTGGCCGTCTTCTCAAGGCGCGGGGACTGAAGGTCGCCGCCCAGAAGCTGGACCCCTACATCAACGTTGACCCCGGCACCATGAGCCCCTACCAGCACGGCGAGGTCTACGTCACCGAGGACGGCGCGGAGACCGACCTGGATTTGGGTCACTACGAGCGCTTCATCGACGAAGACCTGAACAAGTTCTCCAACCTGACCACCGGAAAGGTGTACTGGAACGTGCTGAACAAGGAACGCCGGGGCGAGTATCTGGGTTCCACGGTTCAGGTTATTCCCCACGTGACAAACGAGATCAAAGAGTTCGTCTACAGCGTCGGCCGGAAGACCGACGCGGATGTGGTCATCACCGAAATCGGCGGCACCATCGGCGATATCGAGTCCCAGCCCTTCCTGGAGGCGGTGCGCCAGATCGCGCTGGAGGTAGGGAAGGAGAACAGCCTGTTCATCCACGTGACGCTGGTGCCGTTCCTCCGTGGCTCCGACGAGCATAAGTCCAAGCCCACCCAGCACTCTGTCAAGGAATTGCAGGGCATGGGCGTCAAGCCGGATATCATCGTTCTGCGCTGCGATGAGCCGCTGGAATCCTCCATTTTTCAGAAGATCAGTATGTTCTGCAACGTCAAGCCGGACTGCGTCATTGAGAATATCACCCTGCCCGTGCTGTACGAAGCCCCGCTGATGCTGGAAAAGTCCAATCTGTCCGGCATTGTCTGCCGGGAGCTGGGTCTGGAGACCCCCAAGCCTGAGCTGACGGAATGGATTCAGATGGTGGAGAAAATCAGAAACAGCAGCAAGCACGTCACCATCGGCCTGGTTGGCAAGTACGTTCAGCTCCACGACGCTTACCTCTCCGTGGCGGAAGCTCTGCGCCATGCGGGCTACGCGCTGGACGCCGTGGTGGACATCCAGTGGATCGATTCGGAGACGCTGACGGAGGATACCGTGGGCGAAAAGCTGTCCCACCTGGACGGCATCATCGTTCCCGGCGGCTTTGGCGGCCGGGGCATTGAGGGCATGATCCTTGCGGCGAAGTACGCCCGGGAAAAGAAGGTGCCTTATTTCGGCATCTGCCTTGGTATGCAGATCGCCGTCATTGAGTACGCCCGGAATGTTGCCGGTCTGTCGGACGCCAATTCCGGCGAATTTGACCCGGTGAGCGAGCACAAGGTCATCGACTTCATGCCCGGACAGAGCGACGAGGTGGACAAGGGCGGCACGCTGCGCCTTGGCGCTTACCCCTGCGTCATCACCCCGGATACGACCATGGCGCGGTGCTACGGCGCGGGTCTTATCCACGAGCGTCACCGCCACCGCTACGAATTCAACAACGATTTCCGGGACGTCCTGCAAGATGCCGGACTTACCTTAAGCGGTACCTCCCCGGATGGTCGTCTGGTGGAGACCGTGGAGCTGACCGACCGTCCCTTCCATGTGGGCGTGCAGTACCATCCGGAATTCAAGAGCCGTCCCAACAAGCCCCACCCGCTGTTTCTCGGCTTTGTCAAGGCCAGTCTGGGAGAATAACCATGAGTATCCACGAAGAATGCGGCGTGTTCGGCGTTTACAGCCAGCGTCAGGAGGATGTAGCGAGCCTTGCCTACTACGGGCTGTATTCCTTACAGCACCGTGGGCAGGAGGGCTGCGGCATTGTCGTCAATGATGACGGTGTTTTTGACGGCCACAAGGGTCTGGGGCTGGTCAGTGAGGTGTTCACGGGCAGCGTCATGAAGCAGTTCCCCATGGGGAAAATGGCGGTTGCCCACGCCCGCTACGGCACCACCGGCGGCTCCAATCTGGCAAACTGCCAGCCTATTCAGGTCAATCATTTAAAAGGCAAGCTGGCGCTTGCCCATAACGGCAATTTGAGCAACGCGCTTCAGCTCCGCCGGGAGCTGGAGCTTTCCGGCGCCATTTTCCATACTACCTCCGACACGGAGACCATCGCCTATGTGATCACACGGGAGCGGATCACCGCTCCCTCCATTCAGGCGGCGGTCAGCCGCGCGGTGGACAGGCTGGAGGGCGCTTTTTCTCTGGTCATGATGTCCTCTACCAAGCTCATTGCGGTGCGCGACCCCCACGGATTCCGCCCGCTGTGCTATGGAAAAATGAAGGACGGGACGTATATCGTCGCATCGGAGAGCTGCGCCCTTCACGCTGTCGGCGCGGAATTCCAGCGGGACATTCTGCCGGGAGAAATCCTGACCTTTGACTGCGACGGCATCCACTCCGACACCAGCCACTGCGGCACCGCGCCCAAAAAGATGTGCATTTTTGAATACATCTACTTTGCCCGGCCGGATTCCGTCATCGACGGTGTCAGCGTTCATGATGCCCGGGTCAGGGCAGGGGAGATCCTCGCGAAGACCCATCCGGTGGACGCGGACATTGTCATCGGCGTGCCGGATTCCGGTCTGGACGCCGCCATGGGCTATGCCCGGGAATCGGGGATTCCCTACGGCATCGGCCTGATCAAAAACAAATATATCGGCAGGACCTTCATCGCCCCCGGGCAGGATCACCGGGTAGATCAGGTCAAGATCAAGCTCAGCCCCGTGGAAAGCGAAGTCCGGGGCAAGCGGGTGGTGATGGTGGACGATTCCATCGTCCGGGGCACAACTTCCGGGCGCATTGTGCAGCTTCTGCGGGACGCGGGGGCGAAGGAAATCCATATGCGCATCTCCGCGCCGCCCTTCCTGCACCCCTGCTACTATGGCACGGACATCGACTCCCGGGAGCACCTGATCGCCTGTCACCATACCGTGGAGGAAATCGCGGAGATCATCGGTGTGGACAGTCTGGGCTATCTGCCCCTGGGAAATCTGCGTGACCTGTGCGGCAGCGAAGAATATTGCAGCGCCTGCTTTGACGGCGACTATCCCACATCGATTCCCGAGGACACCCGGAAAGACCAGTTTGAGCAGAAGCTTTCCCAGAGAAAGGCCGGTGAAAAGCCATGAATCGGATTTTTGACAGAAAAATCATTCTGGAGGACGGCACCGAGTTTTACGGCTACAGCTTCGGCGCCAAACGGGACGCGCTGGTGGAGCTGGTGTTCAACACCTCCATGGTGGGCTATCAGGAAATTCTCTCGGACCCTTCCTACACCGCGCAGGCCGTGGTCATGACCTACCCCCTGATCGGCAATTACGGCATGTGCAATGAAGACTACGAGACGGACATACCCACCATCAGCGGTCTGGTCGTCCGGGAATTCAACAGCGAGCCTTCCAATTTCCGCGCCGCGCGGACACTGGAAGACGTGATGATCCAGTATGACATTGTGGGCATCGCCGGGGTGGACACCCGCCGCCTTGCCCGCCACATCCGGGATGAGGGCACTTGCAAGGCGCTGATCGTGGATGCCCAGACCCCCAGCATCGCCTGCCTTGCGGAAATGCGCTCCACCGCTCTGCCCACCAATCAGGTTTCCGTGGTGAGTACGAAATCCCCGTGGATATCCGCCTGTGCAAATCCAAAGCACCGCGTTGTGGCCGTTGACTGCGGCATCAAGCACAACATCATCCGCAGTCTGAACGCCCGGGGGTGTGAAGTGACCATCGTTCCCTGGACGGTTACCGCCGAAGAAGTGATGGCCATGCACCCGGATGGCCTGTTCATCTCCAACGGCCCCGGCAACCCGGAGGACGCAAAGCCGGTGATTGCCCTTGTCCGCGCCCTCCGAGGCAAGCTGCCGATTTTCGGCATTTGTCTTGGACATCAGATCATCGCCCTTGCCTACGGCGCGTCCACTTACAAGCTGAAATTCGGCCACCGGGGCGGAAATCACCCTGTCAAAAATCTCCAGACGGGGAAGGTGGAGATCACCTCCCAGAACCATTCCTACGCGGTAAAGGCGGATTCTCTGGCGGGAACCGGCCTGACCGTGACCCATGTCAACCTGCTGGACGGTACGGTGGAGGGGCAGAAGTGCGCCGCCGACCGGATATTCAGCGTCCAGTACCATCCGGAAAGTGCCCCCGGCCCGCAGGACAGCGCCTACCTGTTCGATGAATTCATCGCCATGATGGAGGGAAAGTAACATGCCGAAACGTACCGATTTGAAGAAAATTCTGGTCATTGGCTCCGGCCCCATCGTCATCGGTCAGGCGGCGGAATTTGACTATGCCGGCACGCAGGCATGCCTCGCCCTGAAAGAAGAGGGCTATGAGGTCATTCTGTGCAACAGCAACCCCGCGACCATCATGACCGACCCCGCCATCGCGGACAAGGTTTACATGGAGCCGCTGACGCTGGAGTATATC
>ENA-OROK01003661-OROK01003661.1-human-gut-metagenome-genome-assembly--contig:-NODE-3661-length-11905-cov-3.996540_pt1 | contig 11905 bp, 8 predicted proteins | sample MGYA00242127_ERZ509046 | MGnify/ENA primary metagenome ERZ509046 (study PRJEB26280, sample SAMEA2338728) | human gut metagenome | biome: human gut; feature: human-associated habitat; material: faeces... | reverse complement strand
TACCGGAATACGCAGAATTCCAAGTACCTGCCTACAGGAATTGACAGTTAGAAAGTCAGACCGCTGTGCCCCTGCAGAACAATACGAACAGGTTCCTCACACATATCCATACATCCCTCGGACGGAGACTTCGCCGGAGGCGATGGCGGCTTTGGCGCCGTCGGGGTAGGTGACGAGGAGGGCGGCTTCGGCGTCGATGCCGTCGGCGTGGGCGTAGGCCACGTCGTCGCCCCGGACAAGCTTGACATCCTGCCCGATGGTGATGCAGTGCGCAGAAAATTCTTGCAGCCAAGCGTCTTTTTCAGTAAACAGCGCCTGTTCCATCTCAGAAAGCGACCGGACAAGGGCGGCGGCAAGGCGCGCGCGGTCGGGCCTTTGGCCGGTAAACGCTTCCAGACTGATTGACATGGCGCTGACCTCAGGCGGGAGTTCGACCTGCTCACAGTTGATGCCGATGCCGACGACGGCGTAATCGACCTCGCGCGATTCGGCCTCGATGCCGATCTCGGTGAGGATGCCGCAGAGTTTTTTTCCGCCAAGCACAAGGTCGTTCGTCCATTTGATATCGGGATACACACCGCTGACCGCGAACACCGCCCGTGCGGCGGCAACCGCGACCATGGCCGTGAGGTGCATGAGCGCCTCCGGCTTTGCGTGCGGGCGCAGGATCACGCTGAAATACAGGCCGCCCGGCGGGGAGACGAAGGTGCGGCCCCGGCGGCCCCGTCCGGCAGTCTGCTGATCCGCTACGACCAGCAATCCGCTCTCTGCTCCCTGTTCCGCTTCCAGCTTGGCACGGATATTGGTAGAATCAATGCTGTCGAAAAACAGTAAGGGATGTCCCACCCACTTTGTCTTCAGTCTGCTTTGGATATCGGCCTGGTTATAGACCTCCTCCGCCTGATCCACCAGGTGGTACCCCTTGTTCTGTACCGCCTCGATGACATAGCCTTCTTTCTTCAGTTGTCCGATTGCTTTCCATACGGCAGTCCGTGATACTCCGAACTGCTCACAGAGTTCCTGTCCGGAGACGTAAGTCTCCTTTTCCCGCAGGAGCTCCAATATCTTTGCTTTCATACTCATAAAGTTGCCGCCATCACTGCCTTGATTGTGTGCATACGATTTTCTGCCTCTTCAAATACCAGAGACTGTCCGGATTCAAATACTTCGTCGGTGACTTCCATCTCGGTGATGCCGAAACGCTCACCCATCTGGGCACCGATCTTGGTCTTCAGATCATGGAATGCGGGGAGACAATGCATAAAGATCGCCTGCTCACCGGCATTATCCATCACCGCTTTATTCACCTGATAAGGGGACAATTCCTTGATACGCTCGGTCCATACTTCGTCCGGCTCACCCATGGATACCCAGACATCCGTATAAATGACATCCACATCCTTGGTACCTGCCTTCACATCTTCGGTCAGGGTGATGCTGCCGCCGGTCTGTGCCGCGATTACTTCACACTCTGCCACCAGCTCTTTTGCCGGGAAATATTTTGCCGTAGTGCATGCGGTAAAGTGCATACCCATCTTCGCACAGGCTACCATCAGAGAGTTTCCCATGTTGTAACGGGCATCTCCCATATAAGTCATACGGATCCCCTTCAGGTGTCCGAAATGCTCACGGATGGTCAGAAGATCTGCCAGCATCTGGGTGGGATGGAATTCATTGGTCAGTCCGTTCCATACGGGAACCTTGGAGTATTTCGCCAGTTCCTCTACGATATCCTGTCCAAAGCCACGGTATTCGATACCCTCGAACATGCCTGCCAGTACTCTGGCGGTATCGGCGATGCTTTCTTTTTTACCGATCTGGGATCCAGTGGGATCCAGATAAGTGGTACCCATTCCCAGGTCATGCGCTGCCACTTCAAAAGCACATCTGGTACGGGTACTGGTCTTCTCGAAGATCAGAGCCACATTCTTGCCTCGGAGAGTATCTACGGGGATTCCTTTTTTCTTTTTATCTTTCAGGTCTGCCGCCAGGTCCAGCAGATATTCGATCTCTTCCGGCGTGAAATCCAATAATTTCAAAAAATCGCGTCCCTTTAAATCCATAATACTCCTCTTTTCCGAGGCTTCGGCCTCTGTATTATTTTTAGCTATATGTAATCAATATACTTCATTATCCGGCGTTTTTCAACCCCTCGCAGCATGCACTTGATGCCACGTTTCCTGATCCTTGGAGCAAAAAAGGATCCCTACCGGCATTCCGGAAGAGATCCTCTTTGATCTGTCTGATTCTATTCGGTATGACTTTTATTCTGCTTTTTTGCCGGCTGCTGCCTTGAAGGTCTCTGCTATGCTGGCAATGCCCTGCAGCTCTGCGGGAAGCAGGATGGTGGTGGCCTGACCGTCCGCTACTTTCTCGAATGCTTCCAGGCTCTTTAGCTTCAGGACTGCGGCATCTGCACCCGCTTCCTTCAGCATCTTGATACCGTCGGCATTCGCCTGCTGCACCTTGAGGATGGCTTCGGCTTCACCTTCTGCCTCGCGGATCATCTTCTCCTTCTCTGCCTCTGCACGGAGGATGGCTGCCTGTTTGTCTGCCTCTGCGCGAAGGATGGCGGATTCCTTGGCACCTTCTGCCTCCAGGATCTTAGCCTTTTTCTCACCTTCGGCACGGGTTACGGCTTCACGTCTCTCACGCTCTGCCTTCATCTGCTTCTCCATGGCGTTCTGGATCTCTGCGGGAGGGATAATGTTCTTCAGCTCTACACGGTTCACCTTGATACCCCAGGGATCGGTGGCAATATCCAGTGCCGCACGCATCTTGGTATTAATAGTCTCACGGGAGGTCAGGGTCTGATCCAGCTCCAGGTCACCGATGATGTTACGCAGGGTGGTGGCAGTCAGATTCTCGATCGCCATCATAGGGTTCTCTACGCCGTAGGTGAACAGCTTGGGATCGGTGATCTGATAGAAGACTACGGTATCGATCCGCATGGTTACGTTATCTTTGGTAATTACGGGCTGGGGCGGGAAGTCCGCTACCTGCTCCTTTAAGTTAACTTTTCTGGCAACCTTGTCGATAAACGGGATCTTTAAGTGAAGTCCTACATTCCAGGTTGCCTGGTAAGCACCCAGACGCTCGATGACGTAAGCCTTTGCCTGGGGAACTACCTTAATACAGGATACGAAGATACATAATACTAAAACGGCAATAATGATCAATGCTAACATTTTTCCTCCTTCTGCGTACGTTTGTGTACGCTGCGTACCCCTTGTACGCACTTTTCCCTCATGTATTGGTTCTACACGATTCTTACGACTGCGGCTCTGATAGGTTTTCCGTCACTTTTGCCATCTGGGGATCCACTTTAACGATCAGCTTGACCCCGTTGACTGCCACAATGTCCACCACGGTCCCGGGCTGTAAATTCAGTCCGTCTCCTTCCGTTCTGGCACTCCATTCCTGTCCACCTACCGTCACCTGGCCGATGCCCTGCAGATTGTCGATCTCACTGGTCACGATCGCCTGTCTGCCGATCATGCTTTCCACATTCGTCCTTACGCGGTCTCTGTTAAAATATCTGACTGCGATGGGTCTGGTGAAAAATAACAGCAGCAGAGATACCGCAAAAAATAACAGGATCTGTAACCAGACCGGTCCATGAACTGCGGCAACGATCACTGCCACCACTGCGCCTCCGGCGAACCATATGCTCGTCAGTCCCAGAGTGGCGACCTCCACACCGATCGATACGATCAATACCACAAGCCACAAGGTTATCATTTCGCTCATATAATCACTCCTTTGGTTTTGTAGTTGTATCTAGTGTACTACAAATGTATGTGTATGGCAACTGCAACCTTCGCACGATACTTATGGTTATTGTGCTGTCTGTAGATGTCTTTGTAGTCAAAAAGACGGCATCCCCTCTGGGGCACCGCCTCTTTTGTAATTTTGTGATTCTAATTTTGTGATTTTAATAGAATACATGATTACCGATCACGATTCCGTCACGGCCGTTGTTACGTCTGAAGTGTGTCAGATCTCCCACATTGGATACGCCGGAGATGGCTTCTTCCGCTGCCTTGATACAGCTTGCGTTGATCTTGCCGGATTCGTATACGGTATTTACCTTACCGTTCAATGCCGGAGTGAACTGTCCGGACGCATAGATCACACCATGAATGCTACTCGGGTAAGCGCCGCTTCGTACACGGTTCATAACAACAGCACCTACTGCCAACTGTCCTTCGTAGCTCTCGCATCCTGCCTCGCACTGGATCAATGCTGCCAACAGCTGCGTGGTATCCGCATCGGTGGTGTATTCGCCGTAGTTCACATGACGTTTTGCTTCACGCTCTGCGGCTTCTCTTGCTTTGATCTCCTCTAAAGTCTCACCGGAGTCGATCTGGAAATCCACTGTTACATACTCCGCAGACACATATCCGTCTGCTCCTTCGTAGTCGATGCAGACCCATTCGGGATTACTGTTATCTACTACATCCACTATATCGCCCTTGGGAAGAAGTCCCAGAACTCCGGCCTCCTGATCCGCCTCGGTTCTCACACGAAGAGTCTCCGTGTTGATCTGTGCGATCATTCTGCCCACATCATTGGCCAGTGCCTTCGCATCATCCCCGAACAGGAGATATTCGTCTTTGGCCCAGCCGATCAGCGTACCGGACTGGATCTTGGTCCAACCGTCCCTGCGCTCTAAAATCGTACCTCCACAGTCTTTGTACAGCTTGCCGACCTTGGAAGCATCCTCACTGGCATCGCTTCGTACATTCACGGCATCTCTTACGTTTGCCATGACCAGCCCGGAACTGATCTCTTCCTCAGAGGGGAATGTCAGATTCAATTCCTGCACCGTTGCATTGATGACCTCAGTACTGTTTTTGGAACCGGGGTCTAAGATCGATGCGACACCACCGTTCAGATCATTGACATAGTTTTTAGTATTGCTTGCCTGTGCGGTCATGCTCATTTGCATGCTCAGGAAGATAGAACAGAGCAGTCCTGCACATACAACCAGCATTCTTCTGCTTTTTGTCATCTTGATACACGCCTTTCCCACAGGAAAATTCCCCGGACGGGGTGGTATACCTGCGGATCTCCCAGTGAATAGTATATGATGTATTTCTTAATATTTTCACCAGTTTGTTACAAAAATGTTAAATTTGTTACGCGGAATATCATAGCAGATGACAAATTTTTTGTCAAGTTTCGGGATTTGGGGCGCTATTTAGCCATGACAGCTCGGCTTGCGCCATTCGCAAAGTCGCGTTATCACGCTTTTCGTCACTGCGTGACTACCTTTGCTCATGAACCGGCGCTCAACTCATGAACATATTCGTTCACAAAATCATGTTAACATGATTTTTGCTCTCGACTCTGTTCATGGTCGAGCTGTCACTACATACATTTTGACTTCTCGATGCAGGCGTCCATGGCATCCATCACAGCGGCACGCATGCCCTTCTCTTCCAGTACTTTAACTGCCTGGATGGTGGTACCTCCGGGAGAACATACCATATCCTTTAATTCACCGGGATGTTTTCCGGTCTCCAGCACCATTTTGGCACTGCCGAGTACGGACTGTGCTGCGAATTCATAGGCCTGTTTTCTGGGCATTCCGGCTGCTACAGCTTCATCCGCCATGGCCTCAATAAACATAAATACATATGCGGGAGAGCTTCCGCTGACTCCCACGACCACATCCATCAGACGCTCCGGTACGACACTTGCGATGCCGAAGGAACGGAGCAGGGAAAGCACCTGCTCTGTCTCTTCCTCTGTGACATTTTCTCCGATGCATACACCGGTACAGCCCTCCAGTACCAGGGCCGGCGTATTGGGCATGCAGCGGATCAGCTTAAGCTCCGGTCTGCCAAATGCATCCTTCAGATACTGTAGATTCCTGCCTGCTGCGATGCTGACGATCAGGGTATCAGCCTTCACAGCATCCTTGATCTCGGCGATCACTTCCGGGAAAAAGATAGGCTTTACGGCTAAGAACAGGATATCTGCCTGCTCAGCCACGGCAGTATTGTCTGTTGTTGTGTTAATATTAAATTTTGTTTTAACTTTTTCTGCAGTTGTTTCTGTCTTAGAGGAACCGATGATGTCCTCCGGCTTTGCAATGCCCTTCTGCAGCATGCCGCCGATCATTGCCGTTGCCATATTTCCCAATCCGATAAATCCAATCTTCATAATATCTGTCCTCCTGCTCTATTTTCTATCTAAATATCATATAGCCCTGAACCGCTACTATGCCTACAGGTTTCGCTGTCTGTGCGCCTCATACATCAAAAGAGCCGCTGCGATCGAGGCATTCAGGGATTCCACCTTACCCTCCATTGGAATTTTGAGGTATTGCCCGGCCTGGTCGGAGATCTCTTTGGTCAGTCCGTTTCCTTCATTGCCGATGAGGAATGCGATGGGCTCCCGGAAGGAAAAGCTATCGTAATATTTCTGTCCCTTCAGGTGTGCCGCATAGGTATGAATCCCTCGCTCATGCATCTGCGTCAGCACCGGGGATAGCTCCGACACATAGACAAACGGTACCCGGAATATGGAGCCCATGGTGGCCCGTATGGTCTTGGGATTGAAGATATCCACAGTCTGTTGGTTCATAATAACGCCCGTTATTCCTGCTCCTTCCCCGGTACGTATCATGGTTCCCAGGTTCCCGGGATCCTGTAAATTCTCCAGGATCAAAAATAAAGGCTCCGGCTGTTCCAGAAGCTGTGTCAGATCATAGGAAGGCTGCTCCAACACGGTGAGGATCCCCTGGGGAGTCTGGGTATCTGCCATTTTTGCAAATACCTCCGGGGATACGGTCTCATAGCCGGTCTGCTGAAGCTTATCCCAGAATGCAGTATCGCCGTTCTGTGCGTTCCGGCGGAGCTTCTGCTCCAGTTCTTCTGTGAGATAGACCTCTCTTACGCTTTTTACCGGCGCTTCCTCACACATCCTGACGCCCTCCGCCAGGAATACGTGATCCTTACGCCGTTCCTTCGCCTTCGTCTGCCACTGCACGACCTGTTTTACTTTTGCATTGTTGCTGCTTGTGATCATATCTGTCTGCTCCCTGCTATCCTGCCATAATAATGCATAATAATGCGATTTTTCGTGCTACGCACTCTCAAAATCGCAACATCCATTCGTATTCCGGACTATCGTCCTTCATACTCATGTCTGTTTACTCCTCTCATAGAATGCATCCCCTGTCTGCAAGCAGACGTGATGCATTCTATGGATGAGTTTATTATAGTCAAAAAGGCGCTTCCACGCAATGGGAAACGCCTTTGTCTTCGTATCCGTTCAGACATCATGAGTAGAAAAATATGCGTAGTGTGCAAGCACCCACGCATATTTTCTATTCATGATGTCTGAACTGTTAAATTAGATGGAAAGTAAACGAGATACCTCGAACTGATAATCGTTGATACCCTTCTCCATCTGCAGTGCATCCTCAATATCAAAATCGATGAATTCACCGTGCTGGTATCCAACGACACGATTGGTCTTGCCTTCCAGCATGATGTCTACTGCGTAAGCACCCATGATAGATGCATAGTAACGATCCTTCGCAGTAGGGCTTCCTCCACGCTGCATGTAACCTAAGATCGTAGCACGGGTCTCAATACCGGTAGCTGCCTCGATACGGCGTGCCATGGAAGTGGAATGTCCGATTCCCTCGGCATTGATGATGATGTGATGGGTCTTGCCATGCTTACGGTTGGTAATGATATTATTGATAATATTCTGTTCGTTGTAATCGTACTTCTCGGGAAGCAGGATATCCTCGGCGCCGTTGGCAATACCGCACCACAGAGCAATGTATCCGGCATTTCTGCCCATTACCTCGATGATACTGCATCTCTCGTGAGAGGAAGAGGTATCCTTAACTTTATCAATAGCCTGCATTGCCGTGTTCACTGCGGTATCGAAGCCGATGGTGTACTCAGTACATGCGATATCCAGGTCGATGGTTCCGGGAAGGCCGATGGTGTTGATGCCAAGTCTGGACAGAGCCTGTGCACCACGATAGGAACCGTCACCACCGATGACAACGATACCGTCGATACCGTGCTTTTTACAGATCTCAGCGCCCTTTTTCTGTCCTTCCGCTTCCTTGAACTCCAGACAACGTGCGGTTCCTAAGATGGTACCACCGCGCTGGATGATATCGGACACATCCTTGGCTTCCATATCTACGATCTCTTCATTCAAAAGACCCTGATAACCTTTTTTAATACCCTTAACCTTCAGTCCTCTTGCAATGGCTGTACGAACAACTGCACGGATAGCAGCGTTCATTCCCGGTGCATCACCGCCGCTGGTCAGTACGCCGATCGTCTTAATCTCTTTTGCCATGACTGTTACCTCCTAAGTAAACGAACGAATAATTTTCTCTTCTCGATTTTTTATTTTAATCTATTTTTGAGCGGTTTTCAATAGGTTTCGTTATAAATTTAACATTTTCTTTTCCAAACTGCGATGCAAGCTTTTCCATTAATGTCTCATCGGCTTTTACCCTGAGATTTGCAGGCAGGATCTTGATGTTTTTAATATCCCTCAGGTAGATCACCACATCGTCATTGCCGTCGGAGTCAGCGATGGCCTGTAACAATTCCTGTTCTCTGGCCTTATAGGCTTCCATATTGGGAAACTGGATCCAGGCCCCCGCGGGCATGCCTTTTTTCTGCCCGGTTCCGGCGTTCTGCGGCCGCTGACCCGGTTGTGTCTGTTCCACTGTTCGGCCTGTCTGTCCGCCTGACATGGCACCGACCGGCTGCTGCCAACTGCCGTTCCCATTTCCATAGGATCCGACGCGGCTGCCTCCCCGGCCTCCGTAATTCCTTGGGAACAGTGGCTGGTTCGCCGCTCTGGCTGCCTGTGCATCCTCGAAGCTGATGATCTGGTCGCAGATCAGCTTGCCGTCCTTGTCCTCTTCCAGGGACACTCTGCCCCGGATGAACACTTTGGCATCCTCTGTAAGCAAAGTGTTGTAGCGCTCGTATACCTGGGGAAATACCACGACTTCCACGTTGCCGATCAGATCCTCCACATTTAAAAATGCCATGATCTTGTCGTTCTTGGTGTATTTTACGTTTTTGTCCGCGATCAGTCCACCGATGACTGCATTCGCCTGATCCTTGACCAGTTCCACCTCTCCGGACTCTTCATCCAGCGCAAAGTCTCCGGCGGTATTGCTGATGCAGTTCTGCCACAGCTCCTGGTATTCCTCCAAAGGATGACCGCTGACATAGACACCCAGGACCTCTTTTTCAAAGCCAAGCAGCATTTCCTTGCTGTATTCACCTACATTCGGCATCCGGATATCGAATTCTTCCTTATCTTCTTCGCCGGCGATATCAAACAGGGAAATCTGTCCTGCCAGGTTGTTTTTCTTGTCATGGGCGATGTGATCCGCGATCTGCACATAGACGCTCATGAACTGTTTTCTGGTGCCGCCCAGTCCGTCCATGGCTCCTGCTTTGATCAGGTTCTCAATGGCCCGCTTATTCATCTCTTTTTTGTCAGACATGCGGGTGATGAAGTCCTTCAGGTTTGTGAAGGGGCCTCTCTCCTTACGCTCCTGCACCAGGCTGTCGATGACCGGACATCCCACACCTTTGATGGCCGTCAGGGCATAGCGGATCTTGCCGTCTGTCACAGAGAATCCGGCTTCTCCCGCATTTACATCCGGCGGCAGAATGGCGATATTCATGTTCCGGCAGTTCAAAATATACTCCGATACTTTTTTCGGGTTATCGATGACGGAGGTCATCAGTGCCGCCATGAATTCTACGGGATAATAGTATTTTAAATACGCCGTCTGATAAGCCACCACCGCATAACAAGCCGCATGGGACTTATTAAACGCATATTTGGCGAAGTCCATCATGGTATCGTAGATCTGTCCTGCGGTCTGTTCATCAATGCCGTTGGCGATACAGCCGGGGACATTCTCCTCCGGATTGCCGTAGATGAAATTCGCCCGCTCTTTTTCCATGACGGCCTGCTTCTTTTTACTCATGGCACGGCGCACCAGGTCGCTTCGGCCCAGAGTATATCCCGCCAGGTCACGGACGATCTGCATTACCTGCTCCTGGTATACGATACAGCCGTAGGTGGGTTTCAGGATCGGCTCCAGCTGAGGACAGGCATAGGTCACATCCTCCGGATGGTTTTTCCCCTGGATGTACTTCGGGATAAAATCCATAGGGCCCGGACGATACAGAGAAATACCGGCCACTACATCCTCCAGATTCTGGGGGCGCAGTTCCTTCATGAAGCTCTTCATCCCGGCACTTTCCAGCTGGAACACACCTTCCGTTCTGCCGGTGCCGATGGAAGCCAGTACTTTCGGGTCATTATAATCTATGGCATCCACATCAATGTGTCTGCCGGTGGTATTCTCTATGAATTTTACAGCATCATGGATCACGGTCAGGGTACGCAATCCCAGAAAGTCCATTTTCAACAGGCCCAGTTCTTCCAGCGTCGTCATGGTGAACTGGGTAACGATGGAACCGTCAGAGCCTCTGGACAGCGGCACGAATTCGTCTGCGGATTTCTGACAGATCACGACACCGGCCGCATGCATAGAGGTATGTCTGGGCAGTCCCTCCAGTCGCTTACACATATCGATCAGGTGGTGGACCTGTTCGTCCTCCTGATAGAGCTTGCGGAATTCCGGATTCATCTCCAGTGCTCTGCTCAGTGTAATGTTCAGTTCGTTCGGCACCATTTTGGCAATAGAATCCACGAACGCATAGGGCAGGTCCATGACACGGCCCACATCGCGGATGACACCTTTCGCCGCCAGAGTACCGAAGGTGACGATCTGTACCACCTTGTCATTGCCGTATTTTCTGCCCACATAATCGATGACCTCCTGTCTCCGTTCAAAGCAGAAATCCACGTCAATATCAGGCATAGAGACACGTTCCGGATTCAGGAATCGTTCAAACAGCAGATTGTAATGAATCGGATCGATGTTGGTGATCTTCAGGCAATATGCCACGATACTTCCCGCCGCGGAGCCTCGTCCCGGCCCCACGGGGATCCCGTGCTCCTTCGCATAATTGATGAAATCCCACACGATCAGGAAGTAGTCCACATATCCCATTCTCTGAATAACGCCAAGTTCGTAATCAAGGCGCTCCCTGAGAGTCTGTCCGGTCTCTCCGGCGGGCTGATCGCCGTCGCCGTAGCGTTCTGCCAGTCCGTCATCGCAGAGCTTATTTAAGTAGCTCCAGGAATCGTACCCCTCCGGCACATCGTATTTCGGCAGCTTCGTCACGCCGAATTCAATCTCCACATTACATCGGTCTGCGATCCTCTGGGTATTCTCCACTGCCTCCCAGGCATAGGGGAACAGTCCCTTCATTTCCTCTTCGCTCTTGACATAATACTGTCCACCCTCGTAGCGCATACGATCCTCGTCCGCCAGCTTTTTGCCCGTCTGCAGGCACAGCAGAATGTCATGAGGGATCGCATCCTCCGCATAAGTATAGTGCACATCGTTGGTGGTCACCAGGGGAATATCCAGCTCCCTGCTCATCTGGACCAGTTCCATATTCACGGTTCGCTGTTCCGGAATGCCGTGATCCTGTAATTCCAGGAAATAGTTACCCTTACCGAAGCATGCCTCGTATTTGCGGGCCGCCATTCTCGCCTCTTCCTTCATGCCCTTTAAAATAAATCGGGGCACTTCACCTGCCAGACACGCAGACAGCGCAATGATACCCTCGTGAAACTGCTGCAGTACTTCCATATCCACACGGGGTTTATAATAGTAGCCTTCCGTGAATCCACGGCTGACGATCTTCATCAGGTTCGCATAACCGGTATTGTTCTCCGCTAACAGCACCAGATGGTGATAACGGTCCTCTCCGCCGGTCAGTTCCTTGTCAAACCGGGAATTGGGAGC
>ENA-OROK01003660-OROK01003660.1-human-gut-metagenome-genome-assembly--contig:-NODE-3660-length-11910-cov-3.165247_pt1 | contig 11910 bp, 8 predicted proteins | sample MGYA00242127_ERZ509046 | MGnify/ENA primary metagenome ERZ509046 (study PRJEB26280, sample SAMEA2338728) | human gut metagenome | biome: human gut; feature: human-associated habitat; material: faeces... | reverse complement strand
GGCCTCTTGAACCCCATTCAAGCGCGCTACCAAACTGCGCTACACCCGGTCAACCGGGCTGTCTCGAATCAGCTTGATTATTATAACTGACTGCACCGAGAATGTCAATAGAAATGTACGAATTTTATAAATATATTTTGCTTTATGACTGATAAAGGAAGGAAAGAAGGGATAAATCATGCCGAATAGCCTGGAATTGAACGTCTCCCCTGCGCAGCTGCACACCTTCGCCAACCATCCGTTCCATGTCCGCAAGGATATGGAGATGAATGAGTTGGTGGACAGCATCCGGGAAAGCGGTGTTATTGTTCCGCTGATCGTGCGCAGCAGGCCCGAGGGCGGCTATGAGATTATCAGCGGACACCGCCGCTGCGAGGCCTGCCGGGAGCTGGGTATTGAGAAAGTGCCTGTCCGCGTGCAGGAGCTGACGGATGATGAGGCTACCATTTTAATGGTGAACAGCAATATCCAGCGCGAGCATGTGCTGCCGAGTGAAAAGGCGTTTGCGTATAAAATGAAGATGGATGCAATGAAGCATCAGGGACGGGCAACTTCGGGACAAGTTGTCCCGAAGTTAGATGACCGTCGAACAGGTTCTCAAATTGGTTCGTCATCCGGCGAAAGCTATAAGACGGTGCAACGTTATATTCGACTAACGCATCTCATCTCCCCCATCCTGCAAATGGTCGACGAATCCCGGATGGCGTTCAACCCAGCGGTAGAGATCTCCTACATGACGCCTGAGCACCAGCGGTGGCTTCAAGCGGAGATGGAACTTTGCGAGGCCACGCCCTCTCTGGTGCAGTCCCGCCGCCTGAAGGAAATGAGTCAGAGCGGCACGCTGACGGAGCACTACCTGCATACCCTGCTCACCGAACAGAAGCCCAATCAACGGCAGAAATTTTTCTTGAATCAATCCGACGTACAGCGGTTCTTCCCTCCCGGCTATACGCCCGAGCAGATGCAGAACACGATATTTTCTCTGCTGAAAACCTGGGGCCATGCCCATGAGTATGCGCAGGACCAGCAGGAGCTGGAACGGTAAAATGCCACACACAACCTTATTTATAAGGCCCGGTTAGGATGCCAAAAGCACGGTATTCTGTCAGGCTTATTCGAGTGCGCGCTTTTTGGAGAAGCAACCATGCAATTTGACTACTTTTACGGCAGTCAGGCCGAGCAGTTCTCATTCTATCGCATCCCCAAGGTGCTGTTCACCGACCCGCAGTTCAAACCGCTGTCCACCGATGCAAAGGTCCTGTACGGCATCCTGCTGGACCGCATGAGCCTGTCGGTCAAGAATCACTGGCTGGATGAACAGAGCAGGGTCTACATCATCTTCACCACCGAGGAAATCATGGAGGCACTGAGCTGTGCCAACCAGAAGGCCTGCCGTCTGATGCTCGAGCTGGAAAAGGATGCAGGTCTGATTGAGCGCAAGCGCCAGGGACTGGGAAAGCCCAGCTTGATTTATGTGAAAAACTTTGCTGTTTCGTCATAAATCAAGAAATGTGAAAATCACATTTCTTGAAGTGTGATTTTCACACTTCTGGAGATGTGATTATCACACGCAAATAAGACTGATAGTAATTAGACTGATTAGAACGATACAGAAAACAGATTGAAAAACAGAATACGGGGTGTAGAGTATGGCCGGAGTGACGAAGGAAGAAATCGCACGGGCGAAGGAGCTGGACCTGCTGACCTACTTCAAGCTCGTTGAGCCGGGAAACCTGAAGCTCGTGGGAAAGGAATATCGCCACAAGGTACACAGCTCACTGACCATCAGCAAGGACAGCCTATGGTGCTGGCACTGCATCGGCCTGCGCGGGCGCACGGCGCTGAAGTATCTGATCGACGTCGAGAAGGTTCCCTATGTGGAGGCTGTGCGGGAGATCAACCGCATCCAAGGCGGCGTCGTTCATTCTTCCCAACCTGTAAGCCTGCCGCAGCCCTGGGCTGAACCGCAAGCACCGCGAGATTTCAAGCTGCCCGAGCCGGACACAAACAGTTATGCAGCTATGGCGTATCTGCGCGGGCGCTGTATCCACCCCAATGTACTGGCGTTCTGCCGCAAGGAGGGCATTTTGTACCAGACGAGCTTCAAAAATCACCCGAACTGCGTATTTGTTGGACGTGATGGTGTGGGTGTTGCGAAAGGCGGCAGCTTGCGCGGCTGTACACAGCTGCAATTCCGGCGTGATATTCCCGGAAGTAAGAAGATTTACCCGTTCTACATACAGGCCAGCACTAAGGCCGACACGGTTGAGGTATACGAGGCCCCAATTGACGCTATGTCCGGTGCATCTCTAAAGCTCATGCAGCATACCGGGCCTTGGCGAAGCGTCCACTATCTGGCGCTGGGCGGTACGGACTATGCGGCGCTGGAGGCGTTTTTGAATTATTTCCCGGCTGTCTGCAAAATCGTCCTATGTCTGGACAACGACAACGCAGGGCGAACCCGAACGCAGGATATTATTGCGCACCTTGCAGGCAGCGGCAAAGCTGTAGAGGACCGCCCGCCGCCGGTGGGCAAGGATTACAACGACACGCTGGTGCAATACATGCAGGAATACCGCGCACACTGCATCAGCATGGATGATATTTTGGAGGAAACAAGATGAAAACAATCGCAATCGCAAACCAGAAAGGCGGCACGGGGAAAACGACCACAACGTATAACCTCGGCATTGCCCTGACCCAACAGGGCTACCGCGTCCTGATGGTGGACTTTGACCCGCAGGGCAATCTTTCCTGCTACTGCGGTATCCCACCAGAAAAGGACCTTGACCAAACCATTACGGAGCTGCTGATGAAGACCTCCTGCGAAAAGCCGATAGGAAATCGGGAGTGTGTCTACCAGACCGGACGCAAGGAGGCTGCCGCACGGGTGGATTTTATCCCGTCCAATCTGCGGCTGGCGGGCTTTGAGCTGGCCATGGGCACGATGATGTGCCGCGAGGTACTTCTGAAATCCTGCCTGGAGCAGTACAACAATCAGTACGACTACTGTTTGATCGACTGCTCCCCCTCTGTTGGCCTGCTGCTGACCAATGCGCTGGCCGCCGCGAATGAGATCATTATTCCGATGCAGGCACAGCCATTCTCCGTTGTGGGCATGTCGCAGCTGACGTCCTCCATTGCAAATGTGCAGCGTAAGATCAACCCAGGGCTGCGCGTGAAGGGCATCCTGCTGACGATGACCGAGCACACGAACGTTTCCGACCACTACTGCGGGCAGGTCCGCAGCACTTACGGCAATAAGATTCACGTTTTTACGACGGAGATTCCCAGAAACGTGAAGGTACAGGAGAGCCAGGCCAATGCAGAGCCGACGATTCTGTACGACCCGAAAAGCAACAGTGCAAAGGCCTATACTGAATTTGCGAAGGAGGTTTCCGGCTATGGCCGCGAAGAACAAGTTTTTGAACGCGATGAAGATGCCCTCAATCGATGATATGTTTTCCTCGGAGGCTGACAGGCAGTGGGAAAGCGGCGATTTGGTCACAGAGGTGCCGCTTTCCGAGCTGCATCCGTTCGTCGGGCATCCGTTTGAGGTGCGTGACGATGAGGACATGCAGAAGCTGGTGGACAGCATCCGGGAGAACGGTGTGCTCACCAACCTGACCGTGCGCCGCCGCGCCGAGGGTGGATATGAGATTATCAGTGGGCACAGGCGGTTTCATGCGGCACAGCGGGCCGGACTGACTGCGGTCAAGGTTCAGGTGCGGGATATTGATGACGACCAGGCGATTATTGACATGGTCGATTCCAATATCCAGCGAGATCATATCAGTCCGATGGAAAAGGCAAGAGCATATCGGATGAAGTATGATGCTTTGAAACGGCAGGGCTGTCGCACAGATTTAACTTCGCCGCAAGTTGCGGCGAAGTTGCGAACCGATGACCGTGTGGCTGCCGATGCGGGTGTGAGTGGCGATACAGTTCGCCGCTTCATCCGCCTCAACAACCTTGTCCCCGACCTGCAAAAGAAAGTCGACGACGGCAGTTTGAAATTCAACCCCGCCGTAGAGCTATCTTACCTTACCTCCACTGAGCAGAATGATTTCCTCGATTACATTGAATCCCAATCCTGCTCGCCTTCGCTGTCGCAGGCACAGAAACTAAAAGCTGCCAGCAAGGACGGTGCGCTGGATCATGGCAAGCTGCTGGAAATCATGGACACCAAAAAGCCCAGTGTACCGCCCCGCGACCCTACGCTGACCATCAGCGTCAGCAAAATTGCCCGCTACTTTCCCACCGGCTACACACAAGAACAGATGGTAGGAATCATCATGCAGCTTCTGGAACGAAACTCCCGCCATCTTATGCCGGAAAAACAACCCAGTCTGGAGCGTTGAAATGGCAGAGTACAGATATTACCTGATTCCCGATTTTATGTCGCACGTCTTTCCACAGCAGTTTGAAGAACAAGCTCCGACGGAGTTCTTTTCAAATACGGCTGATTTGATGAAGCGCTACCAGCAGTTGAGAGAAATGCCCTACAACAACGAGTACACCTGGAACGAGCGCACCAATCTTCCCTACCCGCGCCTGACTGTTGGAATTGACCGCCGTGACCCGGATGGCGCAGTAACCATCATGCAGGTGCGGAACGGCGTCAATTACCTGTGTGATGATTATCGCGGCCCTTTTGCAGATCGCAATGACAAGCAGCTCATTGAAATGGCAAAGCAGCTTGTGACGGCAGTTGGCGTAGATCGTATCCGGCCTCACTACTATACGGAAGAAAATGGTCACACAAAGGTACATGTTGGTAAAGACATCCACATAACCGAGTGGACCAATGCCCCGGAGCTTTGCAGCGCACTTCGCTTCTCACGGTTTCTGAACCGTGATGGGGAGCAGCTGTTTCAGGTGCGCAACGGTCAGCGCATTATTGAAAACTACGCGGATGGATCACAGCTGGTGAAAGACGTGCAGACAGTTGACGATACGCACTTTTACGTAGGCAGTCGTTTCTGCCACATCCAGCAATATGCAAATCAGTGCTTCAAAAGAGGCTGTTATGTTGAGCCGGAGCATCCGCAGCCTGGTGATAAGTTAGACAGACTGCTGATATATCAAATTCCACATTACACTTGCGAATATCGCTTTACGGATTATGACTACGCCCAAAACAAGCTGAAGGCCACCGATTACCGCTGTGCCTATGTGGCCAACATGCCCCGGGACTACACGCCGGACAAGTGCTTCCGGGATTTCAATTATGATGACCGCCCCTGCGCCAGCAGTATGCCGTCTTTGTCCGTCAGTGATCTCATTGTGATGGAGCATGGTGATAAAGCGGAAGCCCTGTATGTGGATGCAGTTGGTTTTAAGGATGTAAGCCGACTGCTGCCCGAGCTTCATGATATGGAAGTTGAGCGACAGGAGCACAATTTAGATGAATTAGAAAGGTAGGTGCCAAGATGCCGAAACCGCAGGATATATTTCAGCTGGCTCGGCAGGAGGCCGTGCGGGTCACAGCATCGCCGCAGGCGTGGCAGAGCTTTTTGTACACTGCCGCCCACAACTATCATACCACCTATCTGAACCAGCTTTTGATTCACGCCCAGCGGCCAGACGCCGCGGCCTGCGCCAGCATGGAATACTGGAATACGAAGGCAAACCGGCTGGTCATGCGCGGCAGCAGAAGCATCACCGTGCTGCAGCGCCGACAGGGCGTGGCGGTGACAAAGCCGGTCTTTGCCATCGGTGATACCACACCATTGAGCCAGACGCGCACCGGCGGGCCGTGGGAGGTCACAGACACAACGCGCCCGCTGCTTCTGCAAGATAAATCTGATGACTGGCTGGGGGCGTATCCAACGAAGCTGACCGTGCCCGCCGCATGCTGGAACGCAATGTGGCGGACAGTACGCTGCAATGGGCGCAACCTGACGAGCAGATGTCGCTTCTGCAGGAACTAGTCACACAAAGCGCTGTCTATATGGCGCAGTTGCGGTTGGGGCTGCCGATGCGGGACGAGGATTATCCGGTGTTTCAAAGCGTCAGCCAGTTCGACACCTATCAGATTTCACTCTGCTTGGGTGGCTATGTACAGGCAGCTGCGGAGCCGATGCTGGATGCCATTGGACGCGAAGCCCTGAAACTGAGCCGTGACAGCATTGCAATATCACACGAACCAGTTCATAATGAAAGCACACGAACACAACTGAACAGCCAAGAGGAGGCCGTTACTTATGACGTACACGAAGAACCGCGAAGGCTACCTGATTCCGAGCCTTTCCCTGCCGAACCAGCCGAACCCGTACCTGAACCGCTACGCGAGGCTGCGTCTGGAATATCTGGAGCAGAACGAGCCGACGCTCTGCGACCAACTGATGTTGGAGGGCACGCTGCTGACGAGCTGCAATCGAATCGGACGGACAGCACAGCAGATGGTGGACAAGACCCTGCGCGAGCTGATGCAGAACACCCCGATGCCGGACCGCAAAACGAACCCGCTGGGCTGGGCGCAGATGGCCAACAGCCTGAAAAAGCAGGCGGAGGAGACAATCCTTCCGATGCTGTACGAAGTTTAACCGAAGCACCCGCAAAGGCGGAGAGCGAGCCATCGCCCTCCGCTTTTGCTTTGCCTGAATTTTCGCCCACGCTCCTGCCGCAGCTGCTGGCGGCAGAGACTTCTTCCCGTGCGTCTAACGCTGAGTATCTTACCTTTTATAGTAAGAATTCCCTGCTCATTGACCGGCTGCGCTTTGTGAGGGAAAGCTACAAGGATATTTTTACAGAGCTTCTGCTTACCGATGATACCCGCGTGGGCTTTCACAGGCAGGACAGTGGCCTGCTTGTCTGGCAGGGCGCGTATCTGACCCGCAGCGCGGAAACGCTGCTGTCGTGGCGTGCGGTGGCCAATGCCCTGAACGATTTGATTGAACAGCATGAGCTGATTGCGGCCATCGACCCGAAGAAACTGCCGCAGGTAGAGGAACAGCTTTCCTTTGAACTGCCTGACGGTTCGCCGACGAGTATCGAAGATGACAGGTTGGAAAAGGATGATTTTCTCACCCCGGAAAAGCAGGAAACCGTCATTCGCTCTGCCCTGCCTGTTGCAGAGTACAATGCACCGCAGATGGATGACGGCAGCATTATCACAGACGAAGAAATCAACCTGGCCCTGGCAGCGGGCAGCAATTTTGAAAACAGTAAATTCCGTATTTATCAGCAGTTCACCACCATGCAGGGCGACCACGCCGCTTTTTTGAAGAAGGAATACGGCAGTGGCGGCAGGTCATGGGACTACCAAAGCGGTGCTCATGGCTGGGTGGATCACGGCCCTGCCGGATTGAAGCTGATTTTGACAAATGAAGAAGGCCGCTTTGAGCGCAGGCTGCCATGGCGGGCCGCAGCCAAGCGCATTTCCTATCTGATCGAGATGCAGCGCTTTTTGACGCCGCAGGAGTTGGAGCAGTATCCCGCATGGGCTGCCGAGCAGCGTGAAGTTGCCAGTGTGGCGCGCGATGAACCCGGCAACGTACCCGATACCAGACCGATTTGCGCCGAAGGCAGCGTTGTCTACCTGGAGGATGACCACCGATTCACCGTGGAGCGCATCGGGCAGTTTGACGTGCATCTGCGGGATGAGGAAGTCCCCTTGTTTGGGCGCGCCATCAGCCGGGAGGAGTTTCAGCGGCAGTTGGACGCTAACCCGCGCAACGGCGGTATGATGCTCTCCGAGCAGCAGCATGAAGCCCTTGTGCAAACGCAGACGGAACAGGCGCTATCCTACATTGAGGATTATCTCAAGGACGAATTTGAGATCACCGAACCTGACTTTTCCGACCTGACGCGAATCGATTTGGGCTATACCACTACCGAGGATGAGAAACACGTCATTCAGGTGTATGCCGACTTGGAGCACTGCACTGTCACCAAGCTGGTGGACGATACTCTCTACGCGCAGGAACGGTATGGCTCGCTCGATGATCTGAACCAGGCAGTACTCTCCAATCTTGATTTTGACAGCCTCATGGAAATAGACCTCGACGAGGCGGAAGAACACGAGCCGCAGGAAAACGCCCTTCCTACCGATGAGTCCGCCGCGCAAGCCCCCACCAACTACCTTGCACCCTATGAGCCGGAGGTTCCCACAGGGGCAAAGGCCAAGTTCGCTGCGAACCTAAATGCGATTCGGACACTAAAGCAAATCGAACAGCGCGGCACACCGGCCACAGAGCCCGAGCAGGATGTTCTGGCCGGATACCTCGGCTGGGGCGGTCTGGCCGATGCCTTTGACCCCAACAAGAACAGCTGGCACAGCGAATATGAACAGCTAAAGGATCTGCTGACGCCGGAGGAATATGCCGCCGCGCAGGAATCCACGCTGACAGCGTTCTACACGCCGCCCGCCGTCATCCATGCCATGTATCGTGCATTGACCCGCATGGGCTGCGTGGGCGGCAATGTGCTGGAGCCCAGCATGGGTGTGGGTGCATTCTTTGGACACCGCAGCGGCAGCTTTGATACGAACAATGCAAAGCTCTACGGTGTCGAGCTGGACAGTGTATCGGGCCGCATCGCGCAGCAGTTATACCAGAAAGCCAAAATTCAAATCTGCGGCTACGAAAAAGCCGACCTGCCGGACAGCTTCTTTGATTTGGCTATCGGCAATGTGCCGTTTGGGCAGTATCAGGTCACGGACCGCCAATACGACAAGCTGCACTTTCAAATTCACGATTACTTTCTAGCCAAGACCGTAGACAAGCTCCGCGTCGGCGGCATTATGGCATTTATAACGACCTCCGGCACGATGGATAAAAAGTCCGAAAGCGTGCGCCGGTATCTGGCTGCCCGCTGTGATTTGATCGGCGCGGTGCGGCTGCCCAACAATACCTTTACCGCGCTGGCAGGTACAACCGTCACCTCGGACATTCTGTTTCTGCAAAAGCGTGGGCGGGTCTTGGAGCAGGACGTACCGTGGATTCATGTGGGTGAGACCGCGAACGGCATTCCGCTGAACCGGTATTTCATCGACCATCCCGAGATGATCTGCGGCGAGATGCAGATGGTCAGCGGCCCCTACGGGCAGCGCCCCACCTGCGCGCCGCTGGAAAATGGAACATCACTGGAAGTTCAGCTTGACGCGGCCCTTGCCAATTTACAGGCCGAGTACACGCTGGCAGATGACCGGGAGGACGCGCAGGAGGAAAGCGACACGCTCGACGCTGACCCCGGCACGCGAAATTTTAGCTATGTTGTTAAAGCCGACACAGTTTATTACCGTGAAAATTCCAAAATGCGCGCCGTGAAGGCCAGCACCTCCGCGTTAGCCCGCATCAAGGCGCTTGTTCCCCTGCGGGATACCTGCCGGGAGCTGATTCGGGCACAGCTGGACAATCTGCCCGATGAAACGATTGCCTCTTTGCAAGCGAAGCTGACCGCCGAGTATGATTCCTACCACGATACGTATGGGCTAATCAACAGCCGCGGCACGGCTTCGGCGTTCCGCGAGGATTCCGGGTATTTCCTGCTCTGCTCGCTGGAGGACATCGACAGCGAGGGCCATTACAGGGGCAAGACGGATATGTTCACGAAGCGGACCATCCGCCCGGCCCAGGTGGTGGACCATGTGGACACCGCCGATGAAGCGCTGGTGCTGAGCCTGACGGAGAAAGCTCGTGTGGACCTTGCCTACATGGCACAGGTCACGGGAAAATCGCAGGACGAAATCATCCGCGATTTGACCGGCGTTATCTTCCGTGACCCGGAGCAGGACGAACCGGTCTATCTGCCGGCTGACGAATATCTTTCCGGCAATGTGCGGCAAAAGCTGGCAGTTGCCCGGCTGGCCGCCACGTCCGACCCGGACTATCAGGTCAATGTGAAGGCGCTGGAGCAGGTACAGCCGAAGGACCTCGACGCCAGCGAGATTGCGGTGCGGCTGGGTGCTACCTGGATACCGCCTGAATATATTCGGGATTTTCTCATGGAGCTGTTGGAGCCGCCGTTGTCCACGCGCCTTTCCGTGAAGGTGCTGTTTGCTCCGTTTACCGGTGAATGGAACATCACGAACAAGCGCTATGGAAACGGCAGCATCAAGGCAACCGTCACCTACGGCACAAACCGGAAGAATGCCTATGAAATCACAGAGGCGGCGCTGAACCTGCGGCCTGTGCAGGTGTTTGATACAGTTACCGACGCAGAGGGAAACAAAAAAAGCGTATTGAACCACGCCGCCACCGAGGCTGCCTACGCCAAGCAGTGTTTGATCAAGGACAAGTTTGAGGAATGGATTTTCAAGGAACCGCAGCGGCGGCAGGCGCTGGTAAGCCTGTACAACAGCAAATTCAACTGCATCCGCCCGCGGGAATACGACGGCAGCAATCTGCGCTTTCCCGGCATGAACCCGGAAATTACGCTGCGGCCCCATCAGCGCAACGCAATTGCCCATGTGCTGTACGGCTACAACGTACTTCTGGCACATGAGGTGGGGGCCGGGAAAACGTTCGAGATGGTCGCCAGCGCTATGGAGAAGAAGCGCCTGGGTCTTTGCAATAAAACGCTGATCGTAGTGCCCAACCATTTGACCGAGCAGATGGCGTCCGAGGCGCTGTTGCTCTACCCCAACTCGGAAATTCTGGTAGCGCGCAAAACGGATTTTGAAAAGGCAAACCGCAAAAAGTTCTGCGCCCGCATTGCTACCGGCAACTTTGACATTATCGTGATTGGTCACAGCCAGTTCGAAAAGATACCGCTTTCCGATGAACGGCAGAAAATGTACCTGCAAAAGCAAATCGACGATGTAGTGGCACAGACCGCTGCGCTGAAGGCCCAGCGCGCCGAGAATTTTACCATCAAGCAGATGCAGCGCATGAAAAAGCAGCTGCAACGGAAGCTGGACAAGCTCAACGACCAGAGCCGCAAGGATGACGTCATCACCTTTGAGGAGCTGGGCGTGGACAGTCTGATGGTGGACGAAGCACACTACTTCAAAAATGCAATGGTCACCACCAAGATGACCCGCGTGGCCGGTATCTCCCAGACCGAAAGCCAAAAGGCCAGCGACATGTACATGAAGTGCATGTACATGGACGAGCTGACCGGCGGGCACGGCATTGTGTTTGCCACCGGTACGCCGATTTCTAACTCGATGACAGAGATGTACATCATGATGCGGTATCTGCAATATGGGCTTTTGGAGCAAGAGGGACTGCTGAACTTTGATGCGTGGGCCTCTACGTTTGGCGAGAGCGTTACCGCGATTGAACTGGCCCCCGAGGGCAACGGCTACCGCTCCAAAACACGGTTTGCAAAGTTTTACAATCTGCCGGAGCTTATGAATATGTTCAAGCAGTGCGCCGACATTCAGACCGCCGATATGCTGAAGCTGCCGGTCCCCGAAATCACAGGCGGCAAGCCCACGATTGTAAAGCTGCCGCCCAGCGAGCTGCAGCGCCAGATGGTGGCTGCGCTGGGTGAGCGGGCCGAGGCGGTGCGCAATCGTCTGGTTGCCCCGAACGAGGACAACATGCTGCGCATCACGAATGATGGCCGCAAGCTGGCGCTGGATCAGCGCCTGATGAATCCACTTCTGCCCGATGACCCCGACAGCAAGGCGAATGCCTGCGTGGAGCGGGTCTTTACCATTTGGGAAAGAACAAAGGCGCAGCGCTCCACGCAGATGATCTTCTGCGATTTGAGCACGCCCCGCGCGGACGGCTTTGATGTGTACAACGATATTCGGGACAAGCTCGTGGCGCGTGGCATTCCTAAGGGGGAGGTACAGTTCATCCATGATGCCGATACGGAAACCAAGAAGGCTGAGCTGTTCGGCAAAGTCCGCAGCGGTGCGGTTCGCGTGCTGATGGGCAGCACCCAGAAGATGGGCGCTGGCACCAACGTACAGACGCGGCTGTGCGCACTCCACCACCTAGATTGTCCATGGCG
>ENA-OROK01003658-OROK01003658.1-human-gut-metagenome-genome-assembly--contig:-NODE-3658-length-11919-cov-2.409390_pt1 | contig 11919 bp, 7 predicted proteins | sample MGYA00242127_ERZ509046 | MGnify/ENA primary metagenome ERZ509046 (study PRJEB26280, sample SAMEA2338728) | human gut metagenome | biome: human gut; feature: human-associated habitat; material: faeces... | reverse complement strand
CATTCGAAAAATGTACCGCAAAGGTAGGGAATTTTTTCGATATTATGTTATAAAAGATATCTTTTGTACAGACTTCACTTTCATAATGACCAATAACCGCCAGCAGAATCCGGTCTTCCACATCGTAAAAGTCATTATATTTAGCCTCCCCCGTAATGAAAACGTCCGCACCGTAACTGATTGCGTCTTTGATCAGGAAAGCGCCGCTCCCCCCGCATAAAGCGACTTCGCGTATGGGCTTGCCGGTCAGGGCGGAATGCTTCACGCACCCCACCTGGAACAGTTCCTTGATCCGTTGCAGGAAGCCCAATTCACTCTCTTCTTCGGGCAACTCTCCCACTACCCCCGAACCGACCTGGTTCCAGGCATTATCCAAAGGATAGAAATCGAATACCGGTTCTTCATAAGGATGGACGGAAAGCAACGCACGCGTCACCGTCGACTTACGGAAAGCGGGCAATATCGTTTCGATACGGATTTCCGACTCCACATGCAACTCGCCTATTTCGCCACAGAACGGGTTCGTCCCTTCACCGGCACGGAAAGTCCCGCTCCCCGGCAGGCTGAAGCTACAAGAATCATAGTCGCCTATCGCTCCGGCTCCCGCATTGAACAAGGTCGTCCTCACCAAATCGGCATAGGCCTCCGGCACGAAAGTGACCAGCTTCAGCAAAGCTCCTTTCTGGGGGCTCAGGACACGGACATTTTCCAGCCCGATCAGTTCCGCCAGACGGAAGTTCACGCCTCCCGCCGCATTATCGAGATTGGTATGGGCGGCATAGATCACCAAGTCATACTTGCAGGCCTTCATCATGCACCGCTCGATATAGGTCGAACCGGTCAGGGATTTGAAGGCTTTAAAGGCCAAAGGATGATGAGAGACAATCAGATTACACCCCATCTCTATCGCCTCGTCCACCACCTCTTCGGTGACGTCGAGGCAAAGAAGCGCACCGGTAGCCGGCTGATTCACATCGCCTACCTGCACCCCTGCATTGTCAAAGCTCTCCTGCAATGGCAACGGAGCGTATTGTTCGATTTCTTTCAGTATATCCTTAACCCTTAACATAATCAATAATTTATAAATAAATCAATTTGCCAATAGGCCAGTGAACCATTCACCAGCATACCGGCAAATCGACCTATCGGTATATTACTCCTTAATATCTACTTTCAGGCATAATTCTTCCAACTGCGAATCATCCAGTTGTCCGGGCGCATCCAGCATGACATCGCGACCGGAGTTGTTTTTCGGGAACGCGATACAGTCACGGATAGAATCGAGGCCGGCAAACAAAGAGACCCAACGGTCCAGACCGTAAGCCAGACCACCGTGAGGAGGCGCACCATATTTGAAGGCATTCATCAGGAAGCCGAAACGCTCCTGTGCCTTTTCTTCGGTGAAGCCCAGCAACTGGAACATCTTATCCTGCAACTTGCTGTCGTGGATACGGATGGAACCGCCACCCACTTCGACACCATTGATCACCATGTCGTATGCATTCGCACGGACGGCTCCCGTATCGCTGTCCAGCAAAGGAATATCTTCGGGTTTGGGAGAAGTAAACGGATGGTGCATTGCATAGAAGCGCTGGTCTTCTTCGCTCCACTCGAACAGCGGGAAGTCGATCACCCACAGGCAGGCGAACTTGTTCTTGTCACGCAAGCCCAACTGACCGGCCACTTCCAGACGCAATTCGCAAAGTTGTTTGCGCGTCTTCATCGCATCGTCGCCGGAAAGGATCAGAATCAAGTCGCCCGGTTTTGCACCAAAGGCCTCTTTCATCTGCTGCAATACTTCCTGGGTATAGAATTTATCCACACTCGACTTCACATTGCCGTCTGCCTCCACACGGGCATATACCATGCCCTTTGCACCGATCTGCGGACGTTTCACAAACTCAGTCAGCGCATCCAGCTGCTTGCGCGTATAAGAAGCCGCCCCTTCCGCACAGATACCGCCGACATAAGCAGCATTATCGAATACGGAGAAGCCGTGTCCCTTCATGATGTCCATCAGTTCGACGAACTTCATATCGAAACGCAGGTCCGGCTTGTCGCTTCCGTAATATTTCATGGCATCGTGCCAACTGATACGCGGGAAAGCTTCTTTTATATCGATGCCCCGGATCACCTTGAACAGATGCTTGGCCATTCCTTCGAAAATGTTCAGCACGTCTTCCTGTTCCACAAAGCTCATTTCGCAGTCGATCTGTGTAAATTCGGGCTGGCGGTCGGCACGCAGGTCTTCGTCGCGGAAACATTTCACGATCTGGAAATAACGGTCGAAACCGGAAACCATCAACAACTGCTTCAACGTCTGCGGAGACTGAGGCAAAGCGTAGAACTGTCCGGGATTCATACGGGAAGGCACGACAAAGTCACGCGCCCCTTCAGGCGTCGAGTTTACCAGCACCGGAGTTTCGACTTCCAGGAATCCATGCTTGTCCAGATAGTTACGCACCTCGAAAGCCATACGATGACGCAGTTCCAGGTTCTTGCGGACGGCGCAAATCCAGATAACGGTATTTCATGCGCAGGTCGTCACCCCCGTCCGTATCGTCTTCAATCGTGAAAGGAGGAGTCACGGCAGCATTCAGGACATTCAGTTCCGAAACGATGATTTCGATCTCACCGGTAGGGATATTCGGGTTTTTGCTGGAACGTTCGCGAACGGTTCCCGTCACCTGGATAACATATTCGCGTCCCAGCTTATTTGCTTTCTCACAAAGAGCGGCATCCACTTCCTGGTTAAACACCAATTGCGTAATACCGTAACGGTCGCGGATATCCACGAACGTCATGCCACCCATCTTACGGGTTTTCTGTACCCAGCCGGCCAGCGTAATCACCAAGCCTTCATCGGCAAGGCGCAGGTCGCCACATGTTCTTGTTCTATACATTATATAATATGGATTAAACTGTTTTTCTTTTTTACGTGTGCAAAGATAATAATTTATAGGTCTCAAGAATATTTGAAATGGCATTTAAACGTTGAAAAGTCGTTTCTAATTTTCTTGAAGCCATTTTTCAATGGTGAACCCCATCTCCATTTTTCTTGAAACGGTTTTTCACCATTAAAAAGGCACTTCAAGAAATATTGAAACGGGGATTCAATAGTGAAAAACGGCTTCAAGAAAATTTGAAACCGTTTTTCAACGTTTAAATGCCATTTCAAATAAAATTGAGAGGGGAAATCAATACTTGTCTCCCAGCGTGAAGCGCAATGTCCCGGCATTCACCAGTTCGTCTTGCGAAATCGTATACCCTTTCAGCTTCTTTCCGCCGGCTGTCACCTCTTTGATATAAATATCTTCCGGGGTTTTGCGGGCGGACTCGATCACCAATTCGCCTTTCGGGTAGAACTTCTCGTCCAGCCGGATCGTCACCTTGTTGAAGGTCGGAGAAGTCACAACATAATCCAGGTCACCGGGACAGGCCGGATAGAATCCCATCATCGAGAAGATCGCCCAGGTAGACATCGTACCCGTATCGTCGTTACCCGGAAGCCCGTTCGGGGCATTGTGATAATATTTGCCCAACAGTTCGCGGACCAGCTTCTGCGTACGCCAGGCTTCTCCCTTGAAATAGCTGAAGAGGTACGGATAGGCGATATCCGGCTCGTTTGCCATATCGTAGTACCCTTTGTCGAAGACCATCTGCAACTTATCGACAAACTTCTTCTGACCGCCCATCAGTTTGGCAAGGCCTTTGATGTCATGGGGGACATAGAACGTGTAGTTCCAGGCGTTTCCTTCATGGAAACCGGGGCTCGGCTCGAAGTTCTCCCCCTGTTTCGGATCGAAAGGGGAATAGAACGTGCCGTCGGGCAGGATGGGACGAAGCGTACCGAACTCCTTGCAATAGTAATGCTTATACCCCATAGCCCGCTCACGGAACAACTTGGCGTCTTCCTTCTTTCCCAACGCATCTGCCAACAACGAGAGATTCCAGTCGGCAATATAATATTCCAAGGCATGCGAAACCGAATTATCATACTGTTCGCGCAAGGGGACGTAGCCTTTGCTCATATAGTCGTTATTGTCCGGGCGAAGCAGGTTGAACTCTCCGGGAGTAGTAGCACCCTTGCGCATCCCTTCGTAGGCAGTCTCGATATCGTAATCGCGCAAACCGCGCATATAAGCATCCACGATATAAGGGATAGACGGATCGCCTTCCATCGTCAGCGTCTCGCGTCCGTACAGTTCCCACTTCGGAAGCCAGCCGCTTTCCTTGTACATGTCGATCATGGTGCGGATGATGTCGAGCTGTTTTTCGGGATAGAGCAATGTCATCAATGTGCTGACATTGCGGTAGGTGTCCCAGAGCGAAAAGACCGTATAGCGGTTTCCGGTAGTATGGCCGACTTTCAGGCTTTCCATCATCGGATATTCGCCATTCACGTCCTGGATGATGTTCGGATGGATCAGCAGGTGGTACATGGCGGTATAGAAAATCGTCTTATCGTCGTTCGTCCCGCCTTCCACCATCACACGCGACAGATCGTCGTTCCACATCTTGCCGGCAGCCGCACGCACTTTGTCGAAATTGAAATCCGGCTGTTCGGTGTTCATATTCAGGCGGGCATTCTCGATGCTGACAAACGAGACACCCATCTTTACTTCGATCACTTCGTCTTCTTCGGTATCATACTTGAACCAGACACCGATGTCGTCACCGCTCATCTCACGGTCGTACTTCGTGTACAATTTATATTTGCCGGAATAGGCATCCCATTCGGCCTCCACTCCCTTCATCTCGCGTTGTTTCTTCCAGTAACCGGCCTGCTTGGGGGCTTTGCTGAGCTTCATCACGAAATAGATCGGGAAAACAGCCTGCGGGTTATAGCAGAACGTACCGAGCAACTTGCTTCCCTCTATCTCCGTATCGCTCACCATACGAACGGTCGCACCGGTTTCATTCGTCAGCCCCTCACCCAAATTCAAGAGGATATTCCCCTGCCCTTTCGGGAAAGTAAAACGTGTCAGGCCGGTACGCATGGAGGCGGTAGCTTCCGTCTTGATGTTATATTTCGTCAGGATATTACTGTAATAGCCGGGATGGGCCACCTCGTTCTTATATTCACTACCGTATTCGTGGTAATCCACATTCAGCTCCCCGGAGGTAGGCATCAGCAACAGGCTTCCCATCTCCGGACAACCGACACCGCTCAGATTGACGTGCGCATAACCGGTGAAGAAATTATTATCCGCCGAATAAGGCGTGGACCACCACTGGCTGTCCTTGTCAAACTTATTACTTTCCGACCCCATCACATTGAAGGGGGTAACACTCATCATTCCCTGGGGGCAAATCGCACCGGGATTGGTCGTCCCGTAGTTGCTTGTCCCGATAAACGGGTTCACATACTCCGACAAGCGTTTTCCTCCACGAGCCTGCACGCTCAAAGCCGCCATGGCCGCTATGGCCAGTACTCCGGCCTGTTTCAAATTCATCTTTATTTCCATGATATTTTGTATGATATTCAAGTAGTATAACTCAGCATACAAAAGTACGAAAAGAAAACCTTGCCTCTGTCCGAAATTCTCGTCAAAAACAAACAAATTCGCTCCAAAGTCAATATTTTTTAGAGTAGAAGCCCAATAGGAGACTCATCAATAACACACTATGATACAACGATTTATGATTTACAAAATTTTCTCCTGAGAACGATTCGCCGTTCTGCGCCAAACGATTTTCCGTTCTCAATAGATTGATTTTCCGTTCTGCGCCAAACGATTCGCCGTCCTCCCTTTGTCAAAATAAGCCACTGCGTCACCCATACCCCGAACCGTCGCCCAGCCGCACAAAAACACCCCACCGCAAAATTGTCCATATCATAAGTGATTCTATCCATTTCCGGAACCGCAAAAACCGCGTTACTTTGCACCCAGAAAATATTTCTTAAACCATTTCTACAATCATGAAGACAAAAACAAATCTTTACCTGTTTCTGATTGCGCTGATTTCCGCCATGGGCGGTTTCCTTTTCGGTTACGACTGGGTCGTGATTGGTGGCGCCAAACCTTTTTATGAACAATACTTCCAGATTGCCGACAGCCCTTCGCTTCAAGGGTGGGCCATGAGCAGTGCGTTGATCGGCTGCCTCATCGGCGCGTTGAGCGCGGGCAAGCTGAGTGACAAATTAGGCCGTAAACCCATATTGATACTGGCCGCCGGACTATTCATCTGTACGGCCGTGGGCACGGGTGCCGCCGACACGTTCGGACTGTTCAACGTGTTCCGCCTCATCGGCGGATTCGCCATCGGCATCGCTTCGAGCCTTTCTCCTATGTATATAGCAGAAATCGCCCCGGCCCACTTGCGCGGACGTTTCGTGTCCATCAACCAGTTGACGGTAGTACTGGGAATCCTTAGCGCACAAATCGTCAACTGGCAGATTGCCGAACCGGTGGCCGACCACGCCACAGCCGAGATGATACGCCTGTCGTGGAACGGACAAATGGGATGGCGGTGGATGTTCTGGGCCATGGTCGTACCCGCAGCCCTTTTCTTCGTCTTCAGTTTCGTCCTGCCCGAAAGCCCGCGCTGGCTGGCCTCATCGGGGTACAAGGAGAAAGCCTTCGGCATCTTCGCGAAGATAGGCGGCGAGGCCCATGCCCGTGAAGAACTGGCTGCCATAGAAGCCGCCGCAGGAGAGAAAACCGTGGAAGGCGGATTCAAACAACTGCTCCACCCCTCGATGCGCAAAATCCTGCTCATCGGCGTGGTGATGGCCGTGTTGCAACAATGGTGCGGCATCAACGTCATCTTCAACTATGCACAGGAAATCTTCATGGCCGCCGGTTACGGCGTGTCCGATGTATTGATGAACATCGTGGTGACGGGAGTGACCAACGTGATTTTCACCGTCTTAGCCATGTGCGTGGTAGACCGTTGGGGACGCAAAGCCCTGACTCTCTTCGGGGCGTTCGGCCTGACGCTGATTTACGCCTTCATGGGCGCGGCCTACTGGTTCCATATCAGCGGAGTCATGCTGCTCGTCATCGTGGTGGCCGCCATCGCCTGCTACGCCATGACGCTGGCTACGACCATGTGGGTCATCATCTCCGAAATATTCCCCAACCGCATACGGGGCGTGGCCATGTCGGTATGCACCTTCGCCCTTTGGGCCGCCTGCTTCATCCTGACGTACACCTTCCCGGTGCTGAACAGCGGATTGGGCGCAGCCGGAACGTTCTGGCTCTATGGCATCATCTGCCTCGCCGGCGGCATCTTCCCCTGCCTGAAACGAAAGGCAAGAGTCTGGAAGAAATCGAACACGAACTTATCCAATAACTTCATACATCATGGAAAAAATCACATCCTATTTGATTCAAAGCACGGTGAACACCTCCGAGGTGCGTGCATGGGAAGAGGACATCCTGCTCCCCACCTACGAAATCGGCAAGGAAGAAAAGAATCCGATTTTCTTGGAGAAACGTGTCTACCAAGGCAGCAGCGGCGTGGTCTATCCTTATCCCGTGGTAGAGAAAATCTCCGACGAGAAGAAAGACAAGCTTTACCATGCGCTCTTCATCGAGAACGAATATATCAAGGTGATGATACTCCCGGAACTGGGCGGACGCATCCACATGGCCTACGACAAGGTGAAGCAACGCCACTTCGTGTACTACAACCAAGTGGTGAAGCCCGCGCTCGTCGGGTTGACCGGCCCGTGGATTTCGGGCGGCATCGAGTTCAACTGGCCGCAACACCACCGCCCGTCCACCTTCCTGCCCACAGACTTCTCCATCGAGGAGCATGCCGACGGCAGCAAGACGGTATGGTGCAACGAAGTGGAACGCATGTTCCGCACCAAAGGGATGCAGGGCTTTACGCTCTATCCGGGCAAGTCGTACATCGAAATCAACGTGAAGATTTACAACCGTACGTCTTTCCCGCAGACGTTCCTGTGGTGGGCCAACCCGGCCGTGGTGGTCAACGACCACTACCACTCGGTGTTCCCGCCCGACGTGAACGCCGTGTTCGACCATGGCAAGCGTGACGTGTCGTCGTTCCCCATCGCCACGGGCACCTATTATAAACAAGACTATTCCGCCGGTGTGGACATCTCGAAATACAAGAATATCCCCGTGCCGACATCCTACATGGCCATTCAATCGAAATTCGACTTCGTGGGCGGATATGAAGAAGATGTGAAAGGCGGATTGCTCCACGTGGCCGACCACCATGTGTCGCCGGGAAAGAAGCAATGGACATGGGGCAACGGCGACTTCGGACGCGCTTGGGACCGTAACCTGACGGACGAGGACGGCCCGTACATCGAACTGATGACAGGCATGTACACCGACAACCAGCCGGACTTCACGTGGTTGCAACCCTACGAGGAAAAGTCGTGGAAACAGTACTTCATGCCCTACGCTGAGGTGGGTTACGTAAAGAATGCCACCAAGGACGCGTTGCTGAACATGGAAGTCAAGGAGGGCAAAGGCAAAGTCATCCTGTACACCACCGGAGTGAACAAGGACGTGCATGTGTTCGTCAAGGACAACGTGAACGGCGGCACCCTTTTCGACAAAGTCATCTCCATCTCTCCGGCAGAACCGTTCCAAGCTGAATTTGCCGCCGAGGGCTTGAAAGATGAAGACATCTTGGTTGAAATCCGCAACCACGAGGGCCGCATCCTGGTAAGCTATCAGGCTGACAAACCGGAAATCAAGCCCGTACCGGATCCAGCCAAGGCCGCCAAAGACCCGAAGGACATCGCGTCCATCGAGCAACTTTTCCTGACGGGGCTACACTTGGAGCAATACCGCCACGCGACTTACAACCCGATGGACTACTATGAGGAGGCGTTGCGCCGCGAACCGGGCGACGTGCGTTGCAACAACGCCATGGGTTTGCTCCTGATGCGCAAGGGACAATTCGCCAAAGCCGAAGGCTATTTCCGTAAAGCCGTCGAAACCCTGACGGAACGCAACCCGAACCCTTACGACGGTGAACCGTATTACAATCTGGGTTGGAGCTGTCTGATGCAGGACAAAACGGACGAGGCATACGACGCGTTCTTCAAATCGGCTTGGAATGCCGCTTGGCAGGATGCCGCCTATTACAACTTGGCCGCCATCGACTGCCGCCGGGGCAACTTCGAGAAAGCTCTCGACCTGATCGACCGCTCGCTCGTACGCAACTGGCACCACCATAAGGCACGCCAACTGAAAGTTTCCATCCTGCGCCACTTGGGACGTAAGGAAGAAGCCCTCGACCTGATAGCGGAATCGCTCAAGATAGACCGCTTCAACATGGGATGCCGCTTCGAGCAATATCTCCTCACGGGCGATGACCACGTGCTGAAGGAAATGCAGCGACTGATGCGCGGTGCAGCCCACGTCTACATCGAATACGCACTCGATTTCGCACAAGCCGGACTTTACGACGAGGCCATCAACCTGTTAGGGGGGTACGCCGCCACACAAGGCGAAGTCTACCCGATGGTACATTACGCGTTGGGCTACTGCCACTCGCGTAAAGGCGACACGGTCAAGGCGCTCGAATATTACAAAAAGGCCGAACAGGACGACCATTCTTACTGCTTCCCCAACCGCATCGAAGAAGTATTGGTGTTGCAGGATGCAATGAAAGAGAACCACGAAGCCTGTGCCAAAGCGGCCTACGCCCTCGGCAACTTCTGGTATGCCGCACGGCAATACGACAACGCCATCGCATGCTGGGAAGCATCGGCCGCCATCGACCCGGCGTTCCCTACCGTATGGCGCAACCTCTCGCTGGCTTACTACAACAAACGCAACGATCCGCAGAAGGCGGTGGAAACACTGGAGAAGGCTTACCGCCTCGACGAAAGCGATGCTCGCATCCTGATGGAATTGGACCAGCTCTACAAACGGCTCGGACGTCCGCAAGCGGAACGTCTCGCATTCCTCGAAGCCCATCCGGCCGAAACGGAAAGCCGCGACGACCTGTCCATCGAGCGCATCACGCTCTACAACCAATTAGGACGCTATGAAGAGGCCGAGGCACTGATTGCCGCCCGCAAATTCCATCCGTGGGAAGGCGGTGAAGGAAAAATCACGGGGCAATACACCATCTGCCATGTGGAACTGGCCAAAATCGCCCTGCGCGAACACCGCTACGCCGACGCTTTGGCTTTGTTGCAGGCCACAGACCAATACCCGTACAACTTGGGCGAAGGCAAACTCATCAATGCAGAAGAAAACGACATCTGGTACTACAAAGGACTGGCTTACCGCGGACTGGGAGATGAAGAAAACGCCAAACTTTGGTTGCACAAGGCCACCCAAGGCTCTGCCGAACCGCAACAGGCGTTTTTCTACAACGATGCGCAACCAGACAAGATTTTCTATCAGGGACTGGCTTGGCGCGCATTGGGCGAGGAAAGCAAGGCACGCGGACGCTTCAACAAGCTCATCAAGCATGGTGAGAAACACTTGTTCGACCACTGCCGCATAGACTACTTTGCCGTATCGTTGCCCGACCTGGCCATCTGGGAGGACAATCTGGACAAGCGCAACGCCATTCACTGCAACTATGTCATGGGATTGGGCTATTTAGGATTGGAAGACCGCGTACACGCCATCGAGTACTTGGACAAGGCACGCGCTTTGGACATCAACCACCAAGGCGCACAAATCCATCGTGAATTATGCGAATAAACACACAAGTGATCTGTAATATGCCGACGGGCACCCCGGTCTACGGTTTCCGGTTGACGAACTCAACCCGGGCCGTGGTTGAACTGACCAACTGGGGTGCCCGTTGGCTTTCTGCCATCGTGCCGGACAGGAATGGAGAGATGGCGAATGTGCTCGTCAGCCCGACCGACCTGTTGTCGGACGAGTTCTACATGGGAGCCATCGTGGGCCGTTTTGCCAACCGCATCGGAGGCGCATGCCTCTGTATCGACGGGCAAACCTACGAACTGGAAAAAAACGACGGGCAGAACACCAACCATGGCGGCTTCTCCGGTTTCGACCGCAGGCTGTGGGATTGGGAAGTTTTGGACAACGGCGTACGCTTCACGCGGCTTTCCCCCGATGGAGAGGGCGGCTACCCGGGCAACGTGCACGTCACGATGGAATACCGTTGGAACGATGACAACGAGCTGTCCATCCGCTACTATGGAACAACAGACAGGGCGACCTACCTGAACCTGACGAACCACGCCTACTTCAATTTGGGTGGCAAAGGAGAGAAAATCACGGAACATGTATTGCGCATCCCTTCACATACGATATTGGACACCACCCCGCAGTTCATTCCCACGGGCAAACGGGTGAAGGTGGACGGCACGCCTTTCGATTTCACTTCTGCCAAACCCATCGGACAGGACTTATACACCGACCATGAACAACTGAAATGGAACAAAGGTTACAACCACTGTTACGTACTGAAAACGGAAAAGTCTCCCGACATGGTGGAGGCCGCCCGGTTGTCCGAGCCTACCACAGGCCGCAGCCTGACGGTAAAAACCGACCTGCCCTCCGTACTGCTCTACACAGCCGGTTATTACGTCCATCCTGACACCGCCGTCTGCCTCGAAGCGCAATACTATCCCGACACACCATCGCATCCCGATTTCCCCTCCTGCCTGTTGCGTCCTGGGGAGGAATATCGGCAAACTACGGTGTTCCGGTTCGATACGGAATAAGACTTCACATCACCAACACGCCCCAAAATGCGTGTTGGCTTTTTCCAAACGCTATAAAATCATCAGATATAAACAACCGACTTTCTGCCTTCATACAATATGCCCCGAACCTCATTCAACCGATATTTTACAGGTGTCAATGATTTGGGTTATCCATCCGTTGAATCTCACGGATACAACAAAAAAAGACTTGCCGTTTTCGGCAAGTCTTACATGAGCGGAAAACGGGGCTCAAACCCGCGACCCCCAGCTTGGAAGGCTAGTGCTCT
>ENA-OROK01003651-OROK01003651.1-human-gut-metagenome-genome-assembly--contig:-NODE-3651-length-11935-cov-4.040657_pt1 | contig 11935 bp, 7 predicted proteins | sample MGYA00242127_ERZ509046 | MGnify/ENA primary metagenome ERZ509046 (study PRJEB26280, sample SAMEA2338728) | human gut metagenome | biome: human gut; feature: human-associated habitat; material: faeces... | reverse complement strand
CTTTGCAACCTGCGACACCGATAACATCATCGGTAGCTCATCAAAACTTTTATAGCTTTCTTTCATTGCGCTGCCTCCTTTCGTATTATTCGAGAGATACTTTTTCAAAAAGAAAAAGTATAAGTAAATTTGAAAACAAAAAATTCACTCATAAAAAAGTCCCTCTACTATACGGAGAAAAATTTCCATTTTGTTCGGGTGTTTTGCAAAATTCTTTACACCTTGTTTACATTTCATTTCACCACAGCAAAAAAATACCCCTCTATAATACGGAGAAAAATTCAAGTTTTGTTGATGTGTTTTGAAAGAAAATTTGCAAATTATTTTATAAAAACAAAAATCCTCACCGTTTTTATAGATGAGGATTCATTACCTGTACCATTATTTTTACAATTAACAAAAAAGTTTGTATTTGTTCTGTAAATATGGTATATTTAGTTTATATTAATGTACAATCAGGAGAATGAAAATGGACACTAAAAAGGAACAAGAGCGTGATGAGCTTCACCGTGCTATATGGGCAATCGCAGATGACTTGCGTGGCTCTGTTGACGGCTGGGATTTCAAGTCTTATGTGTTAGGATTTATGTTCTATCGCTATATAAGTGAAAATCTTACGAACTATATCAACAAAGGCGAGCATGCTGCAGGCAATACCGATTTTGATTATATCGCTTTGTCGGACGAAGAAGCCGAGTTTGCAAGGGAAGACCTTGTAAATGAAAAAGGCTTTTTCATCAAGCCGTCGGAGCTTTTTTGCAATATCAGAAAGAAAGCACCTAACGATGATAACCTTAACGAAACGCTTGAAAAAGTGTTCCGTCATATCGAGGAATCTGCACAGGGTGCTGACAGTGAAGATGATTTTGCAGGCTTGTTTGATGATATTGATGTAAATAGCAATAAACTCGGCGGTACGGTTATCAAGCGTAATGAAAGGCTTGTTAAAATCATTAACGGTGTTGGTGATTTGCAACTTGGCGATTATCAAGATAATACCATTGACGCATTTGGTGACGCTTATGAGTTCCTTATGGGTATGTACGCATCTAATGCCGGTAAAAGCGGTGGCGAATACTTTACTCCTCAAGAGGTCAGCGAACTTCTTACCCGTATTGCAGTTGCAGGCAAAACCGAGGTTAATAAGGTTTATGACCCTGCTTGCGGTTCAGGTTCTCTTTTGCTCAAGGCTGCTAAAGTCCTTGGCAAAGATGCTGTTCGTCAAGGCTTTTACGGTCAGGAAATCAATATAACTACATATAACCTTTGCCGTATCAATATGTTTTTGCACGATATTGATTACGATAAATTTAATATTGCTAACGAAGATACGCTTATTAATCCACAGCATTGGGATGATGAGCCTTTTGAAGCTATCGTGTCTAATCCGCCTTATTCCATTAAGTGGGAGGGTGACGATAACCCTGTGCTTATCAATGACCCTCGTTTTTCTCCTGCCGGTGTGCTTGCACCAAAGTCAAAGGCTGACCTTGCTTTTGTTATGCACTCACTTTCTTGGCTTGCAACTAACGGTACTGCCGCTATCGTTTGTTTTCCCGGCATTATGTACCGTGGCGGTGCAGAAAAGAAAATCAGAAAATACCTTGTTGATAACAACTTTATTGATGCAGTTATTCAACTTCCCGATAATCTTTTCTACGGCACTTCAATAGCAACCTGCATTATGGTGCTTAAAAAGTCAAAGAGCGAAAACAGCACTCTTTTTATCGACGCATCAAAAGAGTTTATTAAGGTGACAAATAACAATAAGCTGACTGACGAGAATATTGAAAAAATCGTTTCAACCTGCTATGAAAGAACAGAAATCGAATATTTTTCAAAACTTGTCCCTAATGACGCTATCGCCGAGGAAGATTATAACCTTTCCGTTTCAACCTATGTTGAGCAAGAGGACACTTCCGAAAAAATAGATATTACCGAACTCAATGCTCAAATTGCAGAAATAGTAGCAAAAGAAAATACACTCCGTGCAGAGATTGATAAAATTATTAAGGAGATTGAAGGTTAAAAATAGTGGAAATTGTTATAAATATTTTACTACCGATAGTATCTTTAATTATTGCTTTGGTAGCTATTTTTCAAACTAAAAAGCAGATAGTACTTAGCAATAAGCAATATTTATTTGATAGAAGATTAGAAAAATATATTATCATTAAAGACTTATTATTGTTATTTGCTAATAATCGTGAGCTTATAGTTGACAAAAAAGATTTGGCAGGCTGTCTTGATTTTCAGTTCTATCTTTTAACAAATGTATCATATTTGTCTGATATGATTTTTGCAATTAAAGAACCATTAAATTCTGATAAACAAAATATTTTCCTTACAAAATGTGAAACACTTGAAAAATATGCAGTTGAGATTAGTCTTTTATGGGATAATGACATAGGAAAGATTTTTGGTAAATTTATCAAAACTTATAAAGAAGTATTATTCAAGCTTTATCAACAGAAAGTATGTATTAATGGATTAAAAAAGGATAGAGAAAAACAATATTGTATTGGAAATTCTATGATTGATTTAGATACTTATAAAAAGCAAACATTAGAAAACGCTAAAGAAATAAAATTGTTTGAAACGATACAAAACCTTGATGATATTTATTGCAGAATAATTAATGAAAATCTTGAACAAAAATTAATTGATGATTTAAAACTATAAGGATTTATTAAGATGACTAAACTTGAAGAACTTATAAATGAACTTTGCCCTGATGGTGTAGAATATGTACCGATTAAAGAAATTACTAAATTTGAACAACCGACTAAATTTATTGTTAAATCTACGGATTATAGAGATGATTTTAAGATACCTGTTTTAACTGCTGGTCAAACTTTTATACTTGGATATACAGATGAAACAGACGGAATATACAATGCGTCAAAGAAACAACCTGTTATAATTTTTGATGACTTTACCGGAGCGTTCAAATGGGTTGATTTTCCTTTTAAGGTAAAATCTTCGGCTATGAAGATAATTACAGCTAACAAAGATGTTACAACTTTAAGATATATTTACCATGTAATGGGACACTTGAATTTTACATCAAGCGAGCATAAGCGTTTGTGGATTGGCATATATTCTGCGTTTCATGTACCGTTGCCACCTCTCTCTATACAAAGTGAAATAGTCCATATTTTGGACTCTTTCACTTTGCTTACAGCAGAGCTTACAGCAGAGCTTACGGCAAGGCAAAAGCAATATGCTTTTTACAGAGATTATCTTTTAGATTTCAGCAACGAAGATGTAACAAAGAAAATCCCTGATATTGATTGTTCAAATGTTGAGTATATAAAGTTAAAAGATGTTTGTAAAATTGGAGATGGATTGCATTCTACCCCTATTTATGATAATAATGGAAGCTATTATTTCATTAATGGAAATAACTTAGAAAATGGACGAATTACATTTACAGAAAACACTAAAAAAATTAATATTAGCCAATATGAAAGGTACAAAATAGAATTAGATGATGCTACTATTCTTATGTCTATCAACGGTACCATTGGTAAAATTGCATTGTACAATAGAGAACCAATTATTTTAGGTAAATCGGTAGCGTATTTTAATGTAAATGAAAGAATACTCAAAAAATATTTGTACTATCTATTACAGACAAATCGTTCAAACGCTTATTATGAAAAAAATTTAACAGGTTCGACTATTAAAAATTTAGGATTAAAAGCGTTGAGAGAATATCAAATACCACTGCCTCCCATTGATGTGCAAAAAAACATAATTAAAATTCTTGATAGATTTGATAAGTTAAATAACGATATGTCAGAGGGTTTACCTGCCGAGATCGAGGCACGAAAAAAGCAATATGAATACTATCGTGATACTTTATTGTCGTTTGACGATAAGGCTTGTTCACATATTGTTAAAGTAGAGAGAGAGAGAGAGCTAACACGCACTAAAGCAATAAAGTGGCTTAAACTCAAAGAACTTGCACATTATTCTACCGACAGAATAGATAGTTCAAAACTTGATGAAAATACATATGTTGGCGTTGACAATCTTCTTCAAAACAGAGCAGGAAAGAAATTAGCAGAACATATACCAACATCAGGCAGATACACAAAATATATTTGTAATGACATTTTGATAGGAAATATTAGACCGTACCTAAAAAAGATATGGTTTGCTAATAATGATGGTGGAACAAACGGTGATGTTCTTGACATTAGAGTAAATGACTACTCTGTTTTATATCCAAGATACTTGTATTATGTATTGTCATCAGATAAATTTTTTAATTATGATATGCAAAATGCTAAAGGTGCAAAAATGCCAAGGGGAAGTAAAGATGCTGTTATGAACTATACTATTCCTGTCCCCCCACTCGAAGAACAAGAACGTATTGTGTCTATACTCGATAGATTTGACAAACTTTGCAACGACATAAGCGAGGGACTTCCTGCCGAAATCGAAGCAAGACAAAAGCAATACGAATATTATCGTGATAAACTCTTAAATTTTAAGGAGAAAACAAATGAATGAGGATTTAGAAAAACAAGATGAAATAAGAAAGCAAGAAATAATAAATGCTGCAACAGATATTGACTTTTTGTCATATATGCCGACGGATGAAGAAGCATTAAAAGGTAAAAAGAGAATACCACTTGCAGAAATAGCAACACTTGGTATGTTCTTTCAGCCGCTTGTTCAGAGCATTCAAAATATGTGTGGCGGAGACTCAGGCTTGTATTATGTTAATGCTAAAGGCGGAGATTTGGTACGACGAAAAAACGGCACTAAAATCGGTGCAATAGCGAGAGGCAATAACCAAGTTGGTGGTGGTACTGCCGAATTAACACCGGCTAAGTTTACACCCGAAATGGTTTCGCAATGCTGTATGGCTGTGGCTCTATTGGATATTGAACACAGAATAAGCGAAATTCAAAAGACTCAAAATGAAATACTTTCTTTTATGGAAGAAAAAGACAGGTATATGCTTAAAGGCAGTTTGTACTTTCTTGTTGATATTTTAAGTAATTACAAATATAACTTTGATAACAAGCAATACACAGAGGCTAACCATATTAAAATTCTTGATGTAAAGGAAAGTGCGGAGCAAAGCATACTCCTTTATTCTAACAAAATTAAAAACATTGTAGAACCTAATGAGTTTCTTCATATAGACAGCAATGTTAAAGACAAACTCAAAAAATTACAAGCGTACTTTAAAAGTTATCAAATTGCTATATATAATTATTCTTTCTCATCATTCCTTGATGTTATACTTGTCGGCAACTTTGAGGCTGAATATCTCGATAAAGTTATTGAAAAGATAGATAAGTATTCGCTTGAATTCAGAGATACATATACCACAGCATATAACAAATTGGAAGCATATAACGATAACGCCGTTGACACACTTGCAATTAAAAGTGCAGGCGAAGCTGCATCAAAACTTGCTAACGGTATCGGTAAAGTTAAAAACTTTGATAAACTCAGCTTAAAATTAAAAAATGCCGGCAAAATGCTTAACGAATTAAATGCCGACAGAAAAGATGAAAGGATGCAACAGGTTATTGCAAACAGAACTAATTACGCACTTCCTTTCAAAAAAGCTATTGAATATATCAAAAAGATTTATGATACAGAATTTAAGGTTATCATCAGTGAAGATAGTTTGTATATTGACTCTGACGTAGCCTGAGAGGTAGAACAATGAGCGAATATAATGTTGTTATGTCGACAGCCGAAAGCACGGTTGTAACCGAATATGAGCCACAGCAAACCCGTTCGGACGCATATCAAAGCGAGGCTGCACTTGAAAACGCTTTTATAAAAATGCTTACAGAACAAGGATATCAATATTTGAAGATTGACAGTCCGTCTGCTCTTATTGATAATTTGCGACATCAACTTGAAAAACTAAATAACTATAGTTTCAGCGATAAGGAATGGAAGCAGTTTTTTGAAAATAAGATTGCTAATTCTAACGAAGGTATTGTTGAAAAAACAAGAAAAATTCAAGAGGATCATATTCAAGTTTTACGCCGTGATGACGGTTCTTCCAAAAACATTTATTTGATTGACAAGGCGAATATTCATAACAACAGCTTGCAGGTTATCAACCAATATGTTGAAGAAGGCGGAGCACACGATACTCGCTATGATGTTACAATTCTTGTAAACGGATTGCCTTTGGTACATATTGAACTTAAAAGACGAGGCGTTCCGATTAAGGAAGCGTTTAACCAAATCGAAAGATACCAAAGGGACAGCTTTTGGGCAGGTTGCGGACTGTATGAGTATGTTCAGGTGTTTGTTATTTCCAACGGTACGAATACAAAATATTACTCAAACACTACCCGTAACGCTCATATCAAAGAGCAAAACGGCAAACGCTCAAAGGGTAAAAAGACAAGCAACAGCTTTGAATTTACTTCATTTTGGGCAGACGGCAACAACAGAGTTATAGCCGACCTTGTTGACTTTACAAAAACATTTTTTGCAAAGCATACGATACTTAACATTCTTACTAAATATTGCATATTTACAAGTGAGCAATTATTACTTGTTATGCGACCTTATCAGATTGTAGCAACCGAAAAAATACTGAATCGTATTGAAGTTTCAACCAATTACAAGCAAACAGGCACAATCAAAGCAGGCGGATACATTTGGCATACCACAGGCTCGGGCAAGACCTTAACCTCGTTTAAGACTGCTCTTCTTGCGTCAAAATTGCCGTACATTGATAAGGTACTTTTTGTAGTTGACCGTAAAGACCTTGACTATCAAACAATCAAGGAATATGACAGATTTGAAAAAGGAGCCGCAAACAGCAATAAAAATACCGCCATTCTTCAAAAACAACTTGAGGACGACACTTCAAACATTATTGTAACTACTATTCAAAAACTTGATGTGTTTATTCAAAAGAACAAGGGCCACGAAGTTTATGACAAGCATATTGTGCTTATCTTTGATGAATGCCACCGTTCACAGTTTGGCGATATGCATACAAGAATAGTAAAATATTTTAAGAATTATCATATTTTCGGCTTTACCGGTACACCTATTTTTGCACTTAATGCAGGCACAGGCTCACACCCTAATTTGCGTACTACCGAGCAGGCTTTTGGTGATAAGTTGCACACATATACTATTGTTGACGCTATCAATGACGGCAATGTTTTGCCTTTTAGAATTGATTATATCAACACCGTTAAGAAAAAAGACGGTATGACCGACAAGCAGGTTGCCGCTATCAATACCGAAGAAGTGCTTGAAGGCCACGAAAGAGTTGCCAATATTGTAAGCTACATTATTGATAACTTTGATACTAAAACAATGCGTAATGCTTATTACAGCCTAAAAGGTCAAAGAGTAAACGGATTTAACTCAATGTTTGCCGTCAGCTCAATTCCTATGGCTAAAAAGTATTATCTCGAATTCAAAAAGCAACTTGAAGAGAAAAATAAAGATTTAACCGTTGCTACAATTTACTCTTATGCTTCGAATGAAGAAAGTTATGAGGACGGTATTCTTGCAGATGAAAGTTTTGATACCGAAGCACTTGACAAGTCCTCACGTGATTTTCTTGACAGTGCCATTGATGATTATAACAAGATATTCAAAACCAATTTTGACACTTCGTCAAAGGGCTTTCAAGATTATTACAAAGACCTTTCCGATCGTGTAAAGAACAGAGAAGTTGACCTCTTAATTGTTGTAAATATGTTCCTTACCGGCTTTGACGCAACAACACTCAACACCCTTTGGGTAGATAAAAACTTAAAGCAACACGGTTTGATTCAGGCATATTCAAGAACAAACAGAATACTCAATTCCGTTAAGGCATACGGCAACATTGTTTGCTTTAGAGATTTGCAACAGGAAACAAATGATGCTATTGCTCTTTTTGGCGATAAAGAGGCAAACGGTATTGTCCTTTTGAAATCGTATAACGATTATTATTACGGCTACGAGGACGACAAGGGTAAAAGACAAAAAGGTTATGAAGAACGCATTGCCGAACTTTTGCAAAAATATCCTCTCGGTGAGCAAATTATCGGCGAAACAGCAAAAAAAGATTTTATCATTTTGTTTGGTAATATTCTTCGGCTTCGTAATATTCTTTCATCTTTTGACGATTTCAAAGGTAATGAAATCTTGAAACCGATTGATTTTCAGGACTATACCGGTACATATAACGACTTGTACCAAGAATTTAAAAAGCCTCAAGGTGATAAAGACAGTATCAAAGATGATATTGTTTTTGAAATGGAACTTGTAAAGCAAGTTGAAGTGAATATTGATTACATTCTTATGCTTGTTGCAAAGTATCATCAATCTAATTGCAAAGATAAAGAGATACTTGCATCTATTGATAAGGCGATCAGTGCATCGCTTCAGCTTCGTTCAAAGAAAGAACTTATTGATGGCTTTATCAGTACAATCAATGTTGAAACAAATGTTACCGATGATTGGGGCAAATTTGTTCAGGAGCAGAAAAAGCAGGATATTGATGCTATCATCACAGAACAGAGGTTAAAGCCTGAAGAAACAATCAAGTTTATTGATAACTCTTTCCGTGACGGCGTACTCAAAACAACAGGAACGGATATTGACAAGATTATGCCGCCTGTGTCACGCTTTGGCGCCGGTGGTAAGAACCGCTCCGAACTCAAGCAAAAAATTATAGATATACTTCAAAGGTTCTTTGAGAAGTATAGGGGCTTGGTTTAATTTCTTGAGGTGAAGTTGTATGGACGATAATGAAACTAAAAGGCGGCTTGCCGGTCGTGCTGCCGAATATATGATGTTCAATGACGATGAAGAAGATATCGAAGCTCCAGCAGAAATTTCATCAACAGATAGTGTTAATGATTATGGTTTTGTGTTTTGGTGATAAGAACACGGCAGATAAAATACTTGCGACGGATGATGTTGCCATGATTAAAGCTCTTGGCAGGCTTGTCGCAAATTACAACGAAAGCTATTGGAATGGGGTTCGTCAAATTGTTGTTTTTGAAGGACTGCTTGCAAAATTTTCTCAAAATGAAGACTTGAAGAAACAGCTTAAGGCTACAGAAAATTTTGTTTTGGCGGAATGTGCAGTAAATGACAAAATATGGGGTATCGGTTTGTCAAAGAAAGACCCAAACAGGTTTGAAATTGACAAATGGAATGGGCAAAATTTGCTTGGATATGGCCTTATGATGGTGCGTGAACGGTTGTAATTGTTTTTTCTTTCGGTAAATTAAAAAACTCACTTGGCTCTTATTTTTATGAGTTGAGTGAGTTTAATTTTATTATAATTATTATAAGTTTATGTTTGACAGTTTTGATTCGGATTTTTATGTTGGTATAATTATTTTTATAATTGACAAAATAAATTGTGCAAGTTTTTTCTAACTTACACAATTTATTTTACAATCTCTTTTAATGAATTCTGAATTCATCAAGTATTACCGCAGCATTTGGAATACTTAAAGATATTAAGATTTGAAGAATATTTTCAAATGCTTCTGTTAATTCTGAATCCTGTTTAATTCCGTCACTAAAATTCAAAAATGATATAGTTATCAATTGATTAATTATAAAATCAACTTTATTAAGACAAGTTTTTTCGCATGAACTTTCTTTAACAACAGACTCAATTACTGAACTAACCGAAGGCAAAATATGAGGCAAAAGTTTATTAAGATTCATTTTGTATACTGTGTTCATAAAGTATTCTAAATCATATTTACCATACTTTCTAAACATATTATTTAAAAATCGAGTGTCAGGAAGTGAATACTTTGTTTCAACTTTATCCCAATTTCCTTCATATCCACGTATAGACAAAAACAATGGTCTATATAGTTTTTTCTTTGCGTATCCATCACAAACATTTTCTTTTATTTTGTTTTCTAATGAATAGATGATTTTTTCACAAGAGGCTCTCTTGGTTTTATCATTATATGAATCTACATAAGTAGGTAATATATAGAATATATCCAAATAAAAATCTATCGCATCATCTGAAAAATAAGAAAAATCAATATCATTAAAAAGTATATCTAAAACAATGTTTGTATTGCTAAATAGTTCTTCCCTAAGATAGTTTGATATTGCATATTTTATATCAAGTACTATTTCACTTGAAGAACTATTATTTTTAGCATTCAATTTTTTTATTAATGATTTTACCATTTGTATCATAACATTTTTTATATTGTCATCATCTATATAAATATCACAATTAAGGATATGATACAAAGTATAAATATCAAAATTTGAAATTTCAAAATTCGATATATTAAAATCGGTTGCATCAAATAAGTACCTATTGATTATACGTTCTTTATCATTTTTATTTAATACTGACTTTTTTCTAAGCCGATTAAAATTCAAATTACTTTTTTTAATTGCGTAATAATGATTTTTGTTTAGTGTTTCTTTATTATTTTCAAAATTCTTTACATGCAATTTATTCTCTTTAGCGAGCACGATGATAGTGTTAAAAATAGCTTTTGATAGTTCGGCATTTTCTTTTAAATAATGTTTAGTAACATTTATTAGTTTTAAAACAAGACCATTATTTTCATTAGCAGTAGTTATATTCAAAACAAGCCTTTTAATTCTGTTTTTTGTTTTTTCGCTTGCATTTGAATTTATTTGACGATACAGAACAAGCAAAAATGCATAATTAAATTGAAAATTTTCATTATTCAATATTCTTTCAACACCATCTATCCATTCGTTACAAAACTTATCTCTTAATTCCCCATCTAATTCTGATTTATTAAGTGCATATGCAAATAGCATTACTTTGTGTTCGTCATATATAAAAGGAATATCTACATCTTTTATATTTTCATAATAAACATTAATGCAATGCAGAACATCATTAAGTTGATAATTATTGATGTCAAAAGTTTTATAGAATTTTTGTATTGAATCATCTAAGATTGCTTTTGATTTATTTCGAAGAGTATTATCGTCGACTACTTTACTTGCAGCACCAGTAACATTGGGAGAAAGTGCTAAGATATTATCATTTTTCTTTTCAATTATCTGATTTCGCAAATCCATTTTTTGAATCTGTAAATGCATTGATGCATGTTCTGCATCATTTGGTATGATTGTATACAGATAATCCAATATATTAATACATTGAGTTTTGACTTCGTTTACAAATTGCATTTGTAAAAAATAATCTTGAAGAGTAATGTCTATATTATACTCTGATTCATATCGTTTAGGAATGTTAGGTATACCAACAGCAGAATAAATATTTTGTTCTAATGATTTTTGTATTTTGGTAGGATGATTGTAGACATAACGTTTAAAATCACAAAATATAATATTGATATTTGTTGCTAAATCTAATGCATATCCCGGGAATCTATTCTTGAACAAAATGCCAATATCTTCTATTATTGTGAATAGCATTATACTATTTGAAGTTAAATAAATTCTTTTTTTGATTCTATTGACAAATTCAGTACAATCTAAATTATATTGGATATATGATTTGACTATTTGAATTATTTTATTTCTCAATTGATAAACGATATCACCTATAACAGTTGGCAATATGTGTTCTTGACTTCCGGCAAGCCACATTATATCAATAAAAAAATAATCTTTTTTTTCATTCGTTTCAACAAAATATATTGTTTCTTTATCCAGTTGAATAATATTTGTTTTTGACAGTTGAATAATGCATTTGTTAATAAAATTGATTGACCAATCTAAAGCAATATAGAAGTTTTGTTCTAATAAATTCGGAAAGAATCTATATTTTGTTTTAAAAGTATCAAAATTACCATAATGCTCGGCATATTTATTTAAGCCAAATGCATAACAAATATCATTTTTTTCATTGAAAAAAGGATTAGATTCTTTTAAATTAACAGTCCAAAAGAATTCAGCTAATTCACAAAGTTCACTTGGAAGATATTTTGCT
>ENA-OROK01003650-OROK01003650.1-human-gut-metagenome-genome-assembly--contig:-NODE-3650-length-11935-cov-16.686616_pt1 | contig 11935 bp, 10 predicted proteins | sample MGYA00242127_ERZ509046 | MGnify/ENA primary metagenome ERZ509046 (study PRJEB26280, sample SAMEA2338728) | human gut metagenome | biome: human gut; feature: human-associated habitat; material: faeces... | reverse complement strand
AGCCCCTATCCTGGAATATGAGCCCCTTTCAGGGGCAGCGGTGCCGCAACCGCCATGCCATTTGGCTCAAAACCGCGCAGAGATTTTTCTGGATTTTGAACACCCAAGGCGTCAGGGGAAGGCTTTCTCCAAACAAAAGTAGTGCAACTGCCGAAGATGACCAAGCAAAGCAAGCGTTTTTTGCATGCTGCCCTCTGCAAAAACTGGTTTGGGCAGCCAATGAAAAGATTCTGAGGCCGCATCAGAAGTACACCCGAACCCACAAACACAAGAAAAACGGCGTTTTGTTTGGCTCTCCCACAAGCAGTCGTTAACTTTGCAGATGGCTTTGCCCTCTTTGACAGGCAAGACCATCGGTTGTTCTTTCGAGAACATCAAAGATGCTGGCCACATGCCAACGGAGCGTTATGCTCCGAGGCGGCAAGCCCCATCCACTATAAAATCCATAAAGAAAGAAAAACATGTCTGAAAGAAAAGTGAGAGTGCGCTTCGCACCCAGCCCCACCGGACCTCTGCACATCGGAGGTGTCCGCACAGCCCTCTATAACTATCTCTTTGCACGCCAGCACGGCGGCGACCTTGTGTTCCGCATCGAAGACACCGACTCCAACCGCTTCGTTCCCGGCGCGGAAGACTATATCCTCGAGTCGTTCCGATGGCTCGGCATACAATTTGACGAAGGTGTCAGCTTCGGCGGAGAACACGGCCCCTACCGACAGAGCGAACGCCGCGACATCTATAAGAAGTATGTCAAACTGCTGCTCGATGCTGGAAAGGCCTACATCGCCTTCGACACGCCAGAGGAACTGACGAAGAAGCGCGAGGAAATCGAGAATTTCCAATATGATGCCCACACGCGCGGCATGATGCGCAACTCTATCACCCTCGGCGAAGAGGAGACGCAACGCCTCATCGAAGCTGGCGAGCAGTATGTGGTGCGCTTCAAAATCGAGCCAGGCGAAGAGGTTCACGTTGACGACATCATCCGTGGCGACGTGCGCATCATGTCGGACGTGCTCGATGACAAGGTGCTTTACAAGAGTGCTGACGAGCTCCCCACTTACCACTTGGCCAACATCGTTGACGACCACCTCATGGAAATCACACACGTGATTCGCGGTGAGGAATGGTTGCCAAGTGCCCCACTCCACGTGCTCCTCTATCGCGCTTTCGGATGGGAAGACACCATGCCACGCTTTGCCCATCTGCCGCTTTTGCTCAAACCCGACGGCAAAGGCAAGCTCTCTAAACGCGACGGCGACCGCCTCGGCTTCCCCGTATTCCCACTGGAATGGCACGGTGCCGACGGCACCATCTGCTCTGGCTACCGCGAAAGCGGCTATCTGCCTGAAGCGGTCATCAATTTCCTCGCCCTGCTCGGATGGAACCCAGGAACAGATCAGGAAATCCTTTCTATGCAGGAGCTCATCGAGCAGTTTGACCTCTCGAAGTGTTCTAAGAGCGGAGCGAAGTTCGACTATGTCAAGGGACAGTGGTTCAACCGCGAATACATTCTCAAAACAGACGACAGTGTGCTCGCTCCGCAGTTTGACAAGATTCTCCGCGAAAACGGCATCGAAGCGCCCATCGAACGCGTGGAGCAGGTGGTGGGCATGATGAAAATGAAGAAGATTTCTTTCATCAAAGAGCTCTGGCCGCTCTGCGACTTCTTCTTCATCACCCCGACGGAATACAGCATGGACGACAAGTTCACCCGCAAAAACTGGAAGAACGGTGCCGCCGCCGAAATGCGCGAGCTCAAGACGCTCCTCGAAGGACTCGACGACTTCAGCATTGAAAGCCAGCGCACGGCCATCGACGCTTGGGCGGAAGCCGGAGGCCACAAGCCCTGGAACGCTTGGCGTGTCTGCCTCGTAGGAGCAGGAAAGGGCCCTGACATGTATGAACTCGCCGCTTTCCTCGGCAAGGAGGAAACACTGCGACGCATGGACAACGCCTTGCAGGCTCTGCCAGAAGCATAAGCAAGTGTACTGAATACAAAAAAATCTGACTACCCACATAGAAAAAAGAGCTGTGTATTCATTAGCAATCTATCTCTACATGCTCTGCGCAAACATCGTGTCGCTCTTCAACAAGAAGGCGCGACTCATGATGCGCGGCCATCATCAGGCTTGGAAAATCCTGCGCCAGAAAATCGGCGACGGCGAATACTATTGGTTTCATGCCGCCTCGCTCGGCGAATTTGAACAAGGGCGCCCCCTCATGGAACGCCTGCGCCGCGAACACCCCGAAGCCAAAATTCTCCTCACTTTCTTCTCGCCCTCGGGCTATGAGGTGAGGAAGAACTACGAGGTGGCCGATGTGGTGTGTTACCTCCCCTTCGACACGCCGGCCAACGCCCGCAAGTTCGTGCGTCTGGCACGTCCCAAGGCGGTGTTTCTCATCAAATATGAATTCTGGCGCAATTACATCGACGTGCTCCACCGCCACGAGATTCCCGTCTACAGCGTGTCGAGCATCTTCCGCGAAAACCAAGTATTTTTCCGCTGGTATGGCCAGAAATATGCACGTTGCCTGCGCCGCGTGACGCATTTCTTCGTGCAGAACGAGGCCTCGCGCCAACTGCTCTCGCGCCTTGGCGTGACGGCAGTGAGCGTTGTCGGCGACACGCGTTTTGACCGCGTCATCGACATACGCAACGCAGCGAAGCCCCTGCCGCTCGTTGAGCGCTTTGCCAAAGGACAGGTGCTCGTGGCGGGCAGTTCGTGGGCGCCCGATGAAGACCTCATCATTCCTTTCTTCAACGCCCATCCCGAACTGCGCCTCGTTTTGGCGCCCCATGTGGTGAGCGAAGAACATCTGAAGGAGATTGAACGGAAACTGCAACGCAAAACGCTCCGCTACTCCTGTGCCACGGAAGCTAACGTGACGGAGGCGGAATGCCTCATCATCGACTGCTACGGCCTGCTTTCTTCCATCTATCGCTATGCCACCGTGGCCTATGTTGGCGGCGGTTTCGGCGTGGGCATACACAACGTGCCTGAAGCAGCGGTCTACGGATGTCCCGTCATGATAGGTCCCAACAACGAGAAGTTTCGCGAGGCACGCGACCTCATCGCCTGCGGCGGCGTGAAGGAAATTCACGACACTGAAGATTTCAACAGCACGCTCAGCACGCTGCTTAACGACAAAGCAGCACTGAAGGAGGCTGGCGACGCCGCGGCAAACTATATCGCAGGCAACGCTGGTGCTGCCGATGCCATTTTCCAAAGCAAGGCTGTTTGTTTTGAATAAGCGATGCCGCCTGCTTAGAATAGGCCATTGACAACAGCGGCATGACTAAACACCATAAGCACAACCGTTGGAGCGTCTTCTGATGCTCCAACGGTTTTTTTATTTGGAGAAGAAGGCGCTAATATGGTAGCCCAAAACTTCACTGAAACTGCTCCCAAAAGAGGTGGAAAGCCTCTGTAAAGAATCAATGCCATGAGCGCATATCTCCACAGAGTCAGTTGACGAGATAATTCATCAGAAGGGTAAAAGTTTACAATGTCTCCTTGTATTTATCGTCCAACGAGTTGAAAAAAACTTCAATTTTCCCCATGCCCAGGCGAAAAGCAATTCATATGAAAAAGCTTCGAGCATCTCGTCTGACCGTCGTCTTTTACTTTTTTAATCCCAAATACATAATTATTAACTCCAAGAATATCAACCAACACATTTACAATATCGAACTTTGCAATCATTGGCATAGCAAGCCAAATAAGCATAATTTACTAGGGTGTTCAAAATCCGGGAAAATTCAAGATTGGTAGAGAGGCGATAGCTGCCCCTAAAAGGGGCTCCAAGAGGTAGGGGCAAGCCCCTACCTGTAAGGGGCAGCAGCGAGAATCGATGAGCTGCAACAGGAGATAGGGACGAGCCCCTATCCTGGAATATGAGCCTCTTTTCAAGGGCAGCGGTGTCGCAACCGACATGGTATTTGCTCTAAAAAACGCACAGAGATTTTACTGGATTTTGAACACCCTAATATTTTACTAACCATAAAATAAAAGCCAATGAGAACTACTACCCTGCTACTGAGCAGTGTGAGCTTGGGATGCATTCTATGCGATGCCCAGGCCCAAAAAACGCCTACGCCTGTTGTGGAGAAGCCCAACGTCATTCTCATATATGCCGATGACATGGGAATGGGAATGCTGTCGTGTCTTGGTCAGAAAGAATTTATGACCCCCAATCTTGACAAACTCTTCCGCCAAGGCACACAATTCACACACGCTTATGGTTGCATGGTCTCTGCAGCCTCGCGAGCCTCGTTGCTCACGGGCTACCATGACATACGCAAGGAAAAAATCCGTGTGAGTGGTGGTGGACGTCTGCTACTCGACCCGTCCACGGTGACAGAGGCCCAAATAGCTAACATTGAGGCCGACATCGACCAAAAGGACGTACGCCTGCCAGAAGGAGACCTGTATCTGCCACAAGTTTTTAAGAAGGCAGGTTACGTGACGTGCGAAATAGGCAAGTTGGAATATGGCTGGACTGCTACACGCGACCAAATGACGCGCCACGGATGGGACCACTACTATGGATATCTTGACCACGTGGGCTGCCATGGGTACTATCCGCCCTACCTCTTTGAAGACGGAAAGATTGTGATGATAGAAGGCAACACCCACAAAGACTGCGCCAAAACAAAAGAGCCTGAAACCCAGACGGCCTACAATGAAAGATGGAACATGGAGGGAAAAGCAGTTTATTCGCAAGACCTCTTTGACGAGAAAATGAAAGAATTTATCAACGACAACAAGGATCGTCCCTTCTTTCTCTTTCATCCCACACAGTTACCCCACGGCCCCGTCATGGTGAAATCCGTTCACGAACAAGTGAAAGACAATCCACACCTCACCCAGATTGAAAAGGAATATGCCTCTATGGTTATCCGCATCGACAGCATCACTGGTATGCTCATGAACGAGGTGGAACGCTTGGGCATTGCTGAAAAAACCATGTTCATCTTCGCCTCCGACAACGGCCACGAAATATACTATGCACAATCTGGCCGCGTTGACAAACCTTATGGCCGCTACGATGACTGGAATACGGTTTATTACTCTGACAAACATGGCGATATTTTCAACGGCAATGGTAGTCTGCGCGGTTTTAAACGCCAAAACAGCGAAGGTGGACCACGCATTCCCTTGGCCATATATATGCCAGGGACTATACCCTCTGCCGTTCGCTGTCAAGAGTTCGTCACAATGTACGACCTCATCCCCACCTTTGCAGACATGCTCGGCGTAAATCTGTCTACCAAACACCCCAAGGACGGTGTCTCTATTTGGCCCACCATCATGCAGGGCACAAAGTTGGCGCGCGACCGCTACATCGTTTACTCCTCCTACCAAGGCCCGGCCATCGTGACCAATGAAGGCTATAAAGTTCGATACAATAGTAAGGCCAAAGCCTATGACATGTATAACCTTCTCGCTGACCCGCAGGAGCGCGTCAACGTTGCAGCATCCTATCCACAAAAATTCGAGGAGCTGAAAAAGATTCTCCTGAAGGAATGCAAAGGAAACATTGCCAATGGTAATTGCGGCTATTGATTCGCGCAACGCAAATCGTTAAGCAAACAACAAAACTTAGTAATATTGAAAAAATAATTTCCGCAATTTTGTCGCCCCGGCAAGTAGTATTCTATTTACTCACCTGCCTCTTCGGCTCTTTTCGAACTTATTCTCAGTCACAATGCTCGCATTACTCCTTAGGATAAATCCCAAAATGCAAGTACAAAATTGCGGAACTTATTCTTTCAACATTACTCTATAAAAAACGCCAGCATGAAAAAAACAATACTCACCATATTATGCTTCACACTATGTATCCCCATTCTACGGGCACAATGGTCTCCAGAAAAAGAATACTTCATACAAACACGTGAAGGACTATGTTTGTCGAATCAGGACACCAATGACGAATTAGCTCTGGTGCGCTTTATGTCCCCCGATGCAAGCAACGCAGGACAAAAGTGGCAGATTATCCCCTGCAAAGACGGCTTCAAACTGCGAAACGTGTCCTCGCAACACAACATTGACAACGTGGGAACGCACATACTCAATCTTTTTCAGATGCAACCTAACGACACTGCCTCTTCGCAACTCTGGCAGTTCGTGCCTGTGCCTGGCAAAGATGGATACTACACAGTGGCATCCCACAACTTCGCAAACTGCAACTGGTCCACTAACTACAACGGCGCAGTAAGCCTGACCACCCCAAACATATACCTTACCGAACAATGGATACGTATCAGCGAAACGCTACTTCCCCCCGACCACGAGACACAGCCCGACAAAGAACCCGTTATTACCACTGGTACGCAGCAAGTGGAATTCTCAACCGAAACCACCCCAGTATGGTATAAGATGAATCCGTTCTATGCCAGTAGCCCTACAATCAACAAAACCAACCTTGTGGCCTATCGGCCCGCGAACGCGGACAATTACATAATAAAGAGCGCCACCAACACACATATAAGCAACGTTGACTTCAGCGACCCTGATGCCGCACTATGGCGCCTGGAGGGAAATTCCGACAAGTTCTACCTCATAAACAAAGGCACGAACTTACGCCTCACCTACCCGCAAGGTAGCGACAAGCACTATACGCTCAGCACCGATGGCAATACGTTCCGCATCCGAAAGTCAGCTGAACTTGATAAAAAAATGCAGCCAGATGCCTATTATCTTGAACCAACAGACCCCACCATGCTGGCCAATGGGCGTGTACACTGCGAAGGTGCTACTGGCGAACTTATCATCTTCAAAAACGGCAACGCCGACGTGGTAGGCGGTAAGGGTTCCACATATATATTCATTGAGACGCCCGTGAAACAAATATACGCCAAAGCCAACAACGAGGCATGGGGCACTGTACACATACGCAGGGACAAGGTGCCTGCAAAGTTTGCAGATGGTTCTTTCATTTTCGAAGTCCCCGATGAGGAAGAGCTCGCATCACCCGTTTTCCGCTCAATTAACAACAAGGTGACCCTCGTAGCCGTGCCCGCAACAGATTGCAAATTCGTAGAATGGCGTAATGACAGCGGGAACGTCATTGCCAACGAAGCCACGTGGGAATATACCAAAGAGGTCGACCTCGTTGCAGAGGCCATATTTGCAAGACCCACATCCATCAACTCCACCCCTAGCAAGGACGATTACGCACCGCAACTCAACCCCGAAGGAAACTGCATATCCGTATCGGCCGAAGGCGGCACACTCACCATCTACAGTTCAACCTGTAAGAAAATACAATCAACGACCGAGAAGAAGCTCCACATAGGGCACTTGGAACACGGCATCTATATTGTAAAAGCAGACTTTGGAAACATCACATGCACCAGCGTTATTGTAAAGTAAGTAATGGCGAAAGAATAAGTTGATGGATTTTGCCATTACTTATTCTTTCTCAATTATTTAGTATTTGCAAAATTACTTAGTTGTATTATTTCACACCGATCTATGAAAATTTCCCCTTACATCCTGGCAGGTATGACTGGAATGATGTCCACTACCTCCGCCCTGGGACAGACATTATTTGAAAAGATGCCCAATATCGTTATCATCGAAGCTGACGATTTAGGATATGGCGATTTGAGTTGCTATGGTGCCACACGCATCAAAACACCAGGAATGGACAGAATTGCAAACGAAGGTATCCGTTTCACAGACGCTTATTGCACCGCAGCGACCTCCACTCCCAGCCGTTATTCCCTTATAACTGGCATGTATCCGTGGACTAACACCGACGCGAAAATCCTTCCTGGAAATGCAGCCCTTATCATTGACACAAAAAGGGTTACGCTTCCAAAGATAATGCAAAAAGCTGGTTATGTGACTGGTGCGGTTGGAAAGTGGCATCTCGGCTTAGGCGATGGTGCGGTGGACTGGAACAAGAAGGTTTATCCTGGTGCCAAAGAAGTTGGATATGACTATTCTTTCATTCAAGCAGCCACAAACGACCGTGTTCCCTGTATCTTTATAGAGAACGGGAAGGGCGTGGGACTTGACCCAAAAGATCCGCTTTACGTGAGCTATAAGGGAAATTTTCCTGGCGAGCCAACAGGAAAGGACAATCCAGAAATGCTTCGTATGCATCCGAGTGTAGGCCATGCTGGTTCCATCGTAAACGGCGTTCCCCGTATCGGCTTCCAGACCGGTGGAAAAAAAGCTCAATGGAAGGATGAAGACATGGCGAAACTCTTTCTTGATAAAGCAAAGAAATTCATGAACGAGAACAAAGATAAGCCATTCTTCCTATATTATGGCTTGCATCAGCCTCATGTACCTCGGGTTCCTAATGAGAAATTTGCTGGGAAGTCTGGTATGGGGCCTCGTGGAGATGTAATCCTCGAAGCAGACTGGTGTGTTGAAGAATTTTTGAAGGAAATGGATCGTCTGGGACTTACCGAAAACACGCTCGTCATCTTGACAAGCGACAACGGGCCTGTCTTGGATGACGGTTATAAGGACAATGCAGAGGAGATGGTTGGCGACCATAAGCCAGCTGGACCTTTTCGCGGATGGAAAACCACGATGTATAATGGCGGCACTTGCATTCCATTCATGCTGAGATGGCCTGCGATGGTCAAACATTCTGTTTCTGACGCATTTGTCTGCCAGATAGACTTGCTTGCTTCTTTGGCTGCTCTCACTGGCCAGAGCTACGATGAAAAGACCGACAGCCAGAATACCTTGGCGGCCTTTTTAGGCAAAAAGAACAAAGGCCGTTCAGAGCTTGTCATTGAAGGTATGTTTAACTATGCTTTCCGCCAGGGGGATTATGTAATGATACCTCCTTACAGTGCCAAGGCAAAGTATGAGCTATACAACATAAAGAATGACCCTGGACAGACGGATAACATAGCGGAAAAGAATCCCCGTTTGCTTCGTCAGATGATGATGAAATTCGAGCAATTGAAGCGCGAGACAAATAAGGTCACCAATTATTGATTCGCTTGCAAAGAGACCTCCTATTAGCAAATATCTGAATTACATGAGAGCGCGTCTTAATGATGCGCTCTTTTTTTGTAACTTTGCACGAAACGTTTATCCCGTCAGAAAAAAGTAGGTGTTCAAAATTAGTTAGTATCAAACTGATTTCCACCTGCTTATAGAATAAGTTTTGAATACTTACCACTTATGAAACGAAAACAACTTGAGGCACGCCTGGCGTTTCTGCTGAAATTCTATGGCGCATTTCTTCTTCTCTTTATCCTCTCAAAACCATGCTTCCTGCTGTTGCAGGGAGAAAAGAATGTGGGCAACATGCTGGCGGTCATCTGGCACGGACTTCCGCTTGACCTGGCCACTTCCGCGTATGTCAGCGCACCGCTTTGGCTTGCACTGACGGCGAGCATTTGGCTGGAGATTCCGAAGTTTCGCCTCGGCTGCAAGATATATGCCACGGTCATCACGGGGCTCGTCTCCTTGGGCCTCGTGGCCAACCTCCGCCTCTACCCTTTCTGGGGATTTCCACTCGATGGCACGGTGCTCAATTATCTCGACTCGCCCCGAGGGGCCGCGGCCAGCGTTTCCGTCGGTTTTATGATTGGCGCTTTGCGCGACTTCCTCATCGTGTGGCTCCTGCCCCTCTATCTCCTGTTTCGCATCTTTCCCAAGACATTGCCTCGCTGTCCGCGTCGCCCTCTCAGCACTGGCGTGGCGCTCCTTCTTGGCGGTCTGCTCTTTCTGGCCATCCGCGGCGGTATCGGGAAGTCGACGGCCAACGTCGGCATGGTATATTACAGTGACAAGCAGGTGCTCAACCATGCAGCGGTCAACCCTGTGTTCAGCTTCGTGTCGTCGGCCTTCAAAACCCGCGACTTCGCTGCCGAACACAACTATTTTTCTGATGAGGAGCTCCCCGCACAATGGGAGGCGCTGGGCTATTCTTCGAAGAGTGTTGACACCCAGAAGCTGCTAACGACGCAGCGTCCCAACGTGCTGCTCATCATCATGGAGGGCTGCGGGGGCACTCTGGTAAATGCCGTTGACCCACAGGCCGACGCCGCCATCACGCCCAATCTCAACCGTCTGGCACGCGAAGGGGTGTTCTTCAGCCGTTGCTACGCCAATTCGTTTCGCACGGACCGCGGCACGGTATGCGCACTGAGCGGCTATCCTGCCTTTCCCGACGTGAGCGTGATGAAACTCCCCAACAAATGTGCCACACTGCCTTCCATCGCAGCATCGCTCAAGCGGGCTGGATATGCCACGGACTTTCTTTACGGCGGCGACATCAATTTCACGAACACCAACGGCTATCTGCTCTCAACGGGCTATGACAAGACGTTTGGCGACACGTCGTTTTCGGCAGAAGAACGCAGCACGCACAACTGGGGCGTGACAGACCGCATCACCTTCAACCGCCTCTTGAAAATGATCAACGAAAAGCCGCAGGGAAAGCCCTGGCATACGGCTTTCCTCACGCTGGCGAGCCACGAGCCGTGGGGCGTGCCTTATAGTCGTATCAAGGGCGACACGATTGCCAACGCCTTTGCCTATCTCGATGACTGCATCGGACGTTTCGTGGCGCAGTTGAAGCTGACGAAACAATGGGACAACACGCTGGTGATTATCCTGCCAGACCACGGCATCGGCTATCCTGCGGGCATCAGCGATACCGACCCGCGCCGAAGCCACATCCCGATGATTTGGACGGGAGGGGCCGTGAAGGAAGCGCAACGCGTGGAACTCATCTGCAACCAAACCGACCTGCCAGCCACCCTGCTCGGCCAGTTGGGCCTTCCCCACGATGATTTCCGCTTCAGCCGCGACGTGATGAGCCGCACTTATACGCGTCCGTCGGCCGTTCACGTTTGGAGCGAGGGCATCTTCTATATGGACGATAGTGGCGTGTCGGCCATCAACCTGCTCGCGAAACCGCAGAGCGTGTTCAGCGAAACGCCGCAACCTTCTCCCTCACGCCGCCAAGCTGCCAACGCACTGTTGCAGGTGGCATACGACGACCTGGGAGAGAGATAATCCACGAGAAGGCAGGGCGTGCAGGGCATCACCGTCCCTCTCCACGCTGTTTGTTTCGAGCAATCGTCAGCAGGCAGGCCCCGCCATCGTCCCCCGCTGCTTCTTTTTGTGCCAGACGTTTGGTGGGGTCAAACGAAATGGCTACATTTGAGGGTAGGTTTTGAGCACCGCTCAAAGCCAGACAAACCATTTCCATCAAGCCACAACTCATTATGGAAGAAAAAGACCCGCGAGCCTGGAAAGTGCTCAAAAGCGAATATCTCTACCGACGGCCTTGGCTGACGGCACGACGCGACACGGTGCAACTGCCGAACGGCGTTGTCAACGATGAATATTACATTTTGGAATTTCCCGACTGGGTCAACGTCATTGCCCGGACAACCGACGGGGATTTCATCTTCATCAGACAATACCGGCCAGGACTGCGCCGAACGTGCTACGAAATCGTGGCCGGCGTGATCGACCCCACCGATGCTTCGCCAGAGGCCGCCGCACGACGCGAACTCTACGAGGAGACGGGATATACGGGCGGCACATGGCGCGAAATCAGTGTCATCTCGTGCAACCCGAGCAACATGAACAACCTCGTACACTGCTTCGTGGCGGAGGGCGTGGAAAGGACATCAATGCAGCATCTTGAAGCCACAGAGGATATCACCGTACACCTGCTCTCTGAAGCTGAGGTGCGCCAACTTCTCGAAAACGACGAAATCAAACAGGCCCTGATGTTGGCGCCACTGTGGAAGTATCTCTCCACGAAATGAAACAACGATGGGGAACGATGCCTAAGCGATGTCGGCGGAAGCCCTATCTCCAACACACACAAGAAACGATTCTGACCACTTAGTAATGGTGAAGGAATAAATTGATAGGGTGTTCAAAATCAAGAAAAGTCTCTGTGCGGTTTTGAGCCAAATAACATGGCA
>ENA-OROK01003648-OROK01003648.1-human-gut-metagenome-genome-assembly--contig:-NODE-3648-length-11941-cov-5.136968_pt1 | contig 11941 bp, 9 predicted proteins | sample MGYA00242127_ERZ509046 | MGnify/ENA primary metagenome ERZ509046 (study PRJEB26280, sample SAMEA2338728) | human gut metagenome | biome: human gut; feature: human-associated habitat; material: faeces... | reverse complement strand
CGCAGATGGGCCGCGCCGCCGGAATGCACCTGGTCATTGCAACGCAGCGACCGTCGGCGGACGTCATCACGGGCCTGATGAAGGCCAACATCCCGAGCCGCATCGCCTTCGCGGTCGCGTCCTCGCTCGAATCCCGCATCATTCTCGATACCACCGGCGCGGAAAAGCTCGTCGGCCGCGGCGATATGCTCTACGCCCCGCTCGGCGAGGGCAAGCCACGCCGCGTGCAGGGCTGCTTCATCTCCGCCGAGGAGATCGACCGCGTGGTCGGCTTCGTCAAGGCGAACGGCGCCGCGCAGTACGATGAGAGCGTGATCGACAAGATTGAGCAGGCGGTCGCCGAGAAGGAAAAGGGCGGCAAGGGCGCACCCTCCGGCGCGGCTCCCGAGCCGGTCGCCGACGAGGGCGACGAGCTGCTTCCCGCCGCCATCGACGTGGTGATGGAGACCGGACAGGCGTCCGTTTCCATGCTCCAGCGGCGCTTGAAGCTCGGCTATTCCCGTGCCGCGCGCATCGTCGACGAGATGGAGCAGCGCGGCATCGTGGGGCCGTTCGAGGGCTCCAAGCCGCGGCAGCTCCTCATCACCCGCGAAAAGTGGGAGGAGATCAAGCTGCGCGGCGGTCTCGGCGCGATGAGTTCTGCGGCGATGGCCGCGCAGGACGCGGCGGCGGAAAACCCGCCGGTCGAGGAAGAGATCCCATAAAACAAAAAACAGCGCCTCACGGAGCTTCCGTGGGGCGCTGTCGTTCTCGGCCGGGGGCTTTTTTCGTCCTCGCACAATAAGCTTTGACGAAAAGCGCGGAAAAAAGTTCCCGCATTTTCAAAAAAATTTTCACGCGGACGCGCGCCGGCGCATAGGCTGAGATGAACAAAACAGCAGGCAAGGAGGCGAGGCGATGGCCTACTCCGACCGCGAGCTGCTGGCGCGGCTCATCGAGTGCGAGGCGGGCGGCGAGGGGGAGAACGGCATGAAGGCGGTGGCGAGCGTCGTGATGAACCGCGTGACCGCCTCGGGCGGCGAATACGCCCGCGTGGGGCAGGGCAGCATCCGAAAGATCATCATGCAGCCGGGGCAGTTCGTCTGTGCGAGCGAGACGGAGCGGGGGGCCTACAATCCGCAGAACATCTACAATATGCGCCCGACGGACGTCCACTACTCCATCGCGGATTGGGCGATGGCGGGCAACCGTCTGACGGGGCTCGGGGATGCGCTGTGGTTTTTCAATCCCTTTTCGGACACCTGCCGGCCCAACTTTCCCTCGCAGGTCGGGGTGTTCCGCGTGCGCATCGGCGACCACTGCTTCTACGACCCCACGGAAGCCTACTACGATACATAGGAGACGAAATCCAAGGCTCTGAAAGGAATGGACGCTATGATCGAGCTCACGCGCTGCGGCGCGCCGGACAACGACCGCTATCTTCCCGCCGTGATGACGCAGGGAGACGCGAGCACATACCAGACCATGATCGACAACAGCACCATGCAGAAAAGGTCGCAGCAGATGGTGGACCGCGCCTTCGGCTCCGCGCAGGGCGGAACGACGCAGAACAGCCGGCAGCAGGGCATGGCGCCCAGCGCGGTGCAGGGAGGAGCGCCGCCGGCCGCGCCCGACGCTGTGATGGGGGCGCAGCAGATCGCACCCGGTCTTGGCCCGCTGCCTGCCGCTCCGAACGGCATGAGCGTGGCGGAGCAGATCCTCCACAGCTCGTGGAAGAGCCTGATGGCGCGCAACGTGGGCCGCAGCGTGATCGTGAGCTTTTTGATCGGCACGCAGAACACCATCGTCACCCACGGCATCCTCTACGAGGTCGGCAACGACTACATCGCGCTTTACCAGCCCGACGAGCAGAGCTACATCAGCGCGGACCTCTATTCCATCCGCTTCGTGGAGTTTCTGCCCGAGATCAGTCAGACCAATTCCCAGCAGCAACAGCAGCCGTAAGGAAAAGCGGGAGACGCGCGGCGCGCTTCTCCCGCTTTCCTTATTGCCTGCACTCAGATGCGTGTGGCGAGGGCGCGGAGCGTGCCCGTGAGCCGCGCTTCGCCGCTGCCGGCGGGGAGAAAGAGGCTCTCGCCCTTCTTCGCTCTGACGGCCTCGCCGCCGCAGCGGACCTCGCCCTCGCCGTCAAGGATCAGCAGCGAGAGGAAGGACTCCGTACCGCACAGCGCCGCCTGCGGCGCGGCGAGCAGATCGACAGTGAAATAGTCACAGCGGGCAAGGTGTCCGCCGAAGTCCGGCGTGGGAACGCCGGCGGTCCGGCGCGTCACGTCCAGCGCCTGCGCGATGTGCAGGGCGCGGGGCTTTCCGTCGGGACCGAGGCGGCCGTAGTCGCACACGCGGTAGGTCACGTTGCTGCTCTGCTGCACCTCTGCCACCACGATGCCGCGGCAGATGGCGTGGATGGTGCCCGCGGGGATGAACACTGTGTCGCCCGCCTTGACGTTCACGCGGCGCAGGACCTCGGGAAGCGCGTTGTCCGCGATGCGGCGCTTTAGCTCGTCCCGGGAAATATCGCGCGAAAAGCCGCAGTAGAGAAAGGCGTCCGGCTCGGCGGAGAGGACGTACCACATCTCCGTTTTGCCGTTCTGTCCCTCGTGCGCGCGGGCGTAGGCGTCGTCGGGATGGACCTGAATGGAGAGATCTTTCGCCGCGTCGATGAGCTTGATGAGCACCGGAAGCTCCGCAAATTTCCGTCCGTGCTCCCCCAGCGCCCCGGGGTGCGCGGCGAGATAGTCCGCGAGCGATTTGCCCGCGTCGGGACCGGACGCGAGCACGGACGGACCGTCGGGATGACCGCTCAGCTCCCACGTTTCCGCGAGACGCGCGCCGTCATACCGCTTGCCGTAATCGGTGATGAGCTTTGTTCCACCCCAGAGATAGTCCTTACAGGCGGGGGTGAGCTTGAGAATGGACATGGAAACGGTCTCCTTTCAAGGCAAACGCGCGGGATCAGAGGATCCCGCGCGCTTTGAGTTCTTCGCGCAGCTGACCGGCGTCGTGGAACACGATGCCCTGCATACCGGCGTTTTCCGCCGCCTCGATGTTCGGCGGGAAATCGTCGACGAACAGGCAGCTCGCCGCCGTGAGGTCAAATTTATCGAACAGCGCCTGATAGATAGCGGCCTCGGGCTTGAGCAGGTGAACGTCCGCCGAGATCAGCGTGCCGGAAAAGCACTCGCTGCCCGGAATGTCGTGCCAGTAGGTGTGCTGGCGGCGGGCGGCGTTGGAGAGCAGATAAAGCGTATAGCCCCTTGCCTTCAGCTCACGCACCACGTCCGCCGTGCCCGTGATGGGCACGATCGGCTCGTTCCAATGGTAGATGATGTACTCCGCCGCGGCGTGCAGCTCCGCGGGGAGCCTGGCGCAGGCGTGGGCATAGACCTCCTCCTCGGTGATGGTGCCGCGGTCGAGCCGCACCCAGTCGGTCGTGCACAGCAGGTGCTGCCTGAGGAGCGCTTCGCCCTCCGCGCCGACGTGCAGGCGGCGGGAAAACAGCTCCGCGCCGAAGTCCAGCAGCACGCCGCCCATATCAAAAACAATGGTATTGATCTTCATTACAGCTTTTCTCCCGGCTCGTCGGGGACAGCGGCGGCGACCGCCGCTTCCGCCGCCACGGCGGCGGGCTCCTTTTTGAACAGTCCCGTCAGCTTTGCCACGCGTCTGCGGCGGCGCTCCCTGGCCTCCAGCCGCTCGCCGAGGTCGCGCGCGCCCACGCCGTAGACCAGATAGAGGATCACGCCGGACACCAGCATGATGAACACGGTCGAAGCGCAGCGGCGGCCCGAGGCGTTGACGTTGTAGCCGTACAGTCCCTCCTCCGCGCACATGGCCTGAATGACCATGGCGTAGCTCGTGCCGTAGGAGCTGGCGAAGGTGGCGGACATATCGTACTCGGTAAAGAGCGCGTTGAAGTTCAGCGCGAACACCGCCAGCACGCTCGGCAGGATGATGGGCAGCTTGACCCTGAGGAAGGTCGTCAGGCCGCTCGCGCCCATGTTGCGCGCGGCGTCCTCCAGCTCCTCGTCGATGGCGTAAAACGCCGCCTTGATCATGCGCAGCGAGAACGGCAGCTTGACCACCGTGTACGCCAGCACGAGCAGGATGCGGACGTGCTCGGCGAAGTAGAGGTTCACATTGCCGACGTACCAGATGTTCTCGGCGTTGAAGTAGGTGCGGTAGGAATAGCAGATGAGAATGGTCGGCAGCAGCCACGGGAAAAGCAGGCAATATTCCAGCACCACGCCGGACTTCTTGTTACGGTTTTTGAAGATGTAGTTGCAGGCGATCACGACGATCAGGCACGCGAGCGCCGCGGCGAGGATGGAGAGCACGAAGCTCATCTTGATGCCGCCGAGGGTCGCCTCGTTGGCGAACAGACCGGAGATGGAGCCCTTGCGCACCTTGTAGGTGCCGCGCGAGGTGAGGTACTGATAGTCCTGCGTGCCGAAGAAGTTGATGAGCGTCCAGTTGGAAAGGTCGAGCTTCTTCATGCGGATGGCGCCGTAGGTCTGGAACGAGAAAATGACGATCATCACCACGGGGATCATGTAGATGATGAAGAGGACATAGGCATAGATGTGCGCGAGGGTATTCCAGACGGGATTTGTGATCTTCTGTTTTTGCAGCCGCGCCTTGGTCTTGGAGACGGAGAGGTAGTGGCCCTTGCGCTCGTAGGCGGAGAGCACGGTGAGCAGCACGATGGTGAACATCGCGAGAATGATGGACAGCAGCGCGGCGCGCGCCTGCGGGAAGGCCTCGTCCGCTGTGGACGAGCCGGCGAGACGCACGATCTCGGGGTTGATGGAGTCGTAGCCGAGCAGCGTGGGGGCGGACATGGCGCACAGACCCGTGATGAAGGTCATGACCGTCAGCGAGAACATGGTGGGCACGAGCGTCGGGAAAACGACCTTCCAAAGCACCTTGAAGGGCTTCGCGCCCATGTTGCGCGCGGCCTCGACGGTGTTGTAGTCGATGCCGCGGATGGCGTTGCGCAGGAAGAGCGCGTGGTTGCTCGTGCAGGCGAAGGTCATGGTGAAGAGCACCGCGTTGAAGCCCGAGAACCAGTTTGGATCAAAGCTCGGGAAGGCGTTGACGAGCGCGGTGGTGAGAATGCCGTCGGAGGCGTAGAGGAACAGATAGCCCGTGACCAGCGCGACGCCGGAGTAGATCATCGTGGTCATGTAGCCGAGGCGCAGGATGTTCGCGCCCTTGATGTCGAAATACTCCGTCAGCAGCACGATGGACACGCCCACCACATTGACCGTGACGACCAGGCAGATGGCGAGCTTGAGGGAGTTCCAGACGTAGCGGCCCATGCTGCCCGCGAAGAAGAAGCGGATGACCGCGAAGGGATCGCGCACGCCCTCGGCGTTCGTGGTGGTGAAAATGCTCGTGAGCGTATTGAGGCACGGCAGGAGCATGAAGCCGAAGAAGAAGTAGGCAAAGAGCACGATGCCGATCATGCGCACCACAAACGCCGCGTCGAGGCGGGACTTAGCAAGAGAGCCGCCCATCACTCCACCTCCTCCGCGGAGGGCGCGTAGGCCATGATGTCGTTCGGATTCAGAATGACCTTGACGCGCTGGCCCGGGTCGTAGATGTTCACGCCGTCGTTCTTCTCAATGACCTTGAGGCTCTGCGTGCCGACGTGGATGTAATACTTGATGTAGAGCCCGTAGTATTCGCAGCTCTCCACCGTGCCGTCGAGCGCGATCTCGCCGCCGCGCGGGGCGACGTTGACGTGCAGGCGCTCGAGACGGATGTAGTTGTGCTTGCTTGCGTCCACCTCCGCGCCGGCAGCGCGGAGGGCGGACACGGTATCGTCATTCAGTCGGTTGATGTCACCGATGAAATTGCAGACAAATTCGGTTTGCGAGTGGTTGTAGACCTCATTGGGCGTGCCGATCTGCTCGATGAAGCCCTTGTTGAACACCGCGATGCGGTCGGAGAGCGTCAGCGCCTCCTCCTGATCGTGGGTGACGTAGATGGTGGTGATGCCGAAGTCCTTCTGCATCTTCTTCAGCTCGTTGCGCAGCTGCACGCGCAGCTTGGCGTCGAGGTTGCTCAGTGGCTCGTCCATGCAGATGATGGCGGGGCCGGTGACGAGGGCGCGGGCGATGGCCACGCGCTGCTGCTGACCGCCGGAGAGCTGCGAGACCGCCTTTTTGAGCTGCTCGTCGGAAAGGTCGACCTTGCGCGCGATCTCGCGCACCTTGCGGTCGATCTCGTCCTTCTTTGCCTTCTTGACCTTGAGGCCGAAGGCGATGTTGTCGTATACGGTCATCGTCGGGAAGAGCGCGTAGCTCTGGAACACGATGCCGATGTTGCGGTCCTCGATGGGGACGCGCGTGATGTCGCGGCCCTTGACCACGACGGAGCCCTCCGCCGGCTCGATGAAGCCCGTGATGGTGCGGAGCGTGGTGGTCTTGCCGCAGCCGGAGGGGCCGAGGAAGGTAAAGAATTCGCCCTCCTTCACATGGACGTTGATGCTGTGCAGGGCGGTGAAGTCGCCGAACTTCACAACGATGTCATTGAGCCGGATCATAATGGATTCTCCTCTTTTTGTATTCGGAATAAAGAGATCAGGCGAGCCGGAGAGATCCCGGCTCGCCTGAAAACACACAACAGTCGGTATCCCGCTGAGCCTCTCCGCGGGACGCGGTGCGCGGGGCTTGCCTTACGCGGCCTTCTGGGTCAGGGTCGCCCAGTCGAGGTTGGCCCAGTCGGGCTCCGCCACGGCGGCGGAGGCGTCGGCCCAGTAGAAGCCGAGGTTGGTCATGATGTTGGTCCACTCGCTGGAGTGCTCGGCAACGTACTCGGCATAAGTCATGTCGGTGCCGTCGACCTTGGTCAGAGCGAAATTCTTGAGGGTGTAGATGGCGGGGATGCCGTCGGGATAGAGGATGTCAGCCGCGGCGGTGTTGCAGGGATAGGAGTCGAACTCCTCGCCCCAGGCCGCCTGCGTCTCGGCAGAGCCGAACCACTCGGCGAACGCCTTGACAGCCTCGGTCTCTTCCTCGGTGCGGCCGGCCTTATCGAGGATGCCGATGTACTCGGCGATGTAATAGGTGCCGTCGTCGATCTCAACGAGGTCCCAGTTCTCGGGAGTCATAGCGCCCTTGAGGGGATGCTCGGAGCTCTCAGCTGCGGCGTCGATCTTGCCGTAGAGAGAAGAGGAGTAGAAGGTGGAAACAGCGACGTCGCCCTTGTTCAGAGGATCGAAGCCGTACTTATAGGTGTCGTCGGAGGAGTACTTGCCCTCGGCGCAGTACTTCCACAGCGTCTCCCAGCCCTCGGTGGAGATGCCGCCGGCGGGGGAGGAGGGATCGACGAAGGCGTAGAGCATCGCGGAGTTGATGTTGGCGTTGGTGGTGCCGCCGACCTTGTTCTGACGGTACCAGGTGTAGCCGCAGTCCACGATGTCGGCCCAGTGCTGGAAGTGGAGCTTCTCGCCGTTGGTGCCGAGCTCGTCGTTGCGGTAGAGCATCAGAACGTTCTGGATGACGAGGCCGTAGGCCGCGCCGGGATAGGCGTACTCGCCGACCTCGCCTGCCCAGGTGGGAGTCCAGTCAACGAGCTTGAGGTTCTCGTAAACGCCGTCGACGACCTGACTCCAGCGGGTCTCGTTGAGGCCGAAGAGGATGTCGCCGTCCTTGTTCTCATTGGCGGCCTGGATGGCGGCGGTATCACCGGAGATGACGGAGTTATCGTCAATGCTGATGGTGAAGCCGGCGTCCTTGGCTTCCTGAATGAGCCAGGTGGTGCGCTCGGTGGAGTTGGAGTTGGAATAGATGCGGATGGTGTAGCCGGAGTAGTCCTTGACCTCTTCCTGATCGTCGGGCGTCTCGGGCGTGTCCGGAGTCTCCTTCTGGCCGCAGGCGACAAGGCTGAGGACCATGACGGAGGCAAGCAGGAGCGCTAAGAGTTTTCTTTTCATCGTTGTTCTCCTTCGTTTGTAGTTGCGGCATAAAATACCACATACAGTATTATACCTTCCGCGGCGCCGGCGCGGAACGGGACAAGTCTGCGATTATGCGGGCATTTCTGCGAAATGCTGTGAAAGTCCGCTGAGCTTGTCCGGTATGTTCCGTACTTTTTTGTGCAGCCTGCGCGTTCTACCGGCAGCGGTCCTGATACTCCGAGGGGGAGAGACCGGTGAGCTTTTTGAAGGTCGAGCCGAAGTAGGCGACATCGCGGTAGCCGACCATGCCGGCGACCTCGTAGACCTTGTAGCGGCAGTCGGCGAGGAGCCTGCGCGCCATGTGGATGCGGTAGAGCGTGAGGTAGCCGAGCGCGGTGTAGCTCGTCTCCTTTTTGAACACATGGCTCAGATGGCCCTCGCTGATGCCGATGGAACGGGCGATGGTGGTGATGTTGATGTCCGCGTCGGCGTAGTGCGCGGCGATGTATTCGAGCGTCTGGAGCACATATTTGCTCTTGTCGCCCTTGGGCAGCGCCAGCAGATCGTCCTGCGCGCTGCGGCTGGAGAAGGCCTCGGCCTTCTCGCGCACGCGCTCGATGGCGGCAACGAGCTCCTGGTCGCGGAAGGGCTTCAACAGATAGTCCGCCGCGCCGAAGCGGAGCGCCGAGCGGGCATAGTCGAAGTCGTTGTAGGCGGTGAGCACGATGACGTGAGCGGTGCTGCCGCGCTCGCGCAGGACGCGCATCATCTCGATGCCGTCCATGTGCGGCATCCGCACGTCGGTGATGATGAGGTTGGGGCTGTAGCGCTCGGCGGCGGCCAGACCCTCCTCGCCGTTGGCGGCTTCGCCGACCACGGCACAGCCGAGCGAGGCCCAGTCGATGCCGAGCACGATGCCGCGGCGCACCACGGCCTCGTCGTCAACGATCAGTACCTTGAGCATGGTCCTCTCCTTTCTGCATCGGGAGCCGCAGCTGCACGCAGCTGCCGCCGCCCTCGTTCGGATATGCGCTCAGACCGCAGCTCTCGCCGTAACTCAGGCGCACGATGCGGTCCACGTTGTTCAGGCCCAGATGGCCGCCGGGAATAAGCTCATGGCTGTTGAGCCGTTCGAGCACCTCCGGCGGGATGCCGCTGCCGTTGTCGGACACCTTGAGCAGCAGATAGCCCTCCGCGTCCTCCTCCGCCCAGAGCTTGATGAAGCCCTCGTCGCTGTCGGCCACGCCGTGGATGATGGCGTTTTCCACCAGCGGCTGTAAAATGAGCTTGGGCACCACGCAGTGCTGGAAGCGCTCGTCCACATCAAGCTCACAGACGAAGCGGTCGCCGAAGCGGACCTCCTGAATGGCGAGGTAGCGCCCGATCAGCTCAAGCTCCTCCTCAAGCGTGATGTACTCGCTGCCGGAGATGCCCGCGCGCAGCAGCGCGGCGAGGTCGGCGGCCAGCTCCGCCACCTGCGGCACGCCGCCGGTTACGCCCAGCCACTTCATGCAGTCGAGCGTGTTGTAGAGAAAGTGCGGGTTGAGCTGGGACTGGAGCATCCGCAGGCGCGTTTCGTTCAGCTCGCGCTCGCGCTGCACGCTGCGCTCAAGGTTCTGGCGGTACTCCACCGTCATGCGGTCGAAGCTCGCCGCGAGGCGGCCCATTTCATCCTGCCGTGTGCTTTCGATGCGCACATCGTAATCGCCGCCCTCGACGCGGCGCATCGCGCCGTCGAGCTCGTTGACCGGCTCAAAGAGACGGCGGCTGAGCCACCAGGCGCACACGAGACAGAGCACCAGACACAGCGCGCCCATCAGCGCGGCGACGAGGTAGATCGACCGGACGACCTGCGCGGTATAGGTCTGCGGCTGCTGCAGAATGAGCGAAAAGCCGCTTTCCGCGCAGGCGCCGACGTAGTAGCTGCGCTCGCCGTCCCCGTCGGAGAGAGATTTGCCGGAGAGCAGCTGCGCGCGCAGCAGGGCAAGGGTATCGTCGGCGCGCAGGGGTTGGGAGGCGTAGAGCAACCGCCACGTCGCATCGACGAGCAGCAGATCGTCCGCGCCGCGCAGCAGGGGCGCGAAGAAGGCGTCGAAGTTGGCGTCGTCCATGCGGAACACGGCATAGCCGAGCACCGCACCGCCGCGCGCGGTCACGGGACAGGCTCCGGCGAGCACGCCGTTTCCGGCGCGCAGCACAATGCCGTCCGCCGCGCGGGCCGCGCTGAGTATGCCCCAGCCGGTGCTTTGCGCGGCGGGCCATACGTTCGCCGTGGTATAGAGGCAGTCGCCGTCCTCGCCGTAGACCTCAAAGTCGGCGTATTCGCGCAGCGCGACCGTGCTGCGGTTCAAAAGCTGATAGAGCGTGCGCGAGTCACTGCCGCCGCGGCGCAGGGCGCTGCGCGTCACGGTGCTGCCGGCCAGGGCGCGCGTGACGTCGCCGCAGTCGGTAAGCAGCGCGTCGAGCTGCGTGGTGAGCAGCGCCATCTCCTCCTGCGCGTCGGTACGCAGGGTGTGCTCGCTGCGGAAGATCATCACCTGCGTCATCAGCACGTCGCACAGCAGCAGCGGCACGAGCGCGACGAGCAGGACGGTGAGAAAAATGCGGTTTCGGAAGGACCGCTCAAGCCATGCTCTCATGCTTCCACCTCCCCGCACAGCGCCTGCCAGGCGTCGAAAAGCTCCTGCCGCCGCTCATCCGCGCGGCGCAGATCGTAGGGGAGGACGGTCAGCTCGGGCAGCGCGTCGGAGGCGGTATCCGTGCGCACGCTGCGGCGGCTGAGCTCCGTGCCCAGCAGCTGCTGAACATCGGGCGAGAGCAGAAAGTCGATGAATTTCCGCGCGTTTTCCTCGTGCGCGCAGCCGCGGACGATGGCCGCGCCGTCCGGCAGGACGCTCGTGCCCTCGGCGGGGTAGACGATGGCGACGTCGAGCCCATCGGCGATGGCCTTGCGGGCATTTTCCTCCAGCGTCACGCCGACGTAGCAGCTGCCGTCTGCTACGTGGGGGCCCACGCCGCCGCTGTCGGCGATGATGCGTCCGTCAAGATTGCGGAAGAACGCGGAGAGGGTGTTGTCGGTGTTGCCGCCGACGGCCTGCAGAAGGGTGCCGAGCGCGGTGCAGCTCGAGCCGGAAACGGTCGGGTCGGCAAAGGCGATGCGCCCGCGCCAGCCCGCGTCGAGCAGGTCGGCCCAGCGCTCGGGCGGATTCTGCCGCACGAGCTTGGTGTTGTAGATCAGCACGACCGGCAGAGCGGAAAAGGGCGTCCATATACCGCCGCCGAGATCGTATTCCGGCGCAACGTCGCCGGCGTATTCGCTCACATAGGGCGCGAAGCACGCGCTGTACGCGCTCAGACTGTCCGCGCCGCCGCCGAACATCAGGTCGGCGCCGCTTTCCCCCGCGGCGATGCGCTCGAGGAGCGTCACGGTGCCGCCGGTCTCCAGCTCGACCCAGATGCCGGTGCGCTGCTCAAATTCCTTGAGGATGGGCTCGTAGATCGTTTCCTTGTGCGAGGTGAAAATGACCAGACGGTCCCCCTCAGCGGGCGCGAAGGAGGAGACGTCCTGCGTGTCCGCGCGGCCGCAGCCGGTGAGCAGAAGCAGGCAGACGAGCAGCAGACAGCAGCGGCGCATAACGGGCATCCCTCCTGATCCGACGAATTTCTTTACCATTTTAACAGGAAAAAGCGCACTTTGCAATCCATTCTTCTGGACGAAGCGGGCAAAGCGTGCTTTAATAATAAAGTAAAATTTTCTGCTGGAGGAAGACGATGACCGCTCTGAACACTTACCGCCGCTGGCTCGCGCGCGTGGAGGACGACGCGCTGCGCGCGGAGCTTTCCGCGCTCGACGAGGTGCGCGACGCCGCGCAGATCGAGGACCGCTTTTACCGTGACCTTGCCTTCGGCACCGGCGGACTGCGCGGCGTGCTCGGCGCGGGCACGAACCGCATGAATGTTTACGTTGTCCGCCGCGCGACGCAGGGGCTTGCCGCTTACCTCAAGGCGGCGGGACTGCCGCTGCGCTGCGCCATTGCC
>ENA-OROK01003644-OROK01003644.1-human-gut-metagenome-genome-assembly--contig:-NODE-3644-length-11943-cov-3.175471_pt1 | contig 11943 bp, 5 predicted proteins | sample MGYA00242127_ERZ509046 | MGnify/ENA primary metagenome ERZ509046 (study PRJEB26280, sample SAMEA2338728) | human gut metagenome | biome: human gut; feature: human-associated habitat; material: faeces... | reverse complement strand
TTCCGTAGCCCATACATATAAGATTGAAAGTAAAGCAGCCATTCCCGGGAAATATATGGATATCACCGGAAATAAGGCGACTGCATACGGATTCATCGCAGCTGCAGAGAAAGCCGGACTGAAACTCTATTTAGGGTCTTACCCTATTACTCCTGCAACAGATGTGTTGCATGAACTCTCAAAACATAAATCATTGGGCGTGACCACCGTGCAATGTGAAGATGAGATTGCCGGTTGTGCTTCTGCTATCGGTGCTTCATACGCCGGTGCATTAGCTGTTACTTCCACCTCAGGACCTGGTATCTGTTTGAAATCAGAAGCCATGAACTTGGCCGTTATCATGGAATTGCCATTGGTCGTATTGGATGTACAACGTGGCGGCCCCGCTACCGGTCTACCGACCAAATCGGAACAAACAGATCTGTTGCAAGTTCTCTTCGGCCGTAACGGTGAAAGCCCTATGCCTGTCATTGCCGCGACATCACCTACGGACTGCTTTGACTCAGCCTATATGGCCGCTAAGATCGCTTTGGAACACATGACTCCGGTCGTGTTGTTGACAGACGCATTTGTTGCCAATGGTTCAGGTGCATGGAAATTGCCTAAATTGGCTAATTATCCTGCTATCAACCCTCCTTACGTACGTCCGGAAATGTCGGAAACCTGGACACCGTATCAACGGGACCCGCAGACAGGCGTTCGCTATTGGGCAGTTCCGGGTACAGAAGGATTCACTCATGTACTGGGAGGTCTTGAAAAAGACAACAAGACAGGAGCTATCTCAACTGATCCGGAAAACCATGACTTGATGACGCGGTTACGCCAGCAGAAAATTGCCAATATCGAAGTACCTGACGTAGAAGTTGAAGGCGACAAAGAAGATGCCGAATTGCTGATTGTAGGTTTCGGAGGTACTTACGGACATTTACATGCCGCTATGGACGAACTCCGTGCTAATGGTAAGAAAGTAGCATTAGCACACTTTAAGTTCATCAATCCTCTTCCAAAGAATACGGCAGCCTTGATGAAGAAATACAAAAAAGTGGTGGTAGCCGAGCAAAATATGGGACAGTTTGCCGGATATCTCCGTATGAAGGTGGACGGTTTCGTTCCTTATCAGTTCAACCAAGTGAAAGGACAGCCCTTTGTTGTCAATGAGCTGGTCAATGCATTCACTGAGATTATCAACAAGTAAAATCAAGAAATTATGAGCGAATATACAGCTAAAGACTTTAAAAAAGGACAGCCACGCTGGTGTCCGGGATGTGGTGACCACTTTTTCCTGGCTTCGTTACACAAGGCTATGGCAGAAATCGGTGTCGCTCCATGGGATACGGCAGTAATTTCCGGGATCGGTTGTTCCAGCCGCCTTCCTCACTATATGAATACATACGGTATGAATACAATTCACGGTCGTGCCGCCGCTATCGCGACAGGGTGCAAAGTCGCTAACCCCAAACTAACCGTATGGCAGGTAAGCGGTGACGGTGACGGTCTTGCTATCGGAGGTAACCATTTCATTCATGCCAACCGACGCAATATCGACATCAACATGATCTTGCTCAACAACCGTATCTATGGTCTGACTAAAGGACAATACTCACCCACTTCACCGCGTGGTTTTGTCAGCAAATCTTCTCCCTACGGCACCGTAGAAGACCCGTTCAATCCAGCTGAACTATGCTTTGGCGCACGCGGACATTTTTTCGCACGTGCTGTTGCCACAGATGCTCCCGGTACGATAGACATATTGAAAGCTGCCTATAATCATAAGGGCACTGCTGTCTGCGAAATTTTACAGAACTGCGTCATCTTCAATGATGGTACACACAACTCCGTATATAACAAGGAAGGGCGTGCCAAGAATGCGATTTATCTGGAACATGGCAAACCGATGTTATTTGGTGAAAATAAGGAATTCGGATTGATGCAGGAAGGCTTCGGGCTGAAAGTAGTGAAACTTGGTGAGAACGGTGTCACAGAAAAAGATATCCTTATCCACGACGCACACTGCCAGGACAATACGCTTCAATTGAAACTGGCTTTGATGGAAGGTCCTGACTTCCCGATTGCACTCGGTGTAATCCGTGATGTAGATGCTCCAACTTACAATGATGCTGTCGCTAAACAAATCGAAGAAATCAAAGGCAAGAAGAAATATCATAATTTCCAGGAGCTGCTAATGACTAATGATACTTGGGAAGTGAAGTAATGCCACTTAACTCATAAAATAGTAAAGGCGTAGATAGAGAGTTAGTTCTCTTTCTACGCCTTTCTATTATCAGTGAAATTCCATCAGTAGAAACTCATGACAGCACCATTATTGATTCATATAGCACACTAATAAACTAAATTTCAGTTCAACGGCTAATCGGTTAATTGAGTTAACCATAAATCTAAACCGAAGTTTCTAATCAACTAATTCTACTTTCACCTGTTGATCACCAACAAGTATATAATACTCACCTGTTTCCAAAAAACGTTTACCTGTTTCGTCCACAAAACCTAAATCACGCTCCAAGTCAACTTCAAACCGATAAGTTTTTGTTTCCCCCACCCTAATAAATTGTTTCTCAAAATATTTCAGTTCTTTCACAGGACGAGTAACAGAACAATACGGATCAGATATAAACCAATGCACAGTTTCCGCTCCATCACACTTACCAGTATTAGTAACACAAACTTCTATCAAAAGTTTCTCCCCACGCTTCACTGTAGTCGCTGAAGGAATAATAGCGCCATACTTAAACTCTGTATAACTCAACCCATACCCAAACGGGAATAAAGGTTCACTTGTTATGTCCATATAGAATCCTTGATCCCAACGGGCCGCTTTACGCCGATTATAATAAATCGGAATCTGCCCTACTGAATAAGGAAAAGTAATAGACAATTTTCCAGAAGGATTGATACGTCCGGATAATATTCCGGCCAGTGCTTGCGCTCCATTAATACCTGGCTGCCAGATTTCCAATATCGCATCAGAGAGAGGTTCCAGTCGACTCAAATCAAGCGGTCGACCGTTAGATAAAATTAAAACAATCGGTTTACCAACCTTTTTCAACTCTAATGCCAATTGCTCTTGGATCCTTGGTAAAGCAATGGTAGAACGGGAAGCATTCTCACCGCTCCATCGTTGTTTCTCTCCCAAACAAAGTAAAATAATATCTGCCTGTTTAGCAATATTTAGTGCTTCAGTAAAAGACAAAACATCTTCACCTTCAAAATCACATCCGAAAGCATACATTAACTGAATCTTATTTTCAAATTCAAGCATTAGTGCCTCATAAATAGAAGTAACATCAGAAGATTTACCATGAGCTGACCATGAACCTAATAAGCATCCTTTATTTTTTGCTACAGGTCCAATCAACGCTATCTTCTTTTGTTTAAACAAAGGAAGCATATTTTTTTTATTCTTAAGCAGTACTATTGATTCTTCTGCCAACTTCATCGCAACAAGCTTACTTTCCGGTAATAAATAACGCTTATCTTCAGTCACAGTTGGCGTGTAAGGGTGTTCAAATAATCCCAACTCGAATTTAATTCGCAATACTCTTCTCACCGCATCATCTATCTGATTCAAGGATATTTTTCCTTCTTTCACTAACTCTGGCAGATAATCCCGATAACAATTGTCCCGCATATTCATCTCCACCCCTGCAGTAAAGGCCATCCGCGCAGCCTCCTTCCGAGATTCAGCTACTCCCTGATTAACCAACTGTCCAACTGCATCCCAATCTGAAACAACAAATCCCAGATGTTTCCAACGCTTCTTTAAAACCTCAACTAATGTATATTTATTTACAGTCGCAGGAATACCATTTATATTATTAAAAGCACTCATTACAGTTGCAGCACCCGCTTTTATACCAGCCTCATAAGGAGGAATATAAGTATCCCACATCGTTTGACGAGAAACTTCTGTATAAACATAATCTCTTCCTCCTTCCGATGCTCCATAACCAATGTAATGTTTCAGACAAGCAGCTATCTTATTCTTATCTGATAAACTATTACCTTGATAACCACGTACCGAGGCAACGCCAAACACAGCATTTGTCAAAGGGTCCTCTCCATATCCTTCAGCAACTCTCCCCCAACGGCCATCACGCGCCACATCAATCATAGGGGAAAATGTCCAGTCGACCCCGGACATTTTGGCTTCTTGAGCAGCTACAGCGCATGCTTTTTCAACCAGTTCGGGATTCCAAGAGCAGGCTTGTCCTAATGGAATTGGATAAATAGTACGAAAACCATGAATAACATCACATCCGAATAAAATAGGAATACCCAATCGAGAGTTCTCGATAGCCTGATGCTGTACACGATTACGAAGTTCCGGTCCCATTTCAAAATAAATCAAAGAACCAATCTCTGCAGGAACCTCTTGTACAGTCTTCTCTATATTATTCTCATTGTTGTTTATTCCCAACGTGTATTGGGTCAATTGCCACACTTTCTCCTCCAATGTCATTTCCGACAGTAAATATGTAATACGTTCTTCGACCGGTATCTCATGGTCCTTATAAACAGGCACAGTCTGTATCTGTGCCCATAACACTGTATGAGCACAGATATACAAATGTAAAATGGACACGACTAATAATCTCATTATAACTATTTCTAAATTTAGCTAGAGGGACTAAAAGCCTTACAATTTCAAATTACAAAAGACAGGCAAATGATCGGAAGGAAAATTTCCATTTCGCTTCTCATCAATCACTTTATAATTTAAGACTGACACTTTACCTCCTACAAGAATATAATCAAACTTATATTTAGCCAAATCATAGTCAGGCTTAAAATCATTGAAAGTGCCATAAGGACCAGCAGGGGCTTGTACACTCTCTTTATAAGAATCCTTCAAGAATGTTTTCAAATATTGAAGAGGTGCACTGTTTTCACTATCATTCATATCCCCCGTCAAAATAATAGGAGAATCTTTCACTATGTTAGGTATTCTCTCTTTAAGTATCTGTACAGAATGCATACGGGTTTGAGCTCCAATGTAATCCAAGTGAGTATTAAAAATATAGAAAGTTATTTTCCGGTTCAAATCCTCCATCTTAGTCCAGTTACATAATGAAGTAGCATCAGCATCCCAGCTTTTTGAAGGAATATCAGGAGTTTCCGAGAAGAAAAAATACCCCTTATCAAGAACTCTAAACCGCTTCGGATTGTAATATATCCCCATATAGTCTCCTAGTTTACTTTTTTCTGTAACCTCTTCAGAAGCTGTATAGCGGGAAACTCCTACCTTATTAAAATTGAGTGCCTGACGAATATCTTCACCTTGTATCCAATCATCTTCCTGCATACACAAAATATCAGGTTTATACGCCTCTAACAAAGAAATCATCCCTTCTTTACGTTTACCCCAGGATAGAGGGCTAGCAGGATCATTCCGAGTAAAATAATCCCGATAAATATTATATGTAATCAAAGTAAACTCTTGTCTCGCCTGAAGAGAAACTGGTTTATTCTCCTGCGAATCACATTGGGCAAATGCACCCATTACCATCCAAAATACAATTAATATCTTAAGCATAAGTTTCATATCTATCATTTTTAGTAACCTGGATTTTGAACAAGACTAGGATTGTTTTCAATCTCCTTTAAAGGGATAGCCAACCAATAGGAACGCGGAGAAGTAAAATTGCGAGTTCCACTTTCACGCATTTCTGTTATGGTATAATAAGAAGCTGGGCTACTTTCTTCCAAATTCCATGATTTCTGATATTGGCGATACGCCTTCTCTGCTTCTTTCCATCTTCGTAAATCATGATAACGCATCCCTTCAAAGAGTAATTCTATAGAACGTTCTTGATGCAACACCTTACGCAATTCCTCACCCTTAGGAATGCCTCCAGCCAGTCCCCAAGATTTCTCAAAAGTTGGTAATCCCGCTCTTTTGCGGATTTCATTTAAATAAGATAAGCTCAAGCTACTTAATTTTCCATTATACTCAAAATCAGCCTCCGCATAACTTAAGTAAAGCTCGGATAAACGGGAATAAGGAAATGCAAATTTGGCATAAGTAAATTTTCGGGTACTTGAGTTATAGACTGTTTCTTTACCAAACCATTTTAAAAGATAATATCCAGTACAAGACTGGTACTCATCTTTTAAATTTCTCGTACTTCCCTGCAATTCACCAGCTCGGGCCTTTATTACATTATTCACACTATTGTTCACTTCATACGTCCCACGATCGAAACCAATACATGCATAGAAGCGTGGCTCTCTATTAATATTCAGAAAAGCCGTTTCGGATACCGGATCATATTCATATAAATTCAAATCTTTCGTCAGAGGATCTTTATCTAATGGCAAACCATTCTTGGTATAATAAAGCTCTACAGCTGAAAACGTTGGTACAAACGTAGGACAAAAACCGCTATTGTCATTTTTCACAGTACGAGGGCCGCAATAGCGCTGTAATCCCTCAATACCTCCCTGATCTCCTTTTGCAAATAAGAATTCCTGCTCATTCCAATTTTGTCCCAGAAAACACCCTCTATAGTTCTTCTTCCCACGTTCTGAATCCGGCAATTCTTGAGCAGTGAGATCCTCATAAAGAGAATATCCAGATGAAAGAGCCAAATCAATCGCCTCTTTGGCAGCTATACGAGCTTTCTCCCATTTATTAGGATCATAGACTAGATTCATTAATGTTTTACCATCATTATTTTTAAAATCTGAATAAAACTCATTATTCCCATTAACAAGAGGACTTGCTGCATAAAGTAATAAACGAGCCTTAAAAGCTTTTGCCGCTACAGAAGTAGCCATACCGACTTCTTCACTACCCTCTTTTGCAGGCAACATTTCCGCTGCTGCATCAAACATTTTAACAATAAATGCTACACACTCATCATAAGATGCCCGCGAAGACAAAGCAGTAGGAGCATCATTCAAAGACAGCTCCTTGTCAATAATCATCGTAGGCCCATAAAAAAACAATGATGTCATGTGATAATAGCCAATACAGAAATAAGCATTTCCCTTAGCACGCTTAATACGCTCTTCTCTCATCCCGGGTACTTTATCTATGTTATTCAATAACATATAACAATAACGAACTCCTTTAAACAAATCATAGGAAGTTCCACCCGTCGCCACTTTATTACCCCACATCGCAAAGTAAGTATTACTAGGCGTCTCTGCATCATTACTATAGATCAGACTTTTATATTGGAAATAGCGAGTTGCTCCTACTGGAGATGAGATAATATCGTCTCCTCCCAAAATACCCGGAGCATACTTATAGGACAAATTCGGCATAAACTGATATAGAGAATATACAAAACTTTCAGCCTGTTCTGGGGTTTTAAATATATCTTTTTGACTAGCCGTCCCTTCAGGAACCACATCTAGATAATCACAAGAACCCAAAAATATGATTATCATAATAACCGCAAAAAATATTTTTTTCATAATATATTCTATTCTAATTACTTAAAAATTATATTGAACTCCTAACTTTATTGTACGCATTAACGGATATCTCAATCCATTACCGCTTCCTAACTCTGGATCCCAATATTTAAAAGGCGAAAATGTCAAAAGATTCTGCCCTGTCACATATGCCCGTAGACGTTTAAATGTATATCCTAATTCTACATTTTTCAGACGTAAATAAGAGCCATTTCTCATCCAGTAACTGGAATTTTGTGTATTGTTAGTATTCCATGTAGCAGATAAGCGTGGATATTTAGCGTGAGGATTAGGATTAACTTCACTCCAATGATCATCCACAATGTATTGGGCTATATTCAGTCCAACCAAAGCATTATCAGCAAACGGATGCATATCTGACATCGCGATATCAACACTTGCAGCACCTTGAAAAAAGAATGAGAAATCCCAGTTTTTATAACGCATAGAAGCCCCAAAACCATACATAATCTCCGGTATGGTAGGCTTACCAACAACAGTCATATCATTATCGTCCACTTTATCATCTCCATTCATATTCTGATACTTGATATCACCCGGACGAACATCGCCATAATCTTGTTTCGCACTCCCGGCAATATCCTCTTCAGACTCAAACAAACCGTTTGCGACCAAACCCTTTATCGAATTAATAGGCTTACCTATCAAAGATTGATATGGGAACATCAGATGGCCTTCATCAATTGCTTTCACTTCATTATGTGCATAAGTAAAAGTTCCACGAACGGATAAGTCAAAATCTCGATTGAAACTTTTATTATATTCCAATGAAGCATCAAGTCCTTTATTATCAACTTTACCAATATTGGCATACGGGGTCAATCCTAAAAAGCCTATATAAGATGGAATAGAAGAATACTGCATAAATATTCCGGAACGCTTTTCATAAAAAGCATCTACAATCAAGGTCAGCTCATTATACAGCCCCAATTCCAATCCAATATTTAGCTTTTTACTCTTTTCCCAAGTCGCCTCTTCATTTCCAATTTGCGAAAAAATAGGGCCACTCACTCTATTGAAATTAACTCCAATATAATGATATAAAGCTTTATTCATATCTACCATTCCCAAATATGGGAAACGAGTGTCATTACTAATTATGTCATTTCCTGATAGACCATAAGAAGCACGTAATTTCAATAACGAAATTGTCTGTTGAAGTTTCTCAAACCAAGGTTCACTGGATATCACATACCCTACAGCTACTGAAGGAAAAAAACCGAAGCGATGCCCTTCTGCAAAATTATCACTGCCATTATAACCAAAATTAAACTCAAAAAGATATTTGTCTTTATATCCATAAGTGAAGCGTCCTGCAAGTCCCATATCACGATAAGGCAAAATACGATATTCTTTTTTGGCATCTGTATTGATACTAGCATCCGAGGGAGTAGTATAGCGACGCTCTTTCTGATGATATACCAACATTGCATTTATCCGATGAACATCAGCAAACACTCTTTTATAATCCACAGAAGCCTGTATTGTCATTTCCCTATACCCGTCACGAGAGAAGTTAGAAGAGAGATATGTACTACCTGCACTCCCAATAGGAGCTAAAGAATAATCATACGCACCGGATTCATCTTGAGAATAATTAGTCATTGTATAATAAAACGGAACAAAAGAACGGCTCGAAGCAGAATAAGTCTTATTATAAAATGAAATCATCCCCCGTGCAGTAAGCCCTTTAGTTATGAACTCCAAATCTTGATCAATAGTAAATGCAGTAGTGAAAAATGCGAGGTAACAGTCTTTAAATCCTTTGCTCATTTCTGCATAAGGATTCAGATCAATATCACCTCCATTAAATGGTACTGCATTACCAAACCGTATATAGTTTTCACCAGATTCAGAAGGATAAGTCGCTGGAAATCGCACAGGGTTAGCCCGCATTGTATAATAAAACAAATCAGAAGTGCTTACCTGAGGTACATGTGTAAACTTAAGCTGTGTATTTGTTTTCAACGATATTCGAGTTGTTTTTGTAGCTTTGGCAGACAAATTGGCCTGAAATGAATAAGACTGATTCTGCACATTTGTTTTAAAACTAGATATCTCCGGTTTTTTCATGATACCATTCTCATTAGCAATCGAAGCATTTAAAAAATAATCGACTTTGCTAGTACCACCAGTCATATTCAAATTAAAATTCTGATTTACAGTCCAGTCCTTAAACATTGTATCATACCAGTCGACATTTGGAAAAACATAAGGGTTTTCACCATTTAGAGTCGGTAAGATCTTTGTATCCTCATCATAATAGCCAGAAGAGGCTTCATTATATGCCCGCATATATGTAACTCCATCGGCCATCTTTTGGATTTTTGTAGGGGTGGAAAAACCATTCTCAAACCGAACATTAATACTCATCTTTTCAGAATCTCGCCCATTCTTAGTATTGATGATTAATACTCCATTTGCTCCACGTGAACCATATAAAGCAGTTGCAGTAGCATCTTTTAGGACTGAAAAAGACTCTATGGTTTCAGGTGGTATATTATTTATCATCTCTTGGGTTATTTCTACACCGTCCAATACTATCAACGGAGCTGTGTTTGCTCCAAAAGTCGAAATACCTCGAATCCAAAAGTTTGCCCCATCTGCACCAGGTTCACCAGACGTCTGAGTAGCAATCACTCCTGCTATTTTTCCTGCAAATGCTGTTGTTAAATTACTAGAGGTCCGAATGAGTTCAGACCGTCTGTACTGATCCTACTACACTGACTTTTTTCTGCGAACCATATCCAACCACAACTACTTCATCCAGTTGTCCTACATCCTCTACCATGGTCACATTCAATATCTTACGTTCTTTTACCGTTTCCTCTTTAGGAACAAAGCCAATGTATCTAAAAGATAATATCGATTTTTTATTCGGGACAGTAATTGTGTAAGCTCCATTCATGTCAGTTGAAGCATGTATAGTTGAATCTCCTTTCAAAATAATCATAACTCCGATCAAAGGAATTCCATTTTCATCCGTTACATTTCCTGACACTCTAATATTACCCTTATATTCTTGTTGGGCCTTATCTATAAGTTTTGATACAATTATTTGCCGACCAAGAATATTATAAACAAGTCCGGTTTTTTCAGATAATTCTTTCAACACAGAATTTATATCCTTATCCTTAACAGAAATAGATATTACATCTTGTAACATATTATGTATATCTTCAGAATATACAAATATATACTGACTATTTTTCTCGATATACTCAAGAACCGCTTTTACTGACAGATGTTCAACATGTATTGTAAACGGGGTTATCTTTTCACTCCTATCAGATGAGGTGATAGCAAAAGAAGAAAGCGGAATCATAAAAAAGACGTTTATAATACAAAAATACTTAAGTGTCTTCTTTAAGTATAAAAAAATACTTTTCTTTACCATAAAAATTCTTTTTAGGTTAACAATTTTGGATTTATTGATTTAACTAAGGAATTACAATCGGAGAAATACGGCAATATTTATCCGATTTTTTTGTGTCATAATGATTGATTATTTGTTCTTCATAGGCAACATATTAAAAGATTAATTAAGAATATTATTTATTCAAGTATATACCAGTATTACTTTTTTCTACCGTAAACGACAATGTCTGTTGGATACATTCAATCACCTCATCTATGTCATCCTTCAAATCCAATTTCCCATAAACTTTTTCTTTGCCAATAATTAGGTCATATTGAATAGGTATACCATAATAAATGCTTAGCCTTTGAATAATCTGCGACAAATCATTACCATTCAATAACATGATCCCCTCTACCCAACTAATATACTCTGCTACATCAACCTGCTTTTGATAAACAATTGTACCATTAGCTATATTCAACAAATCATTAGGATTCAAGCGTGCTTTCTTTTCATTCTTATCGGTAACTTCTACCGTACCTTCCACCAATACAATATTAGTTGTTCCTCCTTTATAATTCGAGATATTGAACTTTGTTCCTAACACTTGCAGTTTAAAATCATCAGACTCCACTATAAAAGGATGTTTCTTATCATGCGCAACTTCCAGAAAAACTTCTCCTTGGGCATAGATTTTACGAATGTCTCCTTTAAAACAACGAGGATAAATCACTTTTGACTGGGAGTTAACGACCAGCCGAGTCCCATCAGACAATTCTACTCTAGCCCTTTTCCCCGCAGGAACAAGCAACTGATTATACTCTTGCTCCTCTTTGTTTTTCTCTTCTTTCTCTTTTATTACTTGTGAATTGACAGCAACTTTCCCCTCTTTCGAATACTTAATGAAAGCATCTTCATCCAAATTAAGCTGTTCCTTGGAAGTAATAAGAGTCACTTCCTCAACAGATTGGCTATCCATTTCTTCGGCAATAGCCTGGAAGTCTAAATTAACACTTCCATTCTGATTCAGAAAATAAATAGTTGAGATGCAAATCAAAAAGGAAGCAGCAATAGAAGCTGAAGCAACCAAAAAATATTTCTTTCTGCACTTCATAGCATCT
>ENA-OROK01003642-OROK01003642.1-human-gut-metagenome-genome-assembly--contig:-NODE-3642-length-11946-cov-3.385418_pt1 | contig 11946 bp, 8 predicted proteins | sample MGYA00242127_ERZ509046 | MGnify/ENA primary metagenome ERZ509046 (study PRJEB26280, sample SAMEA2338728) | human gut metagenome | biome: human gut; feature: human-associated habitat; material: faeces... | reverse complement strand
CTGCCAGTAGCACCTGTGTGAGTGAAATGCTGGTAACCTACGTTGTACATACCGAACAGCAAAGCCGGTATTAACGAAATAACCACAATCGACATGATGCGCTTGCTATCGATTGCGTCATGTATGTGCGTTCCCGTTTTCGCAGTCTTGCTGGGCACGAACAGGAATGTTTCGAAGCCGTCGAACACCGACTGGAATGCGTGGAATTTACCGCCCTCTTCAAAGTTCGGCTTTATCTTATCGAGATAATTTCTTAACGCTTTCATTAATATATTACTATTTTACGATTTACAATTTACAATTTGCCATGCGGATTATGCCATTTCAGCACGGAGCATGTCGAGTCCGACACGGACGATGCGTTGGAGTTCCATCTTCGAAGAGCAGACGAATTCGCAGAGTGCGAAGTCTTCGGGAGCCACTTCGTAGATACCCAGCGCTTCCATGCGGTCGATATCACCGGCGATGATCGCTTTAATCAGATATTCGGGCATGATATCCATGGGGAATACCTTATCATATTCGCCGGACATGATCATGTGGCGTTCGCCGCCTTTGATACGTGCATCCAGCGTATATTCCTTTTTGCCCATCAACCAGCTGAAATATGAGTGGTTGGCACTGAACTGGTTGAAGCGCGGCATGATCCATCCGAACATTTCGTGAACGTCATCACCTTCGGGGATTACAGTCAGTTGGCTGTGGAAAGCACCCAGGAATCCGTTAGGAGAAACTTGTTTGCCACTCAGCACGTTACCACTGATGTAGCGCAAATCTTTGTCAGTTGTTACGTTTCCGGCAAATACGTTAGTCAGCAATGCACCTACCTGAAGTTTGCAGTAAGCAGGTTTCAACACTTCGGAACCTGTCACGGCTACTGTGCGGGTGAAATTCACACGGCCTGTATTGAAGAGACGACCGATGAAGATAACGGCTTGCGGATCAATTGTCCACACAGTTTCGCCCTTTGAAACGGGGTCGAGGTGGTTGATCTGAACACCTACGTTACCGGCAGGGTTCGGTCCGTCGAAAGCGGTGATTGTAACGTTCTTAGCCTGTGTCAGTGCAGCGGCTTTCTGTTTCACGCTGATGCTCAGGTAAGTTTTTGCCATTTTGGCGAGGGCATCAAGACCAGTCTGGAAGTTTGCTTCTTCGCCTTTCAGAGCAAATTCGAAGTCGGGAGCCAGCGGATTGGTATCGAATGCGGAAACGAAGATGCCCTTCGGTGTTACCGTCGGGTCTGCAATGATGTCATACGGACGTTGCTTGATAAACGCAAACAGACCTGCTTCAAGAAGCGCGGACTTCACAGCATCTGCATCCATCGAGGATACGTTCTTCTTACCAAATTCTTCGTAGTCCTGCTCTGCGGCAGCTTCCACTACGATGTTCAATACCTTACGGCGAGCACCACGTTCAACGCTCGTCACTACGCCACTCACGGGCGAAACAAATTTCACTTCAGGATGATACTTGTCGATAAACAAGGGTCCACCGGCCATCACATATTCCTGCTCTTTCACAACCACTTTCGGTGTCACTCCAGGAAAATCATCGGGTACGAGTGCGTAAAATCCCGGCTCTTTCACTGTTGTGTACGTCTCAGCAGCTTTACCTTTCAGGTTTATGTCAAGGCCTTTACGTAACTTTATTACATTTGCCATGCTATATAAAATAATGGTTTCATAAAATTTGCCGCAAAAGTAATAAATAATAATGTGATTCGGGAGGAAAAAAGAAAGGAATTACGGAAAAATATCCGTAATTCCTTTTGTGTTCGCACACGTTCTTTAATAAAGTAGGCCGGAAGACCTTGCAGCGTACAAGTCTATGCAGCGTGTTTGTCGGTTGGTTATTCTTCGCCGGCAAACATTGGATCCCATGCCGGCAGGCGGATCGGTTTTTGTTTCAAGACTTCGAGTGCTTTCGGGGTCACGTATTTCGTTTCCACAACGAGACGGAAGGTATATTCGTTGAACCATTCATCTGTCATGATGAGGTGACCTTGATAACCGGCTCCGGCACCCCAACTATTTTCAACCATCCATTTGGTCGGTTTTCCGTTTTTGTCCAGATCGACTGCCATGAGGGTCATGGCGTGACTGGAGCTGCTGGCAAAGCTTTGGATACGCTGCTTCTTGTCCATGCTGAAGGTGGTGCCCATCAATGAGTCGTAATCATAGTTTTTGACGTCGAGCAGACCACGGTCAGAGTTCAGGAACTTGCCGACGTCGCAGGAGTAATACATCATGGTGCTGTCTTTCAGAGAGGCGATGGCCATCTCCTTGATGTCCTCGATCGGGAGGTTGACGTATGTCCAGTTCTTGCCGTCGTAGCGGTGGCGGTCGTAGTCTATTTCATAACATTTGTAGTATTCGCGACTGGGGTCGTTCATGAGCATGACGTAGTTGTCAATCAGCTTTTCGTCACCGTATTTCTTCAGAAAAGAAAGCGGGGTGTAGGTGGCGGTTTCTACAGGCTCGCCTTTGACATTATATTGCGTCCAGGTAAATTCTGTAGGAGGTACGCCCAAGTTCAGGACAAGCATACGGTAAATGGTGCTCAACATTTCCACTTTAGCGTTCTCTATAGCGGCAGGTTTAGCTTTTTTCGAAGCCATGTCACGGAGTTGTAACCCCTGTTCGCGAAGTTTCAGAGCGATCAGATTCGCCATGCGGGCGGTGTTTTCGCTGCTGTTCGTTTCGGGCATCACGTCTTTGGGGACGAGGCCGTATTTGCTTACGATGTCCGCTACTCCGGTGAATGTACCGCCGTCGCTCAACGGATTGCGGAACAGCCATTCCACCATTTTATCGTTCATAGGCTTGTCGCTGGTGTCGATGACGCCTTGAAGGAAAAGGTTGGCCTTTTCCAGTTGGTCGAAAAAGAAAGGATAGGTTTGCGAGAATTCGAAAGAACCCAGATGGTATTTATCGATGGCTTTGGCACGCATTACGTTCAGGCCGGTGAAGAGCCAGCAGCGTCCGGACGATTTCTGGTCGGTGATCCCCTTGGAGTTCACTTTGACAGAAAAATGTGTATCCATCCCCTTCATGTTGTCCTGGTTCAGGGCAAGCTTACGGATGTCGTTGTTGCTGATGGCGTTCCGGATAGCCTTGTCGGTAGAAGTGCCCTGATAACTCTGTTTGATTTGCTGCATCATGTCAGTGCTGATGCCGCCTTTCGCGTCCTGTGCCTGTGCAGAATAGTAAAGGGCACAGCAAACAAAAACTGATAAAATTCGTTTATTCATTATAGATCGTTTATAAATTAACTTTGCCTGTATGCTAATAGTAATCCGTTGGCAATTTCGTTTTACATATTATTAATTGGCAAAAATACGATTCTTTTTTAGATTTATTATCTATGAGAATGAAAACTAATCGAAATAAAATAGTTTCCTTTGCAGCGGATTTCAAGAAAGAATATGAAAAGATATACAATAGGTATATTGATGATGTTTCTATTCATCAATATTTCGTTAGCTCAAACGGCTGACACGGCAGTAAAAAGCGATGAACTGCAAACGACTACAACTTCTGTTGACGAAGTCGGGGTAGCCCCGGCAGATCCCCCCCCCCCCCTTTCCAAAAAAGAATTGCGACGCCAGCGTGTAGCCAAACGTAATCTACATTATAATATATTAGGTGGCCCCAGCTATACTCCTGACTTCGGATTACTGATCGGCGGTAGTGCATTGATGACGTTTCGGATGAATCCGAGTGATACTACCCAACAACGTTCGGTGGTGCCGATGGCCATCGCCCTGATGTTCGAAGGAGGACTGAACCTGTTCACCAAACCGCAGCTTTTCTTCAAAGGCGACCGATTCCGCATCTTCGGAGTCTTTGCATATAAGAATACACTGGAAAATTTCTACGGCATCGGATACAGCACCAACAAGGACTATCCGCGTGGCGAAGACACCAGCGAATACCGTTATAGCGGTGTGCAGGTGAATCCGTGGTTTTTATTCCGTCTGGGGAAAAGCAACTTCTTTGCCGGTCCGCAGATCGACTTCAATTATGACAAGATCACTAAACCTGCCGCAGGAATGATAGAGCAACCATCGTATATTGCCGCCGGCGGTACGGATCACGGCTACTCTAACCTCAGTTCCGGACTCGGTTTCCTGCTGACGTACGACACCCGTGACGTTCCCGCCAATGCTTATCGGGGAACGTATCTGGACTTTCGTGGGATGATGTACAACAAAGCCTTCGGAAGCGATAATAATTTCTACCGTTTGGAAATAGACTACCGCCAATACAAGACCCTAGGCAAACGTAAAGTATTGGCTTGGACAGTGCAGACAAAGAATGTATTCGGCAATGTTCCATTGACTAAATACGCACTCAGCGGCACTCCTTTCGACCTTCGTGGTTATTATATGGGACAGTTTCGCGACAAGTCATCCCACGTGATGATGGCAGAATACCGTCAGATGATAAATACGGACAAAAGCAATTGGGTGAAGAAGATGCTGAATCATGTAGGCTACGTAGCATGGGGAGGATGCGGCTTCATGGGCCCTACTCCGGGCAAAATCGAAGGTGTACTTCCTAATCTGGGACTCGGTTTACGCATTGAAGTTCAGCCCCGTATGAACGTCCGTCTTGACTTCGGCAGAGACATGGTGAACAAGCAGAATTTATTCTATTTCAACATGACGGAGGCATTCTAAATAAGTATTTGCTCATAATTAACAAGAAAGATGATAAAATGCTTCCATAAGAACATCATTAAATAAAATTAATCCTTATATTTGCGTTGCTATAACACAGCAAAAGCAGATAATAGGGTTAATTTATGAAACAAATCAGATACCTCTTCGGAGGATTACTATTTTTGTTTGCCTCCATCGGAAGCGTAACTGCGCAAGAGGTAAGCGATTACTCAAAACTACAACCAAGTGATTATTCCAGCATTACACTTCCACCGCTGGATCTTCTTTTCGAGAACGCAAAAAGCGCTCCGACCTATGAATTAGCTACAGTAAAAGAACAAATTGAACGGAAGCTTCTGGCAAAAGAGAAGCGTGCCTTCTTAGGCTTTTTCAGTTTACGGGGCAGCTACCAGTATGGTATGTTCGGTAACGAGTCTACTTATACAGATGTAGCAATTGCACCTTACCTGACCTATGCAACACAGGCACAGAACGGATATACAGTAGGTGCAGGAGTCAACATTCCTTTGGACGGTCTCTTTGACTTGACAGCGCGGGTAAAACGCCAAAAACTGAATGTACGTACCGCCCAACTTGAAAGAGAAGTTAAGTTTGAGGAAATGAAAAAGGAAATTATCCTTCTATACGCAACTGCGACCTCCCAATTAAACATTCTTAAACTTAATGCCGAAGCCCTCATGCTTGCTAATGTACAATATAGTATAGCTGAAAAGGATTTCTCGAATGGAGCTATTGATTCGGGAACTTTATCATCTGAAAAATCTCGCCAATCTGACGCACAAGAGAAATTCGAAAACAGCAAATTCGAGCTAAGCAAGAGTTTAATGATACTTGAGTTAGTCACCCACACTCCCATTTTAAGAAACAAATAAACATACATTTATGGAATACATCCTTTATATCAGCAGATTCCTATATCGTATCCGTTGGTGGTTACTTATTGGAACAGCCATTATAACATTTGCTGTTTACTATTTTGGGAAACGCATGATAGGCAAAACATATAACGTAGAGGCAACCCTCTACACTGGTGCTGCTTCCGGCTACAATCTAGAAGGTGGAAATAACAAAGTGGATTGGGCGACAACTCAGAACGCTATGGATAACCTAATGAACATTATCAAGGCTGAAAGTACACTCAAACGGGTATCTATCCGATTATATGCCCGAAGTCTGATCAAAGGTAATCCAAAAGAAGACAATGAATTCATCAAAGCCAGCAATTACAACAGAATATATGAACACCTAAAGAATAGTCCGAACGGGAAAGAAATACTGTCATTAATAGATAAAAACAGCGAAGATAAAACGGTAGCCAACTTTTTCAATTACTTGAGACCGACCCAAGCAAACTATCTCTATGGAGTATTCTATTATAATTTGCCCTATTACTCTTATAATGATCTCAGAGCAATCAGAGTAGCGCGTAAAGGTGCCAGCGATCTGATTGAAATAAGTTATACGGCAAGTGATCCGGGTATCGCTTATAATACCATTGACATCCTGACCAAAGAATTTGTAAACGAATACAGTGCAATCCGTTATGGTGAAACAGATAAAGTTATCGAATATTTTAAAAGCGAACTTCAACGCATCGGAAAGGAACTTCGACTTAAAGAAGACTCACTAACGCAATATAACGTAGAAAAACGTGTTATTAATTATTACGATGAGACCAAAGAAATCGCTGCCATCAACAAAGAGTTTGAGTTACGTGAACAAAACGTACTGATTGCATACAATAGCGCCAAAGCAATGTTAAACGAACTGGAAAAGCAAATGGGCAGCAATGCCAAACATGTAATCAACAATCTTCAGTTCTTGGATAAACTAAATGAAGCCGCTTCGCTTACAGGAAAAATCTCAGAAATGGAAACAATTTCAAGTGATCATCAGAATCAAGAAGCCTCATTACAGGAATATAAGAATCGCTTAAATCAAACGCGCAAGGAGCTTTCCGAGCTTTCAAATAAATATGTAGAGAACAAATATACCAAAGAAGGAATAGCTAAAGAGAACATCATAGAACAGTGGCTTGAAGTAACCATGCAATACGAAAAAGCCAAATCAGACTTACAAATTATACAGCAAAGCCGTATAGACCTCAACGAGAAATACAGACAGTTTGCACCAGTAGGTTCCACTATCAAACGTCAAGAGCGTAACATAACTTTTATAGAGCAAAATTACTTGTCTGTATTGAAAAGCTACAATGATGCCCTCATGCGTAGAAAAAATTTGGAAATGACCTCCGCTGCATTAAAAGTGTTGAATGCTCCGGCATATCCGATCAGTGCCATGCCCACTCCTTTGAAAAAAATGGTAATGGCAGCGTGTGCCGGTACCTTCTTATTTATTTTGGGATTCTTCTTAATTCTTGAATTATTAGACCGTACTCTACGCGATTCTATTCGTACACGTCGTTTGATTGGACTTCCGATGTTAGGCGCCTTTCCCAAAGACTCTATTTTAGAGTATCACAATCATGTTGAAGAATCAAAAAGTATAGCTACAAAACAGTTAAGCAATAGTATCCTTCGTTTCTGTCAGCAAAAGAAAGAAGGATTGCCCTACATTATCAATTTTATTAGCACAGAAGGCGGGGAAGGCAAAAGTTATGTGATCGAAGCCCTAAAAAAATATTGGAACAGTATCGGACTTAAAACAAAAGTAATAACATGGAAGTCAGACTTCAGAATTGATTCACGAGAATACAACCTGGCCAAAAGCATTACCGATCTATACACATCAGAGGAAGAAGATATTCTCATCGTTGAATATCCCAATCTGCGGGAAGCTAGCATATCGCTGGAATTACTACAAGAAGCTAATCTAAATATACTCGTAGCCCGTGCTGACCGTGGTTGGAAAGAGACCGATAAGCTCTTGTCAGAAAAGCTAAGTCAACAAGTAGGTAAAACTCCACTTTATGTTTACTTGACACACGCATCCCGCAATGTGGTTGAAGACTACACTGGTATGCTTCCACCATATACACTTTGGAGGAAAATAGTATACCGACTGTCACAATTAGCATTGACAGAAAGTATATTTACGTTCACAAAAAGAAAGAAGCAGCCGGCAACATCAGGAGATGAAGATGACGAATGATAAAGGAAAATACAGTCAATACTTAACAGTAGCCGGTAACTATTTTGCCAATAAAGGATGGGTACATTTACTATTGGCAGGAGGATTGTATATATTATACAAAATGTTCTTTCGTACTTCCCTTCCTTTCTTTCTGACGATTAGTTCATTACCTTTAATGACAGTTATTTTCTTATTAATTATCAAATATTCAAAGCAAAGTTTCTATACACTTTTCATTCTCCAATTCCTGCTGGCAGCAGCTTATGCAGTGACAGACATACCATTGGGAGTAGCAACATTAATGTGTACATTGTTTGCCGTTGTTTTGCTCTTTGCGTACGGAATGCATGAAAAAATTGACTGGTCGGAAAGTCGTAATGGTATGCTTATGCTTTTTCTGATATGGGGAGTTTATTGCATATTAGAGATAGCTAATCCGAACAATGTTCAGGCAGCATGGAATATCTCCATCACCCATTATCTCATATATCCTATTGTATGTGCTGTCATCGTACCGTTAGCAATCCGTAACATCAAGGGGATTCAGTGGCTTCTAATTATATGGTCTCTTTTCATCCTCTTGGCAGCAGCCAAAGGATATTGGCAAAAAAACTGTGGTTTTAATGAACGTGAGCAGTATTTTTTATACGTTTTGGGAGGAGCAAGAACTCATATTATTTGGTCCGGTATTCGTTATTTCTCATTCTTCAGTGATGCAGCGAACTTCGGCGTACACATGGCTATGGGTGTTTCACTTTTTGGAATTTCACTTTTTTATATAAAAGGTGTATGGCTGAAAATCTATTTTATAATTGTCATTATTGCCGCCATTTACGGAATGGGAATTTCTGGAACACGGGCTGCGATAGCTCTGCCTATCGGTGCTTTAGGGAGTTTCATTATTCTTTCACGCAATCGCAAAGCATGTATTACAGGTATTTCAGTTCTTGCCTTGTTATTCTTGTTTTTTGTATGTACCAATATAGGAGATGACAATCAATATATCCGCAAGATGCGTTCTGCATTTCGTCCTAGCCAAGACGCTTCCTATCAATTACGTGTAGACAATCGAAAGAAAATGAGAGAATTGATGATTCACAAGCCTTTTGGATATGGGATAGGGTTATCCAAAGGCGACCGTTTCTATCCCAAAGAACGTATGCTCTATCCACCGGATTCCTGGTTAGTCTCAGTATGGGTAGAAACCGGAATCATCGGTCTAGTTCTCTACCTGGCTGTTCACGGAGTCCTTTTTGCATGGTGCGGATGGATACTGATGTTCAAGATCATGAACAAACGCCTGCGAGGCTTACTTACTGCCTGGCTCTGTACCGCTGCCGGATTCTATCTGGCAGCCTATGCCAACGACGTGATGCAATATCCCAACTCCATCCCCATATACACAGCCTTTGCCCTCTGCTTCGCAGGACCGTACATTGACAAGCGGATGCAGCAAAGTAAAGAAACAGAACTGAAAAACGAACAATAGATTATGATGAACGAACCTCAAGTCTCCTTTATCACAGTTTGCTACAACGGCTTTAAAGACACTTGCGAATTAATAGAATCGCTGCAAACACATGTACATTCCGTGAGCTATGAAATCATCGTCGTAGACAATGCTTCGCGCGAAGACGAAGCGACTAAAATCAAGGAGCTATATTCCGATATAGTCACCCTGCGGAGCGAGTCTAACCTAGGCTTCTCTGGCGGAAATAATCTGGGGATCAGAGTAGCCAAAGGAGCCTATATCTTTCTGATAAACAATGACACTTATGTTGAATCAGACGGATTCCACTACCTGACAGAGCGACTGGAAAGTCAGAAAAACATCGGAGCCGTCTCTCCGAAGATACGCTTTGCCTTTCCTCCGCAAAACATACAGTTTGCCGGATTCACCTCCCTGTCGGCAATCACTATACGCAACGAAATGACAGGTTTCGGCTGTCCGGACGACGGCACGTTCGACACCCCGCACACGACCCCCTACCTGCATGGGGCGGCACTCATGGTAAAACGTGAAGTCATTGAGAAAGTAGGAGAAATGCCGGAAATATTCTTCCTGTATTATGAAGAAATGGACTGGTGTACACAGATGACAAATGCCGGTTACGAACTATGGTATGAGCCTCGTTGCACCGTCTTCCACAAAGAAAGCCAGAGCACCGGACAGTTCAGCAAGCTACGTACCTTCTACATGACGCGCAACCGTTTGCTCTACACCCGCCGCAACCGGAAAGGTGCTCAACGGCTGCTCTCCATTCTTTATCAATCTACCATAGCTGCCGGAAAAAATAGCCTTCAGTTTGCCGTGAAAGGTCGTTTCGATTTATTTGCCGCAGTATGGAAAGGCGTTGTCAGAAGCTTTTCTGTCACCTCTCCTATCCGATAACCCTTAAAAATGAAAGACCATGTACACCTTTATTGACTGGATTCTCTTTATTCTTCTGGCACTTTGTGTCGGTTATCTGCTGTTCTACGCCATTGCCTCCAAATTCTATCGTCCGCGAAAACTTTCCGAAGCACGTATCCTGCGTCGTTTTCTTGTACTCTTCCCTGCATACAAGGAAGACAGGGTGATCGTCTCCACTATCCGTAATTTCCTCGAACAGGAATACCCCAAAGAAATGTACGACGTTCTTGTCATCTCCGATCAGATGCAGCCGGACACGAATGCTGCCCTACAAACACTCCCCATCTGTTTGCAAGTAGCCGACTATACCAATAGTTCCAAAGCCAAAGCCCTTACGCTGGCAATGAACGTCACTGCCAACGAATCTTATGACGTAGTAGTGATCATGGATGCCGACAATGTAACGACTCCCAATTTCCTCGCAGAAATCAACCGTGCTTTTGAGTCCGGCCTGCATGCCGTACAAGCCCACCGCACAGGAAAAAACATGAATACAGACATCGCTGTTCTGGATGCGATCAGCGAAGAAATAAACAACGGATTCTTCCGTAGCGGGCACAACGCGATAGGATTGTCAGCCGGATTAGCCGGTTCCGGAATGGCATTCGACGTTCATTGGTTCCGCCGAAATGTAGGACATCTGCAAACATCGGGCGAAGACAAGGAGCTGGAAGCCCTGTTGCTAAAACAACGCATTCATATCGAATATCTGGAACAACTGCCTGTATACGATGAAAAAACACAGAAAAAAGAAGGTATCAAAAATCAGCGTAAACGATGGATTGCAGCACAATACGGTGCATTGCGGGCTTCCTTGCCCGATTTCCCGAAAGCACTGATTCAGGGAAATATCGACTACTGCGACAAGATTCTTCAATGGATGCTGCCTCCCCGTCTGATACAACTGGCGGGAGTTTTCGGTTTCACTTTACTCTTTACCGCAATCGGCTTACTAATGAGTCTGCAAAGCGGAGGATATGAATGGTATACAGCCATCAAATGGTGGATACTGTCAGCCGCTCAAGTTGCCGCCATGATCATACCTGTGCCGGGAAAGTTGCTAAACCGGAAATTAGGAAAAGCAATCCTGCAGATTCCGACACTGGCACTGGCAATGATAGCCAATATGTTCCGACTGAAAGGAACGAACAAAAAGTTTATTCATACCGAGCACGGAGAAGAATAAAGCCTCACCGTGAAAGAAAAGAAAAGGCACAGATGACACGAATTAACACGGATTTGGCTGCGCAGCCTCTCAAATCCGTGTTGGCGTCCGTATCATCCGTGCCTAAAATTTCCCTATGAAAACCGTGCCTGAATCATATTCATTAGCAAGTTTCGTCAAGCCCACTCCTCCTCCGCATCAAAGCACGGACAAGCCTTCACCCATTCCTCCGGCTCGATCTCCCCGTTCCCGTTCAGATCAGGGCTCAGGTCACGATGTCCGCACACCCGGCAACCGGGATAATCACGTAACAACGTAAGCACAAGCACATGCATCGAGTGTATCTGCCATTCGGTACGGGTATCGGCAGGCCGCCCGTGACAGTCAAGTCCGCCCTCATAGCAAATACCGATACTTGTCTGATTAAAGCCTTTCGCATGAGCTCCTATCCGTTCAATGGGGCGGGTAGTCTTGATGTCGCCATTTTTCCGGATATAAAAGTGATAGCCGATCCCGTTAAATCCCCGCCGGCGGTGGCACACTTCAAGGTCTGTTTCCGTGAAATCCCTGTCCGCCCTAGAGGCGGAA
>ENA-OROK01003637-OROK01003637.1-human-gut-metagenome-genome-assembly--contig:-NODE-3637-length-11959-cov-17.085769_pt1 | contig 11959 bp, 8 predicted proteins | sample MGYA00242127_ERZ509046 | MGnify/ENA primary metagenome ERZ509046 (study PRJEB26280, sample SAMEA2338728) | human gut metagenome | biome: human gut; feature: human-associated habitat; material: faeces... | reverse complement strand
TTTTCTATGGAATATCACTGATTATGAAAGAGAAAAGTAATGCGTCGGCCCTGATGTTACACTTGACTCGCTGGAGCCACACCCATGCAGCCTTGTCATGATAGCCCAACGCAGAATAAACGTCATACGCTCTTCTGCCATCCCTCAGCGCCAACTGATAGTCCCCCCCTTCCTTACGGACTTGCGAAAGGGCATAATAGCAATCGGCCATCAGCAAGCTGTCTGTTGTTTGTTCAGCACAAAGCGTGGCCTGTTCCATCTGATGTAAGGTATATTTATTAGGCAACCTGAATTCATAAGTATCTCCCAAGGTTATATGACACTTGGCTTTCATCACCATATCGAAATCAGACGTTTTCTCCGTCATCCTCAAGAATCTCAACCCGCAGTCCTGTGCTTTTTCATATTCCTTACGGTCATAGTACATCCCCGCACCGACATAATTAGCAAGCAATCCTTCTTTCGACGCTTCGTCACCATAATACTGAATCACCGCCCGCAAAACGCTGTCGTTCTCAACGGGCTGGTAGGTTTTAAACAGATAGAACTGCGTCAGCAGATTGTAATACATCCGGTTGTCATCATCAAAGCCGTCCAACGACGTGGAGACACGCCTAAAGGCCGCCGATACCGCAGACGTATCCAAATCCTCTTGATTAAGCAGACTGTCGATGTGTACCAACTGCGGATTGTACGGCCCACGACTGCTACACTGGCTAAAGACCAAGGAGCAGACAATGAGAAGAAGAACGGGTATCGGATATAGGATGTGTTTCATTACTGATGCTAAATTTGAATTACAAAGATATGCAAAATAACATGATGCACATTGGTTTTAGGAAAGATTTTTCCAAAAAACGGAGAGTCTTGGTGGAAGGGGCGTGGGGAGGCGTGAGGGATAAATACAAAGTAGGCAGCCTGAATTATTTTTGCATTCTGGCCACCTACTTACTTATTTTATTTCAGCCTACCCCACCTCACTTCTTCTTCGGCTGCACGTTCAACCGATAAATGACATGTAGCATGCCGTAGCTCGGAATCACATTGCGGTAGGTCTCCGTGCGCCCTTGGCCGTTCAATGTATGTGTCACGGCGGAGAGGTTGTGCAGAATGTCGAAGCCTTCGAGCGCAAGCGTGAGGCGTTTCTTCCACACCTGTTTCGAGAGGCGGGCGTTCCACACCAGTTCGTCGGTGTTCATCTCGTGTGCCTCGTATCCGCGGCGGCTGTACATCGTCAGGTCGGTGAAGAGCTGGAAGCCGCAGGGGAGTTCAAACTGTCCAGTCAGGCCATAGTTGAAGTTGGCGGCATTGACAGTGGCGAAATCCTCGCGCGCACTGGTGGCGTTGCGCCAGTTGCAACCAAGCTTTGCGCCTATTTTCTGTCTGCCGAGGCGGTAGTCAACCTTGACCGTCTCGCCAAGGAAAAATGTCTTCACCTTGCTGCGCGGATTTTCGTCGGCACCCGTCACGGTGATGATGTCGACATTGTTGTAAAGCTGTGCAGTCGTAGCAGTCGAGAGGTTCCAGCGGCGTTTCTTGTCGAGAGCCATACTGTAGTTTACGTTTCCGGCAATAGTGTAGTTGCCGTTGACGTTCACGGGACGGTAGGTATAGACACCCGTTGCGCGGTTGTATTCAGAGGAGTAGCCAATTTGGTTGCGCACGGCGCTGTAATCAACGCCAGCACTGAAGAAGCGTTGCTTGCGGCTGCTGTTGTTCGTGTATGAAAGCGAAGCCTTGTGGGTAACGGCATTTTTCAATGCGCCATTTCCCAAGGTCACGTTCAGGGGGTTGTCGTCTGAACGGACATCGAGTGTCTGCACGAGGTCGTAAAGTTTGGTGGACATATTGTAGGACAGCTCCACACTGCGGCTCCAATTATGCCAATTGTATCTTATGTTAGCTTTCGGACTAAAATCCGTGTTCGACTTTGAAAAAAGCGTATCTATCATTGCACGCTTGTAGTCCAAAGTTCGCTTCGTAAGTCTTACCGGCATACCTAAATAAGCACCCAAATTGCCTTTGCCGACTTCGTGATTATATCTGATGCAAAAGTCAAACGTGTGTTCGTATGTCTTCTGGTCGCGGTTGAAACTGTTTCCTGCGTCATACGTCCTTTCCAGATATTCCCTTTCCGATGGCAATGCCCCAAAGTCCGCATCGCTTCCCCAGCCAGCGAGCTGCTCCAACCGGTATATGTCGTTGTCCTTTTCAACATGCGCTCCGCGGTATTTATATGACGGCATCAACGAGAAACCACTGCGGCCGAGCCAATACCAGAAATTCACCTGACCATAGTAGTTTATAGTCTGCGCCGGGGTGTTGTAATAACGGTTTCTGAAGTCTGACGTCCCAGAGCCTGCGGCAGGACGGTCGAGCGTGTAATGGTTGAAGCGCTTTTCCGACTTGTCCTGGTATTCCACAAAGCCCAGAGCCTCAATAGCTGCGTCGATACCTTTCGGGCGGTGCATCATGTGAAGATTTGTTGTCGTATAGAGATTGTTCTTCTTGATCTGGTCACGGTTTTTGTATCTGTTTATCACGCTACGGAGCAAGGTTTCTGACGTGCCGCTGAACACGCTGTCCAAAAGATTTTCCGTATTTTTCCAGTCACGATTGAAATTCGCTGAAACGTCGAAGCCGCTCTCACGCGTCCTTCCGTAATACAGATAAGGTGCGACACTGAAGCTCGTATGATCGTTCTTGAAATTCCAGTTATGCCGTGTTTTGAAGTCCGTCACACACTGTTTCTGCCAGGATGACTTCAGGCCGTATTCATTTCCAGCGGGAAGGAAGTTCTCGCTTGTTGTATGGGCAATGCTTGTTATATCGTCGTGACCTACCTCTGCCCATCCGCTGATTTCAAAGCGCGACTTGCGGTCCTTCACCTGATAGTCTGCACCGAACGCCTTGTGTGTTTTCTGCCCCTGGGGTACGTTGCTCGGAGACCAGTCGCCGTTCTGTCCGGGCTTACGTGTCTCGTTGATGTTGTTGATGTTTCCGTAGAAAGACAGACGTGACTGACGCGTAAAGCGCAAGGCGAAGAAGCGGCCAAGATAGCGGTCATCCGTTCCTGCGGCTCCTTCGGCATTGGCAATCCAGCCTATGCTGTACTGTTTCTTCAGATGCACGTCCATCACATATTCCTTGTCGTCCATCTCATGTCCCGTCAGTATGCTTTTCTTCCCTTGTTTCTCATATACCTTCACGTTGTTGACCATGTACGTAGGTAGGTTCTCAAGCATCACGTTACGGTTTCTGTCAAAGAAATTCTCGCCGTTGAGCAGAAGGCTTTCCACATATTTTCCGTTCACGAATATCTGGCCGTCGTCCTTCAGCTCTACGCCCGGCAACTGCTTGATGAGAGCGTCCAGCATTGACCCTTCCGCCATCTGGAAGGCGTCGGCATTGAACACCAGGGTATCTTTCTTGGTGTAGAACTTGACGCGGGTGGCTGTAACCATTGCAGTGCCCAGTTTCCTTTCGCGGACACGCATCATATATGTCTTGTCAAAAAACACATAAGTGCTCGCCTTTTTGGGTACATACGTGATATTACGGTAGACCGTCTCGAATCCCTCTTTCGAAAATTTGATGATATAGTCTGCCTGTTCTTTGGGAACAATAAAATTCCACGGAGATTTCGTACTTCCCGTCAGCCCATTCTCGCTCGTCACCGAAGTAGCAATAACCGTACTATCCGTCTTCATCAGTGTGGCATTGACACCAACGAGGGTTTCACCTGTCAGACGATTAAGAACCGCACCATAAATCCATGCTTCATTGCGCTTTTGGCCGCTCATTTGCTGACATACCATCACGGAAAAGACTGCCAATAATATTATGTGATTTGTAAATGTTTTCATAAGATAAAAGATTATGGGGCGTACTAAAAAAGCATATTTGAGATGAAGCACCTCACCATGCCATTTTTAGAACACCCCGCAATTTTACAAACTAAAATACCAACGACATTCCGAACAAAGACTTGCTTGACTTTTCATCAGTTGGGTCTGTCGGGTCTGTTGGATATTCACCGGCGCATTGATTTCCAGTACAATTTGTACCGACACATTGGTCTCCGACACAGTTATCGCCAGTACATTGGTTGCCGACACAGCCTTGACCCGTGCAATTGCCGCCAGTGCAATTAATGCCAGGACACCTGCCACCAATACAGCCACTGCCCATACCACTCCTTTCAGCCTCAAGGCCAAAAGTCTTCACACTGCAAAAACCGCCTTTAAGTTTGCCCTCCGCATCTTCAGACAAAGCGGGAATTTCAATATTCAGATTATCAAGAATATTGAACTGCATTTTCTTTATACGCATAATGTTTATTTTTAAAAGGTTACACAATTATTCGGATTTTCCGAATACCTTTCTATATTAACGAACCTACCACAGTGTCCTTTTCCGTATTTCGTTTTAATTTCAATAAATAGTATCGCACTGAATGTTAGAACGTATTGCATTTTAGAATTACACCGCTAACGGTAGCTCCGTTTGCCTCAAACGGAAGCTCTGGTGTGTGCCAAACAATGCTTCTGTAATTCGGAAAGTAGAGGACTATGGAAGCCTCCGTTTAGGACAAACGGAGCTACCATTAGCGGTGCATTTGTCGTTTTCATTTAATTTGCAGCACACCCAATCACTTGCCGTCCTCATGATTTCTCGGAATTATACTTCAAAATATGTGACAAACGCCCCTCGACAATCCGCATTCTGTCTTCTTCCGTGTAGTTCAATACACAGCCGTTGCTTTTTGCTTCAAGTTTCGTCTGTGAACATGCTCCATGACAGACGGGGAAGACCTTGCACGACTGGCAAGTCTCATTGCCATACTTCACTGATTCACGCATCATATAAAGGTCATTGTAGGCTATCGTGCCATCTTCTTTTACATACCCCATTCTGTTGTCATCGGTCATGTCACGCGTCGTACACAAATAGACATTACCGTTGTAGGTAACGGCCACATGACGGTTGCTTTCATGGATGCAACGGTATTTGTTGAAATGTTTTTCCATGCGAACTTCATGGTTCTTGTCGCGGTTGGAATTGCTTATCTTCTGGGCTTTTTCCCAGCATTTCTTGTTATCTCCCTCCTGCCATACCTGCTGGAAGTCAAACTGAAGCAGTTTCCTTTCGTCTTCGCTGAGGTCGTCATATTCCCTAATGACAGATTCAAACCCGTCAATCGTCTCGGCAGTATAGTTGAAGCGGTTTGTTACTGGCATCCCGTCTTTCAACGCGGCTTTTATGTTGCGTATTATCAGGTCATACGTGGGTTTGCCATTGGCCATGAACTTCGTCTTGTCGTGGTGCTCACGGTCTCCGTCTATCGTAATCTGAAAATTCGGCTTAAACTTGAGAGGTATCTTCAGCAGTTCTTCACGAACCCCATCTGTCAGCAACACTCCGTTGGTTGTGAAACGCAAGGTCATGTCTATGCCACGTTCCAAGCAGCGTTTTGAGACATACTTGATGAGCGGAAGCGTGGTCACCTTGAAAGGCAACAGAGGCTCGCCTCCGAAAAAATCAAGGTTGAACACCTTCAGTTCTCCAGACTCTGTTATATGGTCAACCAATCTGCAAATACGTTCAAACGTGTCCTGCGACATTTTTGAACCTTTCTTATGTTCCTCAAAACAATACCAACAACGCAGGTTGCAGTCGAGCGTAGGCAACACAATCAATGTGAATTGCCCTGGGTCGTTGTCTTCCTGTTTCCACTTGTCGACAATTGTTTTCACCTCATCACAGTCAACCGCTACAATCATCCCCTGACGCAACATTTCGTCGAACAAGGCCTTATGCACCGATTCAAGCGCATCAATATCTTCGCGGTACTTAATCACCAAATCTACAAGTTCCGGAGACAGGACCATTATGCCATCACTGCTGATATTATAAAGGATGCCTTGTTTCTCCTTACGGAACAGATAATTATAGCGACTGAATTTATTTTTCATTGTGTGGTCAGTTTTATTTTTGTTGTTAAGTAATGGACTGAGGACGAAAGCGTCTTTCCAACAAGACTGTTATCCCATTCACATCTGCCTTCTGGCATTTCCGTATGATAATCTATCCATTCGGACAATGCAACAGGCATATTCTGTTCGTCATATCCCTCTTGAATATAAAGCAGGAAACGCTTGGCACATATAAGTGCGTTGAGTTCCTTGCTTTCCGCCTCAATTCTTTTTGCGGCAGCAAGCAGCGTTTCCTTGTCGTTTCCAATCCAAGAGGCCGGGACTTTATAATGCTCCGCATACGCAATTCTTGCCAAGATGTATGCCAATATTCCAGCTGCTCCAGTCATCAAGGAAAAATCATCTTCCCAATCAAGCCGATAACAGCTTACTTGCTTGTCTATCTCTTCTATTTCTCCAGATATGTCGTCTTCTATCAGGCCGTTTTCCTTCAGATAAACCAGTGCCCAGCCGATGCCTGCCAGCCCGTATTTGAAGTTCGCGGGTAGTCGTCTATCATGTATTCCTTCGATAACCTCGCTCCACAACTTTACGATTGTTTCCTCGTGTGCATCATGCGGACAGGCCTTTGCATAAAGACAGAGCCATAAGAGCTGCCCCATTTTCCCTTCGGCCAAGCCCAACGAATCTGCTGGGTTTCTTTCTATAAAATCGGCGACCTCGCACGTATTTTCTTCTTCGGGCAGTACACTCTGTAGTTTTCTGCGGCACATTACAATCTGCTTTTCTACAAATTCGCGGAAAGACACGTTAAATATTTCCCTGTAATATGACTTGAGTTCTTCTATATGTCCGCTCTTTTCTTCCAACTGCGCCGTTGCCTTTTCATAAACTTCTGGAAACTGCAACTGCGCGGAAGCAGCCATAACTGCCCTGAAGGATTGCGGCAGGAGAAGTTCCGCAACCAGAAGACGGTTGTATATTTCCTCGTCCGTATATCGTTTGAAGGGCGATGACTTGCGGTAGACATGGCCTGCCACAACGTCTTTAAGCAGCGTGCATTGTCCACCTTCCATCCATACCTTCAGACTGATGTAAGGCTCGTCGCTTCCATAGTATTTCAGTCCATCAAGGCCGCGGAGATATTGCCAGTAGCGTTTACTCGCGGCATACCCAGCACCGAGTACGGCGGGTATCGGTTCCGTTACACTTTCTGGCCTTGCCTCTTCATTGCGCCACATCACGTCAATAAGCCTGAAACTCTTCGGCAAAGGGAGGTATGCCCCATAACTTTTGTAGTTTCGAGCCACAATACCACGCACCTCACCATCTACCTTTTCAAGATAGCGTCCCTGACAACAGAGCAACTGGCGGTCATTCCTCCTAAGTTCATCTATAATACGAGTGCTCCACGCTGCGTCATAAAAACGCATGTGGCCGTCCAAAAGGAGAAAATAGGGCGTCGTGCAATAATTTATACCATAATCTCTCGATGCAGCGACGCCCATTCTCACCTCATTTTCGAGATAGACGACGGAATAAGACTGGAGACGCTCCCGATATGGAAAGCCATCCGTAGAGCAGTCGTTTATTGTGATTATGTCCACCTTATCGCCTGCAGTTTCACGCACGCTTTTAACGGTCATGACGATTTCCTCCCCTTCGTTTAGAAAGGGAATAATGACGGTTAGATATTTATTCTCTGCGGACTGCATAATGGAATATAGTTAGATGTTTTACTTTTGAACAGCCTATCCTGCTAAGTAATGGCAAAAAACTGAGTATTTTTAAGAGGTAAGGAGTAAGTCGATAATTTAAATACATTGTCTTTTTGGCACTTTTGATATTTATCATCGGTCACATAACCAATTATGTTTCCTCTTACAAAATTCAAAACCAATAAAAATTCAGGTCAAAATTGATCAACTTATTCTTCACCATTACTAAAGAGAAAATGTCCCTTTATAATGCCTGTCACCGATGGTGACAACAATGACATAATCGCCTTCCCTCCATGAAGCGGGCAAAGGAAATACCTCATTCTGTTGACCAGAAGTAACATAGGTGACACTTTCCGATTCATCCTCGATTTTGGTGACGCGAATACTGGCAATTGTACCATTTTCTGCATAATATAGCAAACCTACAGAAACACTATATAATCTAATCGGAGAAACCATTGGTCCACGTTTGTATGGCTTACGTATTTCTTGACAAGATTCTTCAGCTATTTGTTCGTTTGAATATTCAAATAAAACGATCTCTTCGCCATAATTATTATTCTTTTTAACAGCATTTACAGCGCTCAAAGATATTGAAACGAAAAACGCTAATGACAATAAACATTTATTCATAAACTTTTCTTGTATTTGCACACAAAATTACGCAAACAAACTGCAAAATCCAAAAAAAGTAGTACACTTTTAATACATCGAAGTACACTATTGTACACTCGCAAACACCTATCTCGTTTATTTTCAGTATTTTAAAAAGAGCAAAAAAACAAGCAAATAGTCAGAATTGCACAAACAATTTTGACTACCAATTATAAATACCCACCCCCTTTCTTATAACCCATACAAAGTGCGGCGTACAAAGACTATCGTCCACAAAGCTGTCAATCACGTTTATATTTATGTCCTGCACTCTCCGCAACGTGTCCGCGCCTCACACTTAGCAGGCAAAGTGAGCAACAATGCTACGCCCCTTTCCACGCCAAAGAGGAAAGGGGCAATTCGCGTTATACGTTGCTATGCCGTCTGGGAGATAAATATTTTTCGGCGTTTGCGGGTGCCGATGCCGCGAATTGCTTCCGAAAACACAATCCTACATGTTTGTACGCCCACCCCACCTCTATTGAAAAGTCTTTCAGAAACGCCATACAAGTCATCGACTCGCGGCCGCTGGTAGCATTACTCGCGGCCGCTGGTAGCACTACCCTCGGCCGCGAGTAGCACGAACGGCGGCCGCGAGTAGATAATTTCCTAAAGAGCTTGAAAAAACAAGGGGAGAGGGGCATAGTGGGTGAACGATGCTCATCATTCCACTATACCCCTCTCCCCTATCATGCAGACAGCTAAGTAATGGTTAAGTAGGTGTTCAAAATTATTTTATACTATCCATGCAGGGATAAGCCAGTTTAATATTGCCTTGCCGCATTCTTTTGTCCCTACAACTGTCTTTCATCAGTCACATAGCCCGCTATGCTCCCTCTTCCAAATTCCAAAACCAACAAAAATACAGGTCAAAATTGGTCAACTTATTCTTTCACCATTACTAATCGGCAAGGCAAATGCCAGCGACAGCGGCACCCTGCGATTTCAACTTCAGCGTCAGGGCACAACCGTTGTTGGCCCTGATGCCTGCCGGCACAGATATTTCGTAGTGCAATTTACCATTCTCCGACGTGATGGCCGCAGAGGAAGAAGCCACGATTTCCCCGTCTGCTTCAAGAACATATCCGTTGCACGATAATTCTCCATCGCCCTTCAAACGTTCCAATGTGATACCCTTTAACCCAGAAAGCATGCGGGCTGGAATATTAAAGCGAAGTTCTTCCTGCCCGCCAACAGCAAGGCTCCACGTGCCCACCATGTCCTTACGGTTTAAGAGTAACGATTCTGAAGAGATGTCCTTCGAGAGGGCAAGCATTTCCTTGGCAAAAGCAACGACGTCCAATCCGGAATCCCGGCGGCAACCGTTATGACGGCCTTCAACCCAATTGCGTTCCCATTCAGCCAGATTTACCTTTTCTCCGCTCTCGCGGCCACGGAAATATTCCTTCCAGCGGCCCAGATAGTAGTCGCCCACCAGTCCACTCCAAATGCGTGCGGCATAATCGTTTACTGGAGGTCCCCAAATCGTCACGATGCGTCGGGCATTGGTTTCATACTGCTTGCGCTGGGCTTCCGTCCGCGCCGCATTGGTTGCAAACGCCACCCATCGGTCGAGGCGGAGCGTTGAATGCTGCGCGAGCAGGCGGTCAATGCCCAACATGAGTTTTTCAAAACGGCATTGCAGGGAACGCGCCCGAAGCGTATCGCCCAACAAATATTCCTGGTCTATCATTTTGGTGAGGATTTCAGCCTTGGCCCCCAAATAGTGTGCCGTCATTTCGCGGAGGTCGTTCCGATAATAAGGACTCTCCTTCAGCTGGTCTGACGCTGCGATGAAATCTTCCAACCCTCGGAAATAGTCTGCATTCATGTTGACAGAACCGTTTTTCACGTTTCCCGGACGAAACTGCCAATTGAAACGGGGATGGTCTGTGAAACTGCCGTAAACAGACTTCAAGAGGCCGTCCCACGATTTCATCAGACGTTCGGGCGCGGCGCCATATCGGTTCACACTATACTGCCTGAGCCATTCACGCACGTCAATGTGTCGGTCGCTCCATCCGGCATCCGTCACGAGTTCGTACAGCACCTCATTGTTTTCAATCCCTTCAGGCGCAAGTCCGTGTGCCACCAGGTTTCCGCGGTTGGCCGACGCGAGGGCCTCAAGATGTCCGTTTGCATAAAAATCAAGCACTCCTGTCATCGCCACCTTTCCACCCATATTGGGAATGACGCTATACACCCACTGCTTGTTGTAGAATCCTTTATAGTATTCCCAATTGACTTCCGAGTGCCAGAAGTGTTTGTTATAGTCCACCGCCAAATCAAGCAGCAGCATTTTGTCGTCGGGCACACGAGACACAAGAGCGCCGAGCGTCTCATAGTCCCAGATGTATCGCTGATAGCCGAACATCCACCCCTGCATCACCCAAACAGCATCTTTGTTGGCCTTCTTGATGGCGCCATACACTTTTTCACCATAAGATGCCGCCATCTCGTAACGGGCGGGATTGCCCTTCTCAGGGAAAGGAATCTCCATCTCATTGAAACTGTCGACAAGATAATAGCCACACTTGCCAAACTCCTTTTCCCACTCCCGCACAAAGGCCTCAGAGATTTTTGCAAACAGAGGTTCCGTTGGCGAAATCATCCAATTGTGGAAAGAGCCAGCCCAATGTGTCTCCGTTATGTGCAGGTCAGGATAAATTCGCTTAAAAGCCTCTGGAATGAATCCTGGAAATCCCGGGCAGATGGGTTTCATGCCCAGCGCACGCATGCGGTCTAAAATCTTATGCTGGAGCGCCAATTGGTCTTTATGCCAATCGGCATTCAGCGGACCGTCGATGCCGCTAATATTTCCCATGCGCATCCAAGGCAGATGCGCCGGTCCCACGAAATAGCTGTTTATCTCCTCGTCTGTCAGCCCCATCTTTTTCCACACGCGAGCCAGAATTGCCTCGTAGCCAACCAATGCAAGCGGCATATTGATGCCATGCAGCGCCATCCAGTCGATTTCCTGTTCCCAACGCGCCCAATCCCAATAGGGCATGCTGTAGCCATAGGTGCAGACATTGAAGTAATAATGATTTTGGAAAGGAGAAACCACCTTCACGGATGAAGCAGCTGGAAGTGTTTTTGGCAACTGGATATTATTGCCGCTCCAAGAATACATCCCCAGCCCGTGCGTTTTCACATAATCATAGAACCCCCGGCAAAGGGAAACATTGTCCGACCCTTTGAGATGCAACACCCCATTTTTCACGGCATATTCATAATACATGCAGCCAGCGTCTTTCTTCAACTCCAACTGAACTGGCACCGAAGTGTTTCCACACACGCGCCGCAACACATCAAGCGCCCCATTGGTTTTTCTGGCATTTGCGGTCAAAGCAACCAGGGCAAAGAGCAACAATAAAAATTTTCCTTTCATGGTAATGGTTTAATGATTTAACGGATTAATGATAAGCAGGTGTTCAAAATCATTTGGCAATTTCAATGCTGAAAAAATCTGCTTAAGGGTGGGTGTTCAAAATCTTGAAAAATGCTGCACGATTTTTGAGCAAATAATATGGCGACTGTGGCGCCGCCCCTGAAAGGGGCAATCCCCGCAACCCTCGCCGCGAGCGCCCTGAAAGGTAGGGTGTTCAAAATCGAAATATTAGATGTGACAATTATTCGTATGTAACA
>ENA-OROK01003632-OROK01003632.1-human-gut-metagenome-genome-assembly--contig:-NODE-3632-length-11973-cov-2.882027_pt1 | contig 11973 bp, 8 predicted proteins | sample MGYA00242127_ERZ509046 | MGnify/ENA primary metagenome ERZ509046 (study PRJEB26280, sample SAMEA2338728) | human gut metagenome | biome: human gut; feature: human-associated habitat; material: faeces... | reverse complement strand
GGAATCGGCAGCGTCACCGACGTGCTGTCCTATCCGTCGCTGGAGTTCGAGGAGCCCGGCCGGCTGCCCGAGCTACACGACTACGATTACGATCCGGAGACGGGCGCGCTGCTCCTTGGCAGCATTGCCATGTGCCCGGAACGCATCCGCGAGCAGGCCGCCGAGTACGGCCACAGCTTCCGCCGGGAGCTCGGATACCTCTTCTGTCATGGCCTGTGCCATCTGATGGGCTATGACCATTTGGAGGAGACGGACAGGCGGCTCATGCGCGAGCAGGAGGAGGCGCTCATGGAGCGCGCCGGGATTCCCAGAGAGGGTTGATATGGAGAAAAAGGGCTTTAAATCGGGCTTTGCCGCCATCATCGGGCGGGCAAATGTGGGCAAATCGACGCTTTTGAACCGCTTGATCGGCGAAAAGGTTTCAATCGTCTCGCCCAAGCCGCAGACCACGCGCAACAAGATCGCCGGCATTCTGACCACCGAGGACTATCAGATCGTCTTTGAGGATACGCCCGGCATACACAGCGCAAGGACTGCGCTGTCCCGCTATATGCAGAAGAGCTGGGAGAGCGCCTTCGGCGCGACGGATGTGGTCATTGCCGTACTGGACGGCAAACAGGGGGTGACCGACCGGGATCTGCGGATCCTCGAGCGCTTTTCCGACGGAAAGATTCCGTTGATTGCCGCCGTAAACAAGACCGATATCGGCACGAAGGAGCAGGTCGTGCCCGCGCTTTCCGTGCTGAACGGGCTGCCCTATTTAAGCGAGGTGCTGCCCATCTCGGCGCGGACGGGGGAAAACGTCGATTTGCTGCTGGAAAAGGCCGTCTCTTTCCTCAAGGAAGGGCAGAAATACTTTGACGAGGACGAGTACACGGCTCGCTGCGTTATCAAAATAAATAACGAGATAGACGGTGCGTTCGTTTTTTCAAGCGGAAAAAATATGGGCGCGTTTAAAGCCGTCGGCTACCCCGAGGATGTCGGCGAATATTATATGCTTGAAAACTACAAGGCTCACACGTGGACCGCTCACGGCAGATTTCCCACGAACACTCCCGGCTGGTGGGGCGGCGCGCACCCGTTTACGCTGCTTGACTGGTCAATAGTCCATAACGGCGAGATTTCAAGCTATGACGCAAATCGACGTTACGTTGAGCAATTCGGTTATCGCTGTAATTTACAGACCGATACCGAGGTTATAACCTATCTTTTTGATTTGCTTGTAAGGCGTCAGGGCTTAAGACTTGATACGGCGGCGCAGATATTGGCGGCACCCGAATGGGATGTTATAGACCGTATGCCCGAGGAAAAGCAGAAGGTATACACCGTTCTCAGGACTGCGTATTCAAGCGCGCTGATAAACGGTCCGTTCTCGATATTGGTAGGCTCAAAGCACGGATTGCTCGCTCTTAACGACAGACTTAAACTGCGTTCGCTTATCACTGCGGAAAAGGGTAACAAAACATATTTTGCGTCAGAGGAATCGGCTATACGCATAATTTGCCCCGATCCCGAAAAAATAGCCGCGGTTGACGGCGGCACTCCGATATTTATTCCGTTTGCAAGGGAGGGCGACAGATAATGGATTTTACCGTTCCCGAATTTGATATAGAGAGAAACCGCGACCGCTGTACGCTTTGCGGTGCATGCGTCAAGGAATGCTCATACAAGGTGCATTTTTTCTCTAAGGATAAAAAAGCCGTTTTGGCTGATGAGAGAAAGTGTGTGGCGTGTCATCGCTGTGCCGTGATTTGCCCGTCGCACGCGATAAAAATCGTAAAATACGATATGGCGTATCGCGACCACGCTAACTGGACTCCGACGGCGCAGAAAGAAATTATAAAGCAAGCGACTACCGGTGGCGTTTTGCTCTCGGGTATGTCAAACAATAAGCCGTATCCGATTTATTGGGATAAAATGCTTTTAAACGCGAGTCAGGTAACAAACCCGTCCATAGACCCCTTGAGAGAGCCTATGGAGATAAGAACCTTCCTCGGCAGAAAGCCCGACAAGATAGAGTTCACCGAGGACGGAAGGCTCAAGACGGTTATGCCGCCGCAGGTAAAGCTCGAAACCCCGATTATGTTTTCGGCAATGTCCTTCGGCTCGATTTCGTTCAATGCTCAAAAAACGCTCGCTATGGCAGCCAAAGAGCTCGGAACGATTTTTAATACCGGTGAGGGCGGACTTCACCCGGGTCTTACCGATTTTACCGATTATGCCGCAGTACAGGTTGCATCGGGCAGATTCGGCGTTCACAAGCAGTATTTAAATAACTGTCGGTTTATCGAAATCAAGATAGGTCAAGGCGCAAAGCCCGGCATAGGCGGACATCTTCCGGGCGAAAAGGTTACCGTGGAGGTAAGCAATGCGCGTATGATACCGTCCGGTTCGGATGCCATATCTCCCGCTCCGCACCACGATATATATTCGATAGAGGATTTGCGCCAGCTTATTTGGTCTTTAAAGGAGGCCACCCAGTATAAAAAACCCGTTGCAGTGAAAATAGCCGCCGTACACAACTGCTCGGCGATAGTTTCAGGCGTTGCGCGCGCAGGTGCCGATATAATAGTTATGGACGGTTTCCGCGGAGGAACCGGAGCGGCTCCCACAAGGATAAGGGATAATGTCGGTATACCGATAGAACTCGCCTTGGCGGCGGTAGACCAAAGGCTCAGGGATGAGAGCATAAGAAATTCGGTTTCACTTGTCGTATCGGGTTCTTTCAGAAATTCTGCTGATGTTGTCAAGGCCATAGCCCTCGGAGCGGACGCGGTATATGTCGCAACCGCACCTTTGATTGCCATGGGCTGCCATATGTGCCAGCAATGCCACACCGGCAAGTGTAATTGGGGTATTGCAACTCAGCGGCCCGAACTTACGAAAAGACTTGACCCGGACGAAATGACTCCGCGCGTGGTAAATCTCGTGAACGCGTGGAATCACGAGATAAAAGAAATGCTCGGCGGCATGGGGCTTAACTCGATAGATTCTTTAAGGGGCAACAGACTTATGCTGCGAGGTATCGGTCTTAATGACAAAGAACTTGAAATACTCGGAATTCGCCATGCGGGCGAATAAGCAAATCAGAAATTAACCGGAGGTGTCCGAAATGATAATAACAGCCGGAAAACGCAGCTTTCAGGAATTAAATAATGAGATACGCGGAATGCTTTTAAGTGAAGATATGATACGCGTCGAGGACGTAAACGGCCAAAGGTATATAGGCGCAGCACTCGATAAGGGCAAAACCATTGAAATACACGGAACGCCCGGCAACGATATGGGCGCGTATTTAAATGGCGGCAATATCGAGGTGTACGGAAACGGTCAGGAGGCTGTCGGCAATACCATGGGCGGCGGCTCAGTTACAATACACGGTCATGTCGGCGATACTCTCGGCTACGCTATGCGCGACGGCGATATTTTTGTCGAAAAACGCGCGGGCTCAAGAGCGGGAATTCATATGAAAGAGTTTCACGAGCTTTTGCCTGTGGTGGTCATAGGCGGCGTCGCAGGTGCATTCCTCGGCGAATATATGGCCGGCGGAATACTCATAGTCCTCGGACTCGACAATTCGGAAAAGCTGCCGATTGTCGGACCGCATTGTGCCACCGGTATGCACGGCGGCAGAATATTCATACGCGGTGAGGTGCCGCAGGAGAATATATCGGAGCATATAACCGCCGTAAAAGAGCTTGACAGCCGCGATACGGATGAGCTTCAAAGACATGTGCGCGCTTACTGTGAAAAGTTCGGCAAGAGCTTTGATGAAATTATGTCCGTGCCGTTCACAAAGCTTGTTCCCACTACTTCGCGTCCGTATGCAAATCTCTACACACCCAACTGATAAAACCTATGCAAAATTCATATCTGTGCCGCACAACGCTCAGCTTTGCGCGGCGCTTTTTTTGTCCGCTTGACATTACGGCTGAGTCGTGCTAATATAATATGTAATTAGTAGTAACTGATTACCGTAAATAGCCGGAAAACGTAAGTCGGTATTTACGGTTTTTTTATGTAAAGGAATGAGTAATTTGAAAACGGACGTATTGATCATCGGCGCAGGTCCCTCGGGTATTTTTACCGCTCTTGAGATGCTGAAAAACGGTTCAAAGAAAAAAATAATGATCGTTGAAAAAGGCTTGCCCGTGGAAAAGAGGCATTGTCCCAAAGCCAAGACGGGTAAATGCGTAAACTGTAAGCCCGACTGCAATATCACTACGGGCTTTTCCGGTGCGGGTGCATTCTCAGACGGCAAGCTTTCGCTCAGCTGCGAAGTCGGCGGAAATTTGCCGGACCTTATCGGGCATGAGTTCGCTCAGCAGATGATAGAGTATACGGACGGAATATATCTTTCGTTCGGTGCCGATAAAAAGGTCGAGGGCGTAGGTCACGACGAAAAAATCAAGGCGATAAGACTGCGTGCGATACAGGCAGGATTGAAGCTTGTGGATTGTCCCATACGTCATCTCGGCACAGAAATGGCACAGGAGCTTTACGGGAAAATCGAAAAGCATCTTACAGACAACGGCGTTGAGATTATCTTTAAAACGGAATGCGTGGATTTGATTGTCGAGGACGGCAGAGCAAAAGGCGCGGTATTCCTTCCGTGCGGTAAGCCGGAGAGAGAAAAATTTTCCGTTTCCGCCGACAATGTAGTCATAGCAACGGGCAGAAAGGGTGCCGACTGGCTTGAGGATATGTGCAAAAAGCATAATATCGAGCATCTCCCCGGAACCGTTGACATCGGCGTCAGAGTCGAGGTCAGAAACGAGGTAATGGAGGACGTAAATGAGGCTCTGTATGAGTCAAAACTTATAGGCTATCCCGAACCGTTCACAAATAAGGTGCGTACATTCTGCCAAAATCCCGGCGGCTTTGTCAGCCAGGAGAATTACGACAACAACTCGCTTGCCGTGGTAAACGGGCACAGCTATAAAAATACAAAGAGCGACAATACGAACCTCGCTATTCTTTGCAGCCACAATTTCCGTCCGCCGTTTGATGAGCCTATACCGTATGCAAAGAAAGTCGGCGAGCTTGTGAATATGCTTGCCGACGGTCACATCCTCGTTCAGAGATACGGTGATATTTTGGCAGGTAAGCGCACATGGCAGGAGGATTTGACGCGCAGTAACGTTCGTCCGACCCTTCCGGACGCGGTGGCAGGTGACCTTACAGCCGCAATGCCGTACAGAACTCTTATGAATATAATCAAATTCATAGAGGCTGTAGATAAGGTGGTACCCGGCTTTGCAAGCGAGGAAACGCTGCTTTACGGCCCCGAAATCAAGTTCTATTCAAACAAGGTAAAGATGGATGAGAAGTTCAATACGAATATTGAGGGGCTTCATTGCCTCGGCGATTCAAGCGGTTGGACTCGCGGCCTTATGATGGCAAGCGTTATGGGCGTGCTTATGGGCAGAGAGCTTATATAAAAATTTAAAAGCAATAAAAAAGGCTGTAAAAACGAGAGTTTTTACAGCCTTTACTTTTTGAAGTCTTATTTGCTTTCTCTGTAATCGAGAGCGGCGCCTATAAGTCCGCTGAAAAGGGGATGCGGTTTTGTCGGACGCGATTTAAATTCAGGATGTGCCTGGCTTGCGACAAACCACGGGTGATCCTTGAGCTCTACCATTTCAACAATATGCTTGTCGGGGGAGAGTCCGCATATGTGCATACCGTTTTTCTCAAGCAGGTCTCTGTAATCGTTGTTTACCTCGTAACGGTGACGGTGACGCTCGGAAATGAGCTGCTTGCCGTATGCTTTGTATGCTTTTGAGCCCTCGTCAAGCATACACGGGTATGCGCCGAGTCTCATGGTGCCGCCCATATCGGTTACGTTGTGCTGGTCGGGCATAAGATAAATTACGGGGTTTTCCGTATCGGGGTCAATTTCCGTTGTGTTTGCATCCTTGAGACCGAGTACGTTTCTCGCGAATTCGATAATTGCTATCTGAAGTCCGAGGCAAATGCCGAGATACGGAACCTTGTTTTCGCGCGCATATTTTGCTGCGGCGATCTTTCCCTCTATTCCGCGTGTGCCGAAACCGCCGGGGACAAGTATGCCGTCGGCATTTTTAAGACGTTCCGCAACATTTTCTTCGGTTATTGATTCGGAATCGACCCAATCGATGTTGACGTGCGCGTCGTGGTCGAGTCCGCCGTGCTTTAATGCCTCGTTTACGCTGAGGTATGAGTCGTGAAGCTCAACATATTTGCCGACGAGAGCAATGTTGACCTCCTTTGACAAATGCGAATTTTTGTCTATCATATTCATCCAATCGGTGTGGTCGGGCTCTTTGCAGTCAAGCTTTAAGGTGTTTACAACTATTTTGTCAAGTCCCTCTTTTTCAAGTGCAAGCGGAATTTCATAAAGAGTGGGGAGATCGATATTTTCTATTACGTTTTCACATGGAACATTGCAGAAGAGAGCGATCTTTTCCTTTATGTCGCGGTCTATGTGATGCTCGGTGCGGAGGACTATAACATTCGGCCTTATGCCGATGCCGAGCAGTTCTTTTACCGAGTGCTGCGTGGGCTTTGTTTTAAGCTCCATTGATGCCCCGAGGAAAGGTACCAACGTCACATGAATAAACATACATCTGCCGGCTCTTTCCTGAGCGAACTGACGTATGGCCTCAAGGAACGGAAGACTTTCGATATCGCCTACGGTACCTCCGATTTCCACCATAACTATGTCGGTATTTTCTGTTTCGTTAAGAGCTATTCTTCTCTTGATTTCGTTTGTTATGTGAGGAATTATCTGAACGGTTTGCCCACCGTAAACGCCCTTGCGCTCATTTGAAAGCACGTTAAAATAAACGCTGCCGGATGTGCATGAGCTGTTTTTGGTGAGGCTTTCGTCAATGAATCTCTCATAATGTCCGAGGTCAAGATCCGTTTCCGCTCCGTCATCCGTTACAAATACCTCGCCGTGTTGTATGGGATTCATTGTGCCGGGGTCAACATTGAGATACGGGTCAAGCTTCATTACGGTGACTTTAAGACCTCTGTCCTTTAAAAGTCTGCCGAGAGAAGCCGCGGTAATTCCCTTGCCGAGACCGGAAACAACGCCGCCTGTTACGAAAATATACTTTGCTGCCATAAAATTTCTCTCCTTATGAGAGCGGTTTCCCGCGTGATTTAGTATATATAAAGACTGTGCTGCGGTATTCCGTGCGTTCTGCCCGGCGCAGCACCGTGTTTTATCTGTTGAAAAGATTTCTCGTCTCGCGCTCGGGCTCGCATGTGACGTTTATGCCGAGCTTTGAGAGTGTGTCGGAGTCTACCGAAGAGAGTATTACGGTAGAGTGAACCTCACATCCGCGAAGATATTGTAAAGCGTCCATAGCTCTTTGTGCATTTTCGTCGGTTGCAGCGGAAATCGAAAGCGCCAAAAGCACCTCGTCCGTATGAAGTCTCGGATTTTTACTGCCGAAATGCTCTGTTTTAAGGTGCTGTATGGGACTTATGACGGATGGCGAGATGAGCTTTACCGAATCATCTATACCGGCTATTGTTTTCAACGCGTTTAAAAGCATTGCCGAGGTTGCGCCGAGAAGAGATGAGGTTTTGCCGGTTACAATCTGCCCGTCGGGAAGCAATGCCGCCGTTGCCGGAGCGTTGGTCTTTTTGCTCACTTCTATTGCAGGCTCTACGCATTTTCTGTCCGAAACCGAGACCTCAAGCTGCTTCATCAAAAGGTCGAGCTTGAAAATTTCGCCCGAAACCTTTTCGCCGTTTTTCTCTCTCACGAGGGCTTTGTAATAACGTCTTATAACCTCTTGCTTTGCGGCGTCGCATACAACCTTGTCGTCGGTTATACAAAAGCCTGCCATATTAACGCCCATATCGGTGGGTGAGCGGTAGGGCGAGCTTCCGTAAATACGCTCGAAAATAGTGTTGAGCACAGGGAATACCTCTATGTCGCGGTTGTAATTTACGGTGGTTTTCCCGTACGCTTCAAGATGAAACGGGTCTATCATGTTAACGTCGTTGAGGTCGGTCGTTGCCGCCTCGTATGCGAGGTTGACGGGGTGCTTTAACGGGAGATTCCATATGGGAAAAGTCTCGAATTTTGCGTATCCCGCCTTAACGCCGTGCTTGTTCTCATGATATAGCTGAGACAGGCAAACAGCCATTTTTCCGCTGCCCGGACCCGGCGCCGTTACCACGACGAGCGATTTTTCGGTCTTAATAAAATCATTTTTGCCGTAGCCGTCATCGCTGACTATGAGCTTTACGTCGGTAGGGTAGTTGTCAATGGCATAGTGACGATAAACGTCAATGCCGAGTGAGTTCAGCTTTTCGGAAAAAGCCTTTGCAAGCGGCTGAGAGTTGTACTGCGTTAAAACCACGCTTCTGACAACAAGCCCGAAGGACGAGTATATGTCGATAAGTCTCAGCACGTCGAGGTCGTAGGTTATACCTATATCACCGCGCACCTTGCTTTTTTCGATGTCGTTTGCGTTTATTGCGATTATCATTTCCGCTTCGTCTTTAAGCTCTATGAGCATTTTCATTTTGCTGTCCGGCAAAAATCCCGGCAGCACGCGCGAAGCGTGATAATCGTCAAAAATTTTTCCGCCGAATTCAAGATAGAGCTTACCTCCGAATTCATCGATGCGGCTTCTGATTTGCTCCGATTGGAGACTTAGATACTTGTCGTTGTCAAATCCTTTTTTCACTTTTTTCTCCTGTAAACGGCTGCGGATCAGCCTTTTTTGTTTTTCGCCTGCGGCGTTATTCAAACATAAAAAAACACACCTCAAACGGTCGGTATCACAACCGTCTTAAGTGTGACACAAATTATTATAATGTAGTTTTTTCAAAAATGCAATATCACACGGCAAAAAAACGACAAAAACCGATAAGTTTTTGTTGCGGATTATAATAAGTGCCGTTACACAATAAGTCTTCGCGGCTTGTTTTTTTTGTCGCCTCATAGTATAATATAAAACTGTATAAAAAGTGCAAACTATAATAAAGGTGGTATTCCGTTTATGGATAAAAACGAAAAGACCAAAAATGACGGCACTCCGGTTGAAAAAGAAGCGCAAAAGCCTAATGCGGGCAATGACAAAAAAGCTCCGACAAAGGGTAAAACCGTTTTCACGGTAATAGTTGCGGTGCTTGCACTCTTGATGCTCGGCGGCGCACTGTACCTTAAATCAACTGCTGACGGCTCTTCTCAGGGCTCGGCAAAGAGTGAAGAAAAGGCCGAGCTCTCCGCAATAACGCTCTCTCAAAAGGAAATTCAAATACCGTATATGAAAACGGATATTTCATCCGTCGTTTATACCGTGGACACCGCCGGAACCGTTCAGTTCTATGAGTTCAAGGGCAAGAGTTATGACCCGATAGACCCCACCGGTACCATGGACGTTACGGTTTCTCTCAGCGGTCAGCAGATACCTGCAAAAATTTATTATGTTGAGCGCGACGGTGTTTTGACCGGCTACGGCGTGTACACGGCGCAGAGTGCGCAGACTCCCGTGTATATTTACGATTTCGTTATGTTCAGGGTGGCAAATCTTCCATCGGCTTACGCTGCGGACGGTAAGTGCTTGCTCCTTCTTCATACAGACGCTCAAAAGGTGTATACCGACAATGTTGTCTGGGAGGAAGCGTATATTCTCAATCGTAACGACGGCACCTCAACGAGATTCCTCAATGAGAACAACCGTACCGTAAACATAAACGGAGCGGTTCGTCCGGACTTCTGTATGATAACCGATACGGAGCTTAAATCTACTACCTCCGTAATACCGTTCTTCTCGTGCAGAAACTACGAGGAGCAGGAGGACGGCAGCACTCCGAAGGATATTTACATCAAAAACGGCAACAATAAAGATGTTGACGCGGTAACAGACGTGCTCGATACATATGCGAAGCCCACGTCGGACGGCGGCTTTGTGTATATTAAAGAAACCGACACCGGTTTTAATACTATGAAGTATCTTAACGGTCAGTCGAGTGTAATAAATATGTTCTACGGAACATACGGCAGCTCTTATGTCAGAAGCGGCGATTGGATTCTTTCGAAAGAGGACGGCAGACTGTTTAATACCGAGGATAACACGGTTATAGAGACGGTAGGCTATAAAATGAATCCGCTTCTTTTCACCGTAAGTCCCGACGGAAAATATGTTGTAATGCTCGGTACGGTGACAAATGCCATGGATTACCGTATGTATGTGTTTAATACCGAGACAAAGGGCTATAAGGTGTATACCGAGAGTAATTATGCCGCTCATTACAATCTCAGATTTTCTTCAAATGATACAGTTACCTTCTATACGATTGACGCAAACGGTGCTTATATAAATGTCGTTGCCGATGTATCAAAGGTGAAATAAGCGAGGATTTTATGAAACTTAACTTCGGCACAGTGCTTTTTGACTTCGACGGAACTCTTTTTGACTCGTCGGAGGGAATATTCAAAAGTCTTAAATATGCTTTTCGGGCGGATAATAAACCGGAGCCGACGGACGAGGAACTTCGCCGTTTTATAGGACCGCCTATATATGACAGCTTTAAGAGCTTTTATTCCTACGACGATGAAAAAATAGATTTTATGGTGGAAAAGTACCGCGAGAGATACCGTGAAAAGGGACTTTGGGAATCAAGGGCTTACGACGGTATACCTGAGCTTTTGAAAAAGCTGCGAGACTGCGGCGTGAAAACAGCCACCGCGTCGTCAAAGCCGGAGCAATTTATAATAAGCATCCTGAAGAAAAACAACCTATACGATTATTTCGACTATGTAGGAGGCGTCACTTTTGATGAAATACGCTCCGATAAGACGCAGATAATCGAAAACGCGCTGAAGAAGCTCGGCTCATCCAAAAACGACGCCGTTATGGTCGGCGACAGAAAATTTGACATCGACGGTGCAAAGGGAGCAGGCATACCGTGCATAGCGGTGCTTTACGGCTTCGGCAGTCTTGAGGAATTTCGTGAGCACAAAGCGGATTATATTGTTTCGACTCCCGCTGAAATCGAAAAGCTGATTATTTCCGGATAAAAACAAAAAATTTTAGTCGACGCGCGTCCTTTACGACTGCAACGGGGCGCGCCGCTTTATTCTTTATTATGGATATGCAGTCGGAAAGGCGGTAAAAATATGTCTTCACCGTTAGCTGACAGGCTACGCCCCGAAAAAATCGAAGATATGGTCGGCCAAAAGCACCTTTTGGCAGAGGGTATGCCGCTTCGCAATATCTTGAATTCGGGTACGCTTCCGAATCTGATATTTTACGGGCCGTCGGGCACAGGCAAAACGACGCTTGCCAAAATTATAGCAAAAACCACAAACCGCAAGCTGCATAAGCTCAACGGAACAAATGCGTCAACTGCGGATATTAAAGAAATAGTTTCGGAGCTTGACACCCTCGCGGCACCTAACGGAATATTGCTTTACCTTGACGAGATACAGTATTTCAATAAAAAACAGCAGCAATCGCTTTTGCAGTACATAGAAAACGGGGCTATAACTCTTATAGCTTCAACAACCGAAAATCCTTATTTTTATATATACAGCGCGGTTCTCAGCCGTTCAACGGTATTTGAATTTAAATCGGTTACAGCCGAGGATATGCTTCCGGCGATTGACCGCGGGTATAAATTTCTTGAGAACGAAAGCGGAACTTTGATAGAGGTTCCGCAAGAGGTTAAGGAGCATATAGCATACGCCGCAGGCGGCGATGTGCGCAAGGCTCTGAATTTTGTGGAGCTTTCGGTGCTGTCCGTAGCACCGAAGGACGGCAAACGGGTAATAACGCCGGAGAGCGTAATGTCGCTCACACAAAAAAACACATTCAGATATGACAAAAAGGGCGACGAAAACTATGACGTTATGTCCGCGTTCCAAAAATCCATGCGCGGCAGCGACCCCAATGCCGCACTTCACTATCTTGCGAGGCTTCTTGAGGCAGGCGACCTCCCTTCGGCTACAAGGCGGCTTAT
>ENA-OROK01003612-OROK01003612.1-human-gut-metagenome-genome-assembly--contig:-NODE-3612-length-12020-cov-2.997158_pt1 | contig 12020 bp, 7 predicted proteins | sample MGYA00242127_ERZ509046 | MGnify/ENA primary metagenome ERZ509046 (study PRJEB26280, sample SAMEA2338728) | human gut metagenome | biome: human gut; feature: human-associated habitat; material: faeces... | reverse complement strand
TAGCCAGCACGCCAAGGATGCCGCCCACGACGCCGCAGATGATGGGTATCCACTTGTTATCAAGGCCGCTCGCCTTGACGAGCTGACCTGCAAGATAGCAGATCACCGTTATCGCGGCGACGCCCGCAATTCCGAAATCCATGCTCTCACCTCCCTTCATCATAATCCAAGCTGCCCCAGCGCGTATGCGAGCACCGCGCCGACAAGCAGCCATATCACCTTATCGACCAGCTCCTCCCAGCGCCTTGCGGGCTTGCCGGTCAGGGTCTTGATGTCTGACTTCATAACCGTGAGATCCCGCTCCATGCCGCCCTGCTTCGTGGCAAGCTCCTTGACCGAGAGGGCAAGGTCTGTCAGCGCGCTCTGGTTCCGCTCGATCTCCTCTATACGATGCGTATTCGAGCGGCTGCGCGCGTCAACGCGCTCTATTTTGAGCGCAAGTTCTTCTGCCGTCACCGTTCATCCTCCTATCAGCCTTGACCATGTGTTTGCTCCGGCGACGCCGTCCACGGCCAGCCCGTGCGCGCGCTGGAACGCCCACACCGCAAGCTTCGTGCAGGTTCCGAAGTCCCCGTCCGCGCCGCAGGAGCCGCAGGAATACCCGCGCCCGATCAGCAGCAGCTGCATCGACCGCACCGCTTCGCTCACGTCGCCCTGACGCAGCAGCGGCAGCTGCACCGCGGTGCTGTTCTTCTCCGTACCGGCGGCGACCGCCGCGCCCTGCGCCCAATCCGCGGGCGCATCGCCGTAGCTTATCCAGCCCGGCAGCCCCCACAGCGCCCAGCCGCGATCCTTCAGGCGGGTCCTGACAACACCCTTCGCGTGCCCTGATGCCTCCACGACGTATCCGTCTCCGACGTACACGCCGACGTGTCCGAGCCCCTCCATGAACACACAGGCTCCCGTGAGCTGCGGCATCTTCGCGATATCGCCGCGCCGGACGCAGCTCCGGTACAGCCCGCTCACCGCGACGTCCTGCGCGGCGCGGTACACGGGTGCGCTCTGCGCCGTGTCACTCCAGAGGTAGCCCTTTATGAGCCCCACGCAGTCGTGAACGCGCTTGCCGAACTGCGATTCGAAGTCGTCCGCCGTGTAATGCTCCGGATACTGTGCCCGCTTCTGCGCGAGCAGCGCCGCCGATGCCGTCTGCCCGAAGGTGCCCCACCAATAGGGGCGTCCGAGCTGCGCCAGCGCGTATTGTGCCAGTCCTTCTCCCGTTTTTGTCGTCATGTTCTGTCACTCCGTTTCATGTTTTCGTCAAGTCCTGTAAAACAGAACCCGAATTTGAAATAAATAACGCCGTCGGCGGCATTGCCGCGGGCGTCCGTTTGGGGCTTTTGCCCTCGTATGTATGCTTTGAGCATAGTTTCCTCCTGCATGTCTTAATCAGATATTGCTTCACCATGAATATCTTGGTGAGATAATATCACATCATTTTCATTTTGTCAAGTTAAACAGAACTAAATTTGCGGTAAAATTTTCTACCTGTCAGTCCGATTTGAGTTTTAAAAATGCATACGATTATGAATAAGATTTCTTTCGCAAGCGTCTATCTGCTCCGGGTGTCAAGGTCATCTGCTCTTCTATATTAGATTTCATAGTGCATTACGTTAGATAAACGAGCCTGTTTTTTGGGCAAATTATCTTATTTACCCATACATTTCCTTTGCATATTTTTTGCGCCATATGCTTGATTCTTTTCGTTTAAACGAGTAGAATACATTTACACTTACGAAAGCAGGTGACGCTATGGAATACATATCGGCCAAGGAGGCTGCGGAGCGCTGGGGTATACAAGTCCGCGGCGTGCAGGAGCTGTGCAAAGCAGGGCGCATACAAGGCGCGTTCAAATTTGAACGTTCGTGGATGATTCCGGCTTCGGCGCAAAAGCCGGAGGATCCCCGCCACGCCGGGTCAAAGAGTTCCGGTGCGGTCTCGTATGGCTACTATCCCGGTCTAATTTCATACTTCATACATGCGCCGTCCGGCAAATCTGACAGGCTTCCAACTGGTATAACCGACCCGGCGGCTATACTGGAGTATAAGGCGGAGCTTCTGTATTTCACGGGCGAGATTGACGCCTGCCGTGACATGCTGCACGGTGTGGATGACGGCGGCACACTTCTCAGCAGGCTATCCCTCGCTCTGCCGCTGAGCGTATGTCTTGGCGACGTGCCGGCCTTTAATTCCGCCGTTGAGGGTGTATACGCGCTGATAGATCAGGCTCCCGACAGCGTCGGCTCCCGCGCGGCACGGCTGCTGCACTCATGCACGGCGCTGGGCCTATACATGCCGCACTTTGTACCGGAGTGGATCCGGGACGGGCAGTTCGCCGGGCTGCCGGCTGAGCTTATCCCCTTTGCGATATACACACGCAGCAAATACCTGCTCACCGCGAAGCGTGAAGCGGAGGCAAAGGCCGCAGCCGAAACCGCGCTGAGCTTTCTGCCCGTGGAAAGCGGCTTCAGCCTGATTCATCTTTATCTCCGTCTCATATGCAGCGCCGCCCTCTGCGCCGCCGGCGACATGCACGCCAGCGAGGCACACCTGCGGGAAACCATGTCTCTCGCCATGCCGTATGACTATGTAATCCCCTTCACCGAGTTTCTTACCTTGCACAGCGGCCTTATAGAATCCGTGTCACAGCAGGAATATCCGGAGCAGTACAGGCGCGTTATACAGCTCTGGACAAGATGCTGGAAGAACTGGATGGCTGTCCGCGGCCGGCTCACCATGTCAAGCGCAACCGCCATTCTCTCCAACCGCAAGCACCATCTCGCCCGTCTCCTCGCCGACGATCTCACCTATGCGGAGGCCGCCGAACGGCTTGGCATGAGCGTCGGCAGCGTAAAAAACATGGCGTCGGTCATATATGCCAAGCTCCACGTCGGCGGTAAAACGGAACTGAAGAATTACGTTTTGTAACTGCTTCCAACCGCCAAATAACTACAAAAACGGCACTTCAAAATTTGACCAATTTCGTCTATTATAAGCGTGTAATATAGTTATGCGAAACGTGTGCCGTGCGGCCGTCCGGGGGCGTCTCAGACTCCGGGCGTTGAAGCGGCGCATGGTTGTCCATGCCCCGGCGGGGTGCGTCTCAGTCCCCCATCGGCTGCCTGCGGCGGCAAAGCATACTTATTTATATGGTATTTTATTTGGGGAGGTTTATTCACAGAAATGAAAAAAAGACTCTTTGCACTGTTTCTGTGCCTGTGCATGGTGATGACGCTGCTGCCTGTCGGCGCCTTCGCAGAAGGCACGGAAGCCCAGTCCGGATTGGCCGCCGGCGGAGCATCCGTCACGTCCGTCAATCCTGTCGAGACGCCCGATACGCATATAACTTTCAAGTTCTATAACGGGGAGACGCTTCTCGACACACAGGTCGTCAACGGCAACGGCCAGCTCACCGCTCCGGCGACGCCCGCCATCGAGGGTGGCCGCAAGTTCCTCGGCTGGTACGCCGTCGATGCCAACGACCAGCTTGAGGCACAGGAGTTCGACTTCAGCAACGCGTACACCAATTACAGCAGCCGCAGCGAAGTCAAGGTCATGGCCAAGTTCGAGGCCGTGTTCTACGTGTACTTTATGACCGTTGACGGGCAGGTGCACTCCACTGCGATCGCCAACGAGGCCAACGGCTTCAAGGTCGCTCTGCCTACGGACTATGAGCCGAATGGCAAGGTAGTCACCGGCTGGACGGCAAACGATGCGGTATTCACCGCCGACACCGTCGTCACTGCCGACACCTATGTCTACCCCGTCACCGAGGACTGCTACTGGGTCACCTTCAACACCACCGGCGGCAGCATGGTAGCCTCCCGCTCCGTCACCAAGGGCGATACCCTTGACCTCAGGGGCGTCACCGCTCCCACCCGCACCGGCTACAGCTTCAAGGGCTGGAGCCTGAGCGAGAACGGCACGCTTATCACAAGCATAACCCCGGCCGCTGATACTACCCTCTATGCAGTATGGGAAGGCAAGAACGTCAATTATACCGTCGTCTATTGGGGACAGGATCCTGATAATCCCGATGTGTATGACACACTGCTCGGCTCCGATGCCAGCAAAACCGCAAAAGTCGGCGAGACGGTCACCGGTTCGTCCACGATTCCGACCTCAATCGCAAATCGTCAGTACTTCACATACAAGGACAGCGACAGCGCGGTTGTCAGTGCTGACGGCAGCACGGTCATTAATGTACGTCTCAACCGCAAAATATATAAGGTAACCTTTGATCTTGGAAATAGCTCCAAAAATTCGATGACGGTCAACGGCAAGACTTATTACGGCGGTTGGAATGCCGAAAAATATGTTCTGGAAGCAAGATATGAGCAGAACATTGAAAGCCTGTGGCCGACCGCTTCCAACTTTAATTCCGGCAGCGGATTCCAAGGATGGTCCATAACCGGTATAAACAATACCGCCACATCGAAGCGCATCACCATGACCGCTGACCTGTGCTCCAATTCCGGTAAAACCGCGACAGCGAATTATAACGCCAAATGCCTTGATCATCTCTACTATATGTTTGAGAGCTTTGATCAGACAAGCCCCGCAAACGGGAATGAGCGTAAGCGTTTCAACGGTGTCTACTACGATAAGAGCACCGAATATTCTCAGGACGCAAACTCTGGCGGCGGCGATTGGGGGCAGAAAACCATCACCGGCATGAAAGCCAGCGGAACACAAACAACCGTATTAAAAGATGATGGAGGATGGTTTAACCCCAAACCCAAAGAGCGTAACGTATTCCTTTACTACACCCGCAACAGCTACAATCTTATCAAGAACAACTACGGCACACAGACCACTGAATCCATGAAATACGGTGCGCCGCTCGACGACAAGGGTGCGGCACCTGCCCGTCCCGCCGGTTTCAGCGAGAGCGCAGTGTTCAAGGGCTGGTACACGGTTCCCGTTGCGCAGATAACCGACACTACGCTGCCATACGACTTCAGCGGCAAGACTATGCCTCTCGACGGTCTGACGCTCTACGCCTACTGGGTCGAGAAGCCCGTCACGCTGACGGTGCAGGTTCCCACACTCGGCGGATATACCGCGTCCAATTACGAGGTCGCCATCGGTACGGTCATCTCCGGCGTGGACGTGTTCAAGGATGCCGAGGCCAAGATCGCCGAGGCAGGCAGAACCGTTCTCAAGTGGGTATACGAGGACGGCACCGCCGTTGACGTCAACAGCGCCATCGGCAGCGACACCACCGTCAAGGCAGTCCTTGAGGGCGAGGTCTACACGCTGACCTACGTCACCAGAACCACCGCCTCGATAACCGACGAAAACCGCTACGAATATGAGGCGCTTGCACAGGTCAAGGACGGCAGCGGGCTCAAGAGCGGCGACAAGGTGTTCGCCTGCTGGACTGACGAGACCGGCAAGGTCTACTATCCCGGCAGCTACGTCACCATGACCGGCAACAAGACCCTCACCGCGAAGTACGTCGACCCCAGCGTCAAGGTCACGCTCACCTACCACTCGAACTTTGACACTGACCAGACCAAGACCATCGACGCCGTTCCCAACAACGACAAGGTCTCCGTCATGGCTTACGACGCAACGGGTCTTCCCTCCCGTCTCGGCTACCAGGTCAAGGGCTGGAAGGATGCAAACGGCGTTGAGTACGCCGTAGGCTCCGAAGCCCGTCTGGACAACAATGGCTCCAACGACCTCTACGCCGTCTGGGAAGCCATCGACGTGGACTACAAGGTCGAGTTCTACTATCAGAACGTTGACGGTACATACCCCGACAAGGCAAAGGATGAAGATATCGTTACCCGTCAGGGCAAGACCGACTCCACCGTATCCGTCACCGCCGCGGACAAGGCCAATAAGGAAAACGGCAAGTACGTCTATGACATCGCTGCGGCAAACGTCGAGACCGGCACCGTCACCGCAAACAGCAGCCTCGTCCTGAAGCTTTACTTCAAGCTCAATCAGGCAAGCTGCACTGTCAGATATCTCTGGAACGGTACCAAGGATAAGGTTGCCGACGATAAGGTTGTTGCAGACCAGACCGTAGGCCAAACCATCACCGAGGACCCGATCACGGTCGGCGGATACACCGCCGTCAGCACCGACTCCCAGAGCATCACTCTCGTTCCCGACAGCAGCAGCAACGTAATCACCTTCTATTATTATAAAAACGTTGAGCTGACCGCAAACAGCGCTACACACGAATACAACGGCAGAGAGCAGTCCGTCAGCGGCTTCACTGGGGCACCGGAAGGGGCTGACTTCTCCGCCATCGTCGTCGGCGCGAAGGGCACTGACGCCGGCGTCTATCCCGCAGAATTTGCGAACGGCACCGTCGGTACAACTGACGCGACAAAGAAGTACATCGTCACCGAGGCAAACAACGGCAGCCTCACGATAAGCCCGATATCCACAGTCATCACCATCACCGCTAACAGCAAGACCAGAGAGTACAACGGTGAGGCGCTCACCGACAATGGCTGCACCTTCACTCAGGGCGTCCTCGTTGATGGCGACGTGCTTCAGGCAGTCGTTGAGGGCAGCCAGACCGACAAGGGCAGCAGCGCAAACGTTGTCAAGTCCTACAAGGTCGTGCGCGGCAGCGATGATGTCACCGGCAACTACAAATTCGCCAACTCCGTTGACGGCACCCTGACCGTCACCCCGCGCGTAGTCGTCATCGAGTCCGAGGGCGGCCGCAGGGTCTACAACGGCCAGCCGCTCACCAATCCCAACTACAAGTTCACCACCGGCAGCTTCGTTGACGGCGAAGTCTCCGAGGTCAAGACCACCGGAACCATCACCGAGGTCGGCAGTGTTGACAACACCATCGTGTACACCACTACCGATAAGTTTGATGCCAACAACTACGACATCACCCTTACCCCCGGCAAGCTGGAGATAACCCCCGTTACCGCTGACGTGGTCGTCACCATCACCGAGAACAGCGGCAGCGCAAAGTATGACGGCACCGAGAAGACCGTCACCGGCTACAAAGTGACCAGCATCAGCAGCGACCTCTACAAGGAAAGCGACTTTGCATTCACCGGCAATGCGACGGTCTCCGCTACCGACGCCAGGGCGACCTCTTACCCGATGGGTCTTACCGCAGGCAACTTTGAGAACAAGAACGATAACTTCAGCAACGTCACCTTCGTCGTTACCGACGGCTCCCTGACCATCGATCCGCGCACCGTCACTCTCACCAGCGAGAGCGCGACCAAGGAATACGACGGCACCCCGCTCACCCGTCCCGATGTCACCGTCTCCGGCGACGGCTTCGTTGAAGGCGAGGTCAGCGGCATCAAGGCCACCGGCAGTATCACCTACTACGGTGAGGTTGACAACGACATCAAGTACACCAAGGAAGCAGGCTACAAGGATTCCAACTACATCGTCACCCCCGAGATCGGCAAGCTGGGCATCACCCGCAGCTACAAGGAGCTCAAGGTCGTTGCGAACAGCGGCACCTGGGAGTATGACGGCAAGTTCCACGCCGACGGCGGCTACACCGTGACCTTCGGCGAAGAGAGCTACACCGTTGCAGCCGGCGAATCCGCCAAGCTCTCCACCGGTGATACCGTCACCGCGATCATCACCAAGCAGGTCAAGAACGTCGCCGACAGCGCAGACGGCAACAACGCCATCGTCACCCTGACGATAGACAACGCCGCGCAGTACGCGAACGTATCCCAGGCCAACGGCACCCTGACCATCACCGCAAAGCCCCTGACCATCACCGCCGACAGCGCGGAGAAGGTCTATGATGGCCAGCCTCTCACCAAGAACAGCTTCACCAACACCGAGCTTGCCGAGGGCGATAAGCTCACCGCCACCGTCACCGGCAGCCAGACCAACGTTGGCAGCAGCGATAACGTCGCCTCCGCCGCAGTCATTATGGCAGGTGAAGAAAACGTCACCGCAAACTACACCATCACCTACGAGAAGGGCAGCCTCACCGTCACTCCCGTGACCGACGAAGTAATCGTTACCGTCACCGAGCGCGGCGGCGACTACCTGTACGACGGCGGCGAAAAGGTCGTCACCGGCTATGACGCCGTAAGCAGCAATCCGCTCTACACCGCGAACGATTACAGCTTCAGCGGCGACGCGACCATCAAGAGCACCAACGCGGGCAGCTACGACATGGAGCTTGCTCCCGAAGACTTCAAGAACACCAGCACGAACTTCACCAATGTCACCTTCATCATCGTTGACGGCAAGCTCAACATCGCACAGCGCAAGGTTCTCATGACCTCCGCTGATGACGAGAAGGTCTACGACGGCACTCCGCTAACCAACTCCACCGTTACCGTCACCGGAGACGGCTTCGCTGAGGGCGAGGGTGCGGCCTACACCGTGACCGGCAGCCAACTTGACGAGGGCAGCAGCAACAACAGCTTCACCTATGAACTGAACGAAGGCACTCTTGCCGCAAACTACATCATCGAGACCAAGGAAGGCGAACTCACCGTCAAGCCGATCCTCACCGAGATCACTATCACCGCAAACAGCGGCGAGAAGATGTATGACGGCTCCGCACTCATCAACGGCGGCTACACTTTCACCTCCGGCATCCTTGTTGACGGCGATGTGCTTACCGCAGTCGTCGAGGGCAGCCAACTCAACGCAGGCAGCAGCGCAAACGTCGTCAAGTCCTACCGCGTCATGCGCGGCGAGACCGACGTCACCGCAAACTACCGCTTCGCAGAATCCGTTGACGGCAAGCTCACCGTTACCGCGCGCAAGGTCGTTATGACCTCCGCGGACGACGAGAAGGTCTACGACGGCACTCCGCTCACCAATGACGAGATCACCGTCACCGGCGACGGCTTCATCGAGGGCGAAGGCGTCACCTATGACGTCACCGGCAGCCAGCTCGACGTCGGCAGCAGCGACAACAGCTTCACCTACGAGCTGAACGAGGGCACTCTTGCCGAGAACTACATCATCGAGACCGAGGAAGGCAAGCTCACCGTAACCAGCCCCGAGCAGCACATCGTCATCACCGCGAACAGCGCGGAGAAGACCTATGACGGCACTCCGCTAACCGACGATGGCTTCACCTACACCGACTTCGTTCTCGCCGAGGGCGACGTGCTTGAGGCAGTCGTCGAAGGCAGCCAGACCGACGCCGGCAGCAGCGTGAACGTCATCAAGTCCTACCGCGTCATGCGCGGCGATGAGGACGTCACCGCAAACTACATCTTTGACGACTCCGTTGACGGCACCCTGACCGTTACCAAGCGCAAGGTAACTCTCACCTCCGGCACCGCCTGCAAGATCTACGACGGCAAGTACCTCACCTGCAACAAGGTCGAGGTCGGCGGAGACGGCTTTGTTGAAGGCGAAGGCGCGACCTACGATGTGACTGGCAAGCGCAAGGACATCGGCTGGAGCTACAACGACTTCACCTACAAACTCAACGACAACACCAAGGCCGACAACTACGAGATCACCGTTGAGCGCGGCTTCCTGTACGTCAAGGATCAGGCTGAAAAGCCCAAGACCGGCGACAGCAGCGACCTTCTCCTCCTGCTTGCCCTCATGAGCATGAGCGGCGCAGGCGCAGCGGGCACTGTGTACCTCTACCGCAGAAAGCGCGAGGAGCAGGAATAAGCTCAAAATAGCAAAGCACTAAACTAAACGAATCCCCTCTGCAGTGATAAACTGCAGAGGGGATTTCAATTTATACAATTATATAAGCGCATAAGCGCGCCGCATCAAAATGCGGCGCTGTCCGATGCGGGCTGTGTTTGATTTTTAAATCAGTTCACATAATGTTGTATACGTAATATTATTTACATAAGCTTATATCAAGCTGCTCAAAAATACACATAAAAAGTGTCAAAAAGCCTTGAAAAATCAGCATTTTTAGCCGCTTGTGTTTTCCCTTTCTCTGTGTTAGCATAGATGACCCACGGATATTGAAAATGGAGGATCGGCGCGCTGCGCCGTTTTTTGATATGGACGAGCATAGGATTCAACGCAATGCAATAACCGAGGGCAGCATCCTCAAGCAGCTGATGAACTTCTTCTTCCCCGTTCTGCTCGGTATGCTGTTCCAGCAGCTGTATAACATGGCCGACGCGGTAATAGTCGGCCGCTTTGTCGGCAAAAATGCGCTCGCCGCCGTCGGCGGCTCCGCCTCACAGATACTGAACCTCATCATCGGTTTCTTCACCGGCCTGTGTTCCGGCGCTACGGTCATCATAGCGCAGTATTACGGCGCAAACGACGACGAGGACGTCGGCAAGGGTGTACAGACCGCCATAGTTTTTGCGGCCGTCTGCGGCGTTATAATGACCGTTGTGGGCATTGTGACCGCGCCGTGGCTCCTGCGCATTATGGATACTCCGGAGGAGACTATGGCCGACTCCGTGAGCTATATGCGCATCGTCTATATGGCGATGATCCCTGCTATGATCTACAACATGGGTTCGGCCATACTGCGCGCGGTCGGCGATTCGAAGCGCCCGCTGTATTTCCTCATCATCTGCTGCGTGCTCAATGTTGCGATGGATATCGTCGCCGTCGTCGTATTTGATCTGGCTGTTGAGGGCGTCGCCATTGCGACGAGCCTTGCCCAGCTAATCAGCGCCGTGCTCGTCTGCCGCAGCCTGATACGCAGCAAGCAGAGCTACCGGCTCGAGCTGAAAAACATACGCATCGAGGGACGCATGATGCGCCGCGCGGTGCACATCGGCCTTCCCGCAGGGCTTCAGTCCGTGCTCTACGCCGTCTCCAACATGATAATCACAGCGTCCATCAACAAGTTTGGCACGGACACCGTCGCCGCGTGGGTTGCCGTGAACAAGCTCGACGCATTCAACTGGATGGTGATGAGCGCATACAGCATCTCGCTGATGACCTTTGTCGGTCAGAACTACGGTGCCGGTCTGTATGACCGCGCACGTGCCAGTCTGCGCGACTGTATGGCGCTCGGAATAATCACGACTTCGCTCATCTCCGTGCTGTTCATGATGACCTGCCGCTTCTTCTTCGGCCTGTTCGTTGAGGACGAGACGGTCATGGTCATCGCAGTGGAAATACTTGGCTTTATGGCGCCGTGGTACTGGCTGTACGCACCGATTGAAATATTCGGCGGCGGTCTGCGCGGGCTTGGCGACACGCTGATACCCACGATCATCACCGCCGCAGGTATCTGCCTGACGCGCGTCATCTGGATATACACCGCCGTCCCGCGCTGGCACAGCATCAGCACCGTCGCGCTCAGCTATCCGCTGACCTGGGGACTGACCGCCGTTGCGTTCGTGATATACTACTTCGGTTTCGTACGCAAGCGTCTTATGAGGGCTAACAATGGAAAATGAACTTATATGCCTGTGTGACCGTCCGGAGCTTATTGAGACGGCGGCGCAGTGGTTCCACAAGAAATGGGGTGTGCCGCTGGCGGCATATCTTGAGAGCATGAATGACAGCCTCACGGCGAGCGCTGTCCCACGCTGGTATGTGATGCTCGGCGGCAACGGCGAGATAATCGGCGGGCTGGGCGTTATAGAGAACGATTTTCACGACCGACCTGACCTGCGGCCGAATGTCTGTGCCGTATATGTCGAGCCTGAGCACCGCTGCAAAGGCATCGCAGGGCGGCTGCTGGAGCGCGTATGTGATGACATGGCGGCACTCGGCGAGCCGGTGCTGTATCTTCTGACAGACCACGACAGCTTTTATGAGCACTACGGCTGGGAGTTCTACTGCATGGCAAACGGCGACGGCGAGGAAACGCCGAGCAGAATGTACGTACATAAGAACACCGACAAGCATTGAGCTTGCCGGTGTTTTTTACACTATGTAATAAGCGGAGTTGAAAATCGATTTGTAATTTTTCTCCCTCAGTCGGCTGCGCAGACAGCTTCCCCATCAGAGGAAGCCAAAAATGTCTGCTTAGCTTATATGATAAATAAGAAAACAGCCGGAGCAAATGCTCCGGCTGTTCAAAACAAATGAATTACTCGTTGATGCCGATGACAACACCGGAACCGACGGTACGGCCACCCTCACGGATA
>ENA-OROK01003605-OROK01003605.1-human-gut-metagenome-genome-assembly--contig:-NODE-3605-length-12050-cov-3.047520_pt1 | contig 12050 bp, 4 predicted proteins | sample MGYA00242127_ERZ509046 | MGnify/ENA primary metagenome ERZ509046 (study PRJEB26280, sample SAMEA2338728) | human gut metagenome | biome: human gut; feature: human-associated habitat; material: faeces... | reverse complement strand
CATATTCGTTGGGAGATTTAGGCTCCAGAAAATCAGAACAAGATGCCGTGTTCAGCAGTAGTAGAATGCTTCCGGCTAGCGTATATAATATATTCCTTTTTTTCATAATTTTATTCTTATCATTGGTTAGAAACTAACGTTGAGACCTAGTGAATAGGTGTGTGGCATAACACTATTGCCCAGTTCCGGATCGAACCCGTTGAAACGTTTGTCAGCGATGACAAATAGGGTGTCTACATTGAAACTGAGCGACAAGTTTTTAGCATGAATCTTTTCACACCATTCCGGCTTCATTTGCCAAGAAAGACTAAGGTTGCGACAGCGCAGGAATGTGCTGTTGACTACCATCGCATCTGATTTTTCCCACAACGGAATCTTATTGGTTGCGGTCGTTTTGTCGGGAAGTGTTATTATTTCACCGGCAAACGGGAGCGATGGGATAATGGTGTGTGCCTCATCTCCGGGCTGTTTCCATCTGTTGATCAATTCTCTGCTCAGATTATTTTCAGAGTCTGGCATATATATGGAACTTCCAAACTGGCTATAAGGAGAGGTTAGGCGTTTCTTTCCGCCTAGCAGCAAAGAAAAACTGGTATTTAAAGTCAATGATTTGTAACGGAACCCCAAGCTGAGTCCACCGGTAAAGAACGGTTCTGTCTGACCGGAATAGACCAAGAAAGTGGTCGGGTCTATCTTTGCGTTGCGCTGGTCTTCCGGAATGTCAAGTAAATTAAACATAGCTTCACCATTCTCCGGATTTAGTCCGGCAAAAGAATATGACCAGAATGCGCCTATTGGGTATCCTTCTTTCAACATGATGTCCGAACGACCGCTCAAGTATTGTTGTTTCAGATCGGATACTTTCTTTAAGTCGAGCTGTGAACCGCCTGCCTTGTTCCAGTTTTTAGATGCATTCAAGCTAATGTTCAGTGCATAATCCCGTTTCTGAATAGGACTGAACGAGAGTGTGTATTCAACGCCTCGGTTGTAGATAATACCTCCGTTTTGCTTCATGCTGCTTACGCCGTATTCAAAAGGAAGAGGTACGCTGATGATGGCGTTGGAACGTCGGGTATAATATTCTAAGTTCATGTGGAACTTGTTGAACAATCCCCAATCGATACCGAAGTTCCATGTCTTCGTACGCTCCCATGTAAGAAGCGGATTGGGAATCTGTGAAATATTTGATTCATATTGGTTGTAAACATTGGCTATACCGCCTTGTGTCAGAATCAAATCGGGACTTTCGCGTGTCAACGCGTTTCCTTGTATACCGTAAGTGGCGCGCAGGTTAAGAGACGAAATCCAAGGAAGATATTCTTTCATGAATTTTTCTTCAGACGCTCTCCATGACAAACCGAATGAATAGGTGGGGTCTAACCGATGTTTGGTGTCTTGACCGAAACGGTTAGACCAGTCGTTACGAATATTGGCATTCAATACGTAGCGGTTCTTGAAGGAGTAGGCGAATGTGGCAAACACAGATATAAAGTTGTCTGTCTGTGCCGTCTTTTTCCATCTGCCTCTATACATATTATTCAAGATACCCCAACCGGATATATTCCCTCCGCTGATAGGCGCGAATTCTTCCGGTGTAGTAGGACGTATGATGGTTTCCCCACGTTCAGGCACATACCCCCACACTGTATTTCCAAGTGTTTGCTTATCGGCAGAACGGACTTCCATACCCAGTAAGGCATTCAGACGATTCTCCGAATCAAAAGCTTTGCTGATTTGCAGTTTGTTTTGAATGTTGTATGAATTCTGTTGTGCGTTGCTGGTGAATAACTCGCCACCGAAAGGGAGCATGGCAGCTTTAAACTCAGGGCTGGTAGGCGATACGCTGTTATAGTCGTATCCACGATAGGCTTCCGCAATGTAAAAGGTGCGTTCGCCCATCCACGATTCGCTATTGTTATTGTTGGCGGTATAGCCTCCCGTAAATTCGTAACTCAACCAGTCAAGTATCTTCCATTGTACATCCAGTGCAGCGGACATATAACTTGACTTGGATTTGGCACCGCTATTGTCTCTTTCGTTCATGAAGTTGTAAGACAGTGATTTCACATTTTCATTGTATGTATATCCGGCCTGTATTTGGTAGAATGCATCGGGAGCAATGGCGCGGTTGGTGTTTGTAGCATAGCTCATTGGGTCTACACCTCCGGCAAATCCTTTGTTGGTGCTCACACTCCCGTTGATACTGGCATTGATAGTCAGCTTTTGTATGGGGCGCAAAGTAAGCGAGATGCGTCCGGTCAAACGTTCACTGTTGTTACCTATTTCCTGACCTTCGCTATTGTTATAGCCCATTGAGACTGAGTAGTTGTACTTATGTGTACCTCCCGAGATGCTTACGCTATGGTTGTGACTGAACGAACGGCGGGTAAGCAGGTCAAACCAGTCAGTATTGCGTGTTTCTAGTTGTTGAAGATGGGATTGGTATTCTTCGTTTGATATGTCGTGCTCCAGGTACATACGCAACAAACCTTCGTAGTTGTGGATTTGTTTGAACGGAACAAAGCGATAGGCTACACCTGCGTTGAAAGCTTCCTGGCTGAGTTGAATGCGCTCTTGCGAGTTCATTAAGTCAAACATTCCGTAGTTAGGGCGTGAACCGATACTGAGGTTGGCTGAGTAGTTCACCATCAGACGGTCAGTCGTGTTTTTTTTGGTTGTGATTTCAATAACACCGTTGGATGCTTTCGAACCGTAGATGGCAGTAGCGGAAGCATCTTTCAACGTAGAGATCGATTCGATATCATCCGGAGCAATCTGTGAGAACTCGCGTTCTACACCGTCTACTAAAATCAACGGCTGGTTGTCTCCTGCGAAAGAAGCACGGCCACGGATATAAATCTTCATATCGTCAGCCCCCGGCGCACCGGAAGTCTGAGAAGTGATTACACCCGAAATCTTACCGGCAATCGCTTGTGAAATATTGGCTGCCGGAGATTTCAACAGTTCTTTGGAAGAAACCTGCGAGATGGCACCTACCACACTTTCTTTCTTCTGCGCACCGTATCCGACCACTACGACTTCATCCAGCACTTCCGTGTCTTCCTCCATAGTGATATTCAGTTTCGTCTTGTTGGCTACTGGTATTTCCTGTGTCTTATAACCGATATAACTGATTTGTAACACGGCTTTCGGTCCGACCGTCAGTTTGAAATTACCGTCAAAGTCGGTAATGGTTCCGTTTGTAGTTCCTTTTTCAAGTATGCTTGCACCAATGGCGGCTTCGCCTTTGGTATCAACTACCCGTCCGGTGATCTGCTTGTTCTGCGCATACACCCATTGGCTGAATGTGGCGAGGCAGAGTATCAGTATAAAATTTTTCATGTATACTAAACTTTAAGGTTTAATTCTTTTTCTTTTTCATAATAGCCTGTATCTCATCGATTGTCAGTGCTTTGTTGTAGATAGCGATGTCGTCGAACATAAATCCGGGATCAGGGTCAGCCCATGTCCATGCCTGGTTTCCGCCCAATGAGATGTATTTCAAGTCTGCACCGTTGGTGAATATTCCGGAGATGGTATTGCCGTCACCGCTGCCCGATACTGTCCATGAGTTGGCGACTTCTCCGTCAATGTAGATTTTACAGGTGGTAGACGTGAGAACGGCTGTGTAAAGATGCCATTCATGATCCTTCAGCCAGTCTTCCTCACAAACGATTCCATCTGCTGCATATTCCGAGCAATAAACGGTGTTGACACCTTTCTCATTTTGTGCGGCGGTGAAGTCTGTCCATCCGTTACAGTTTATTTGGGCAAGTCCGCGGGATTGCAGGACAAACAATGGCCATATATTCTCTGATCCTGCCGACGGCTCGTTTCCGTATGCCGTGAATAGGGGAGAATAGCGATAATCGTCCGATGCTCCTGCATTCTTGGCATTCACCCATACACTAATACTCACTTCCTGAGATTCTACGGAGTGGGAAAGAGCATCCTGAGGCAACATCAGATAATTAGTGCCTTTAGAACCGGCTACATTCTGGAATATTTGTCCGAACCCTTTGTCTTCCACTGAAACTATTTTGCCCGAACCTACGATTTTTGCATCTCCGGTTCCTTCTTCAAAGGTATTGATGTAGACAGGAGTAGGCAGAGCCAAAGTCTTGTCTTCCATAATCTGTTTGATCTGTTCCGGAGACAATTCTTTGTTATAGACTGCGAAGTCGTCAAACATGAATCCCGGATCGGGATCGCCCCAGTCGAACGCCTGATTTCCGCCTAAAGTGATGTATTTGTAGTTGGCACCATAAATGAATGCACCTTCAATTGTATTATTATCTCCGGTACCTGCCACCTGCCATTCGTTCTTCAGTTCGCCATCCATATATACTTTGGCGGAAGTAGCGGTGAGAGTTACTGTATAGTAATGCCACCCGTGATCGGCTAACCAGTCAGTGGCGTCATGATATAGAGCATTGGTACCATTTACATTCTGTGCATCATCAAAGTTGCACCATCCGGCATTATTCAGTTGTAATGTTCCTCTTACATACAATGCAAACATAGGCCAGTTGTCTGTATTGGCAGTACCTGCTATGCCCGGTGCCTGCCCGTGAGCACTGAATAATGGTGACCACATATAAGTGGATGAGATTCCGGCATCCTTCGCATTCACCCACATACCGATAGACATTTCCTTCGTTTCGGCAGAATGTGACATTACATCTTCCGGAAGCAACAAGTAATTCTGACGCATTCCTCCGGGGATATTCTTGAATACGGTTCCGAAGGCGCTATTATCATCTGTAACAAAGCTGCCACCGCCAATGATCTGTAGTCCGGTAGTCGTTTCGAAAGTAGCTTTATAAACAGGATCGGGCACATGTATTCCGCTACCGATATTCGGTCCCTGAGCATCGCTGTCCGAGAAAGTATTTGTCCAGATCTTCAGATCATCATAATAGGCTTCGGCTGTTTCCGTATCCGAACCATAGCCTAAATATATATAGGTCGCAGATGACAATAAATCGATCATATTGGAATAATCGAAGTCACCTACGCTCACAGCCCTTGTCTTTCCGGAACTGATGCTGGCATGGTTGTTGGTATCGTATTTCTTGGTGCCATCGATATAAATGGCGTATCCTTTCTCTGTGAAAGTCAAGGCAACATAATGCCATGTCCCGTAAGGCATTGCGTTCGTTACACTGACTTCCGGATCATTTACGTCCAGATAGCCTCCTGTGCCGGTATAGCTCAAAAAAGCATTTGCAGTGAAATACAGTTTGTTTGTTCCGTCACTGAATGAGATCAGTGCGCCTGTATGGTCTGTTTTAGTAGATTTTACGAAGAAACTAAATGAGACTCCTGTCTGGATATCTGCACCGATAAGAGGGTTGGGAATGCGGAGGTATCCGCCGTTGGCGTGCATAACTCCACTTTCTCTTTCATCATCTTGTACGATTTCCGGAATCTCTTGATCTGCACTGTATGCAAAACCTTCCCCCGATATAGGTGTTTTGCCTTCGGTGGCAGTAGAGTTGAAATCTTCGTCAAATGTAAATTCAGCTATTAATTTAGCGGAGGTATCCGGCTTTGCTGGAAGTTTTTGATTTCCTGCCGGTGGATCGGCTTCTCCCCAATCCTGACAAGAACTCATGCTGAGAACGGTAAGAATTGCCATAAGTAGTAACGGCCATTTCCTTGTCTTCATAGATATTGATATTAATGGTTCAACAATAATTCTACTCGTTGTAGTGTCGCAAAAATACAACCGATGAGTATATTAAAGGTGGACAAATGAATTTTCGAGGTGGATAAACGGTTATATAAGTGTCTTTTTTACACTTTGAGTATAATCTTGGACGGATGTCTCTTAAAATGAGCTCATTTTAAGACGAAGGGCTGCTATCATTGTTTCATAATAGCAACCCTTATATCAGTTATTCTTCGTTATTCAGCAGTGCGCTTGGTGTCACATTGAAATGTTTCGTGAAGCATCTTGTAAAATATTTGGGATCATTGAATCCTACTTCGTAGGCAACTTCCGCTATATTCATATTCTTCGTTTCCCGATTCTTCAGAATCAATTCCCGTGCGATGTTCAGTCTGTAATTCCGGATGAACTGTCCGGCGGACTGACCGATTAAGTTTTGCAGTTTTTTGTTCAGCAGGCTTTTGCTTACTCCGACGGCTTCACAAAAATCGCTGACTTCAAAATAGGAGTTCTTGTAGTTCTCTTTGATAACTTCCATTACTTGATTGAGGAACTTCTTATCACCGGATTCTTCTTCCATATTAAGTACGTCCACGTCCATATCAAGCGTAAATTTACGTTGATATCGTTTCCGGTTCTCCAGAATATTCTGAATACGGGCCAATAATAATGTTTCATCAAAAGGTTTCAGCAGATATTCGTCCACTCCCATACGATAGCTTTCCAGTCGGGCTTCTTGTGAGGTTTTGGCGGTCAGCATCAGGAAAGGAATATGCGAAATGGCAAATGTCTCCTTTACCCTTCGGGACAGCTCGATTCCGTCCATGACGGGCATCATCAAATCACTGATAATAAAGTCTATTGGATTACTATTAAGTATATGTAATGCTTCTTCGCCATTGGCAGCTTCCAGTACATGATACTGTTCACGAAGAATAGACCGGATATATCCCCGCATATCAGCATTATCCTCCACAACCAGTATACTTAAAGCCTCTTTCTCTTTTGGAGAGCCGGAATCCTGAACAGGAGTTGCGGACGAATCGTTGTGATCAATAATGATTGTCTTTTCGTCTTTCCTTTCATTTCGTTGCAAGGGGAGGAGGATGCGGAAAGAGCATCCCGCATGACGGTTATTGAATGCTTTGATCTCTCCGCCGTGCATTTGAACAATCCGTTTGCAGAGGTATAAACCGATGCCTGTTCCTGCTTGTCCGTATACCGGATATTTCACTTGATTCTGCGACTGGTAGAAGCGGTTGAAAATCCGATTGAGGTCTTCCTCAGGGATGCCCGAACCACTGTCCTTGACGCAAATATACAGAGTCTCTTTTTCACTGTCTTTGGCGAAAAGAGCAGATAGGTAGAGAGACACAGTTCCCCCGTTAGGAGTAAACTTGATAGCGTTACTCAACAGATTGGTGACCACCTTACGCATTGCTTCCTCATCGTACAAGATCTCCGGCATTTCCATCCGGTAATAGCGTTTGAGCACAATGTTCCGCTCTTGGGCGAATACTTCAAACGGAGTGATCAGTGAATCGATAAATTTCAGAAAATTTCCCCGAGTCTTCACAATCTCCAGTTTGCCGGACTCTACCTTCCGGAAATCCATCAACTGATTGACGAGAGACAATAGATATTTGGAATTGCGTTCCACGAAGTTCAATTGCTCAATGACTTGCGGATTGTAGCTTAATTTCAACGCACGTTCGATAGGACCGATAATGAGAGTAATCGGAGTGCGGAATTCATGGGTAATATTCGTAAAGAATGAAATCTTGTCAAGCGTCAATTCCTGCACTTTACGGGACATACGAATCAGTTGTGCCTTCTGCCTCGTGATTTTCTCATTCTGCTGAATCAGCATCTGGTTTTGGCGTGACAGCTCATCCGTTTGATTTTCTAACAGATGCTTTTGCTGTTCCAGTTCATGAGTACGTTCTTCTACCGTGCGGTGCAGATATTCTTTCTGCCGTTTCAGATTACGGATGCGCCATTGATAGAATTGCCATACACTGACAGATAACAATACGATGATGAATAGAATAAACCATACAGTCTTATAGAAATAAGGTACAATCGTAATCTTCAGTTCCGTTATGTTTTCTCCCTCGTTCTCACCATCAGGAGTGTATCTGACCTGTAGAGTATATGAACCGGGAGGTAAATTCGTATAACTGGCGAAACGACGGTTGCCCGGAACCTGTACCCATTTATCGTCAAAACCGACCAGACGATAACTGTATATGGCTGTATTGTTTGATTCAAAGTTGAGCGCTGCAAATTCGAGTGAGAAAGATTTCTCTTTTTCATGCAGTTTCAGTTCCGTCGTTATGGCAATATCTTCCGACAAGTATTCGCTGCCCGGCAATATTTCTTCATTACCTATCCGCAGGCGGGTGAAACGTACTTTGGCAGCTGGAAGAGACATCGCCGGACGATTACTTTCGATTGCAACCAATCCGCCTACACTGCCGAAATAGAGTAAGTCATGAGAAGAACCGCATGAGGCGTTCCAATAAAACTGTGTGTCAATCAGACCATCCTGTATGGTATAGTTAATGAAACGATTCTCTGCCTGATGATAACAGGAGAGTCCATTATTGGTACTGATCCATAAGTTACCGTTGTTATCTTCCAGTATTCCCCGAACACTATTGTTCGGTAGTCCTTGCGCTGTGCTATAAGAGATAAACTGTTCTTTTCCTTGAGCATCGATTTTTCGTTGATAAATGCCATATCCGTTACTGCCCAGCCATAAAGTACCGTCCTTACCTTGATAAAAGCAGGTTATTTTCTCAATCAGGCGGGAGGACGGATCGTCCAGTTTGTAGTTCAGGTGCCTGTACTGGAATTCTCCTTTAGAGGAACGGGAATGCAGATCGATGATATAAACCCCTTCCAGACAACCGACCCAAAGTTTACCCTCCTTATCAATAATGGAACCGATACAGCCATGAATATTTTCAGCAGCCTTATCCGGTAACGGAGCAGTTATTTCCTTTTTTACCGGATCATAAAAATAGAGTCCTTGATTGGCGCCTATCCATATACCTTCATTAATAGGGTCATAATTCAATACTCCGATAAAGTTAATCGGAAAGCCTCCGCCGGTCTGTGAGGAAATTACCTCCAGTATCTGTCGGGGAGCTTTCAGATCAAGCAGATTGAGACCTCCTCCCCATGTACCTATCCATAAGTGATTGTCGGTATCGGCAGTCAGGGCACTGACGGAGTTGTGACTCAGCCCTCCGTGTTCACGTGTATAATGGGTGAAATCTTCGCTGTTCCGTTCTTTTCTGTTCAGTCCGCCTTCTACTGTCCCTACCCATAAGGTTCCGTATACATCTTCATAAATTGCATTGACAGGATTATAGGATAAACTTGACGGATTTTCCTTGTCATGCCGGTAGCTCCGTATCGATAGTTGCCGTGGATTCAACAGATTGATACCTCCGGTTTCCGTACCGAACCAGATATGTTCTCCATCAGTCAATATGCAATTAATAAAGTTACTGTTCAGCAGATTGGTGCCGCCATTTGGAAGGTCACAGGCTATACGTTCAAAATTATCCGTCATCGGGTTATAGATATTAATACCACGTAGTGTCGCGACGATTAATTGTTTGTCATCGGTGATAGCTAAATTTGTCAGATAATTTTGCGACAGGGAATAGGGATTGCCGGAATCATGCTCATATCGTTTTATCACATTTCCAGTTTTATTATAGCGGAATAGTCCGCGGTCACTGGAGATCCAGACTTCATTCTCTTTGCTGAGGAAATCCGAAATATAAGTTCCCGCTTCGAACTTCAGGCAGTCGGCTATGGGAGTGGTTACCAGTCTCTTTTGCGGACTTAATGCCACTTTTCGTATTTCTCCATTGTTTCCCATCCATATTTTCCCATCCTCGTCAATGTCTTTCAGAGCAATGTCCGGACCATTCAGATAGACAGGGCTGAGTGTAGACAGGATTTGCACTTCCCCTTTGTCATTGAATTCGATACGGTGAAGGGCGTTGTCGCAATGAAGCCAGATACAGCCTTGCGTATCTTTCATGATACGGGTAGCCGGTAGTTCCAGTATCTTTGGAAGTATCCCTTTCGGGTCATGGGGGATAATCGGTTTTAAAGTAGATAAGTCAATAATATCCGTTCCCCCTTCGGAGACGATCCAAAGGCGTTGGAAGGCGTCTTCACAGACATTGCGTATAAAGTTGCTTTTTAGTTTGCATTGGTGATTATTGGGAGTGTAGTTTACAAACTCATAGCCATCATAACGGGAAAGCCCGCCTCCGGCAGTCGAAATCCACATAAACCCCCGGCTGTCTTTGTACAAATCGTCGATAAAATTATGTGGAAGCCCCTCGTTCATGGTCACATACGTAATATTATAGCGGTCGGCAAACCGTTCCTGTGCCCGAACCTGTCCGGCCAGTGAACAGATACTATATATTATAAGGTATATAAGTAGGTGTTTTTTCATATATGTACGTATTAATAAGGGCAAAGTTAGAAGAATCTCTTCAATCACAAAAATGGGAAGAGCTTCTTTTCAGCAGATTATCGGATTGTCCACCAATCGTGTTCGTATGTCCACCTTTCATAGGGGAAACGGGGCGTATTTTTGTAGCATAATTGATGAACGAATACACAGATATTATGAAAAACTTGTTTTTGCCAGTTCTTTTAGTAGCAGGCAGCTTCTTTGTAAGTTGCACTTCTTCCGTGTTTACTCCGACTCCTTCTGCTAATTCTTGGGATGATAATTATTTATCAGTAGCCAAAATGGAAGATTACCGTCAATGGGGAACATACAATGTACACGATCCGTCCTGCCGGAAGCTGGGCGACTATTATTATATGTATTCTACAGATGCGATTTTCGGTGAGAACCGGAAAGAAGCGAGAGAGAAAGGCGTGCCGTTGGGATTTATCCAGATGCGCCGTTCTAAGGATTTGGTACATTGGGAATTTCTGGGATGGGCATTTCCTGAAATACCGGAAGAAGCGGTTCAATGGGTACAGTCTCATGCAGGAGGGCAGGGGGCGACCAATATCTGGGCACCGTATATCATCCCTTATAAAGATAAATACCGCCTCTACTATTGCGTATCCGCATTCGGACGTAAAACATCCTATATAGGACTTGCCGAATCAACTTCTCCCGAAGGGCCATGGACGCAGAAAGGCTGTATCGTTAAAACAGATGATTCTACCGCGATGAATGCTATCGATCCGAGCGTCATAGCAGATGAAAATACTGGTAAATGGTGGATGCATTACGGCTCCTTCTTCGGTGGTCTGTATTGCGTCGAACTGAATCCTGAAACCGGATTAGCCTTAAACGAAGGCGATTTGGGGCACCTTGTAGCACGGCGTGCCAACTATCGGAAGGACAATCTCGAAGCACCGGAAATAATCTATCATCCGGAGCTGAAACAATATTATCTTTTCACTTCCTATGATCCGCTGATGACGACTTATAATGTACGTGTCAGCCGTTCGGATGCTGCCGAAGGTCCGTTTACGGACTACTTTGGCAAGGCTGTGAAAGATACGACCAACAACTTCCCGATACTGACTGCACCATATCGTTTTGAGAACCATACCGGATGGGCGGGTACAGCGCATTGTGCCGTCTTTTCTGACGGTGAAGGAAACTATTTTATGGCACATCAGGGACGTCTGTCACCGCAAAATCAGTTAATGGTGTTACATATACGGCAGTTGTTCTTCACTCCCGAAGGCTGGCCGGTCGCTTCTCCCGAGAGATATGCAGGGACTGCTTCGCGTCAATTCAGCAAAGAAGATCTGGTCGGTGAATGGGAAATCATACGAGTGCAGGAACCGGCATACGAACGTCAGCTGGAAGCCGGACAGATCTTATGGGGAGAGGGAGAACTGAAAGAGAAGGAATGGAACTTGTCCACCCGAGTGACTTTGGTAAAAGACGGCACGTGCAAAGGGCAGATGACCGATAACGAATGGAATATAGTTCAAATGAATGGAAAATGGTCCTTTTTGACCGAAAAACATCTATTAATGGTAGATTTGAACTCGGAGAAGATTGAGAATCTGGTTATCTTTGCAGGACACGATTGGGAGAACGAAACCGAAACAATTCTCTTTACCGGACTCGATAGCCGGGGACGTTCTGTCTGGGGAAAAAGAATCAAATAACTATATATAATTTTTATTGAAAACCATGAGAAGATACACAGAATTACTGGCTGCATTAGCCTTATCTACCGGCATGGCGCTTCATGCGCAAACCAATGAAATGGTGATCCAGACTAAGAAGTTGGGTGCTGAAATCCAGCCGACAATGTACGGACTCTTTTTTGAAGACATCAATTATGCTGCCGATGGC
>ENA-OROK01003596-OROK01003596.1-human-gut-metagenome-genome-assembly--contig:-NODE-3596-length-12067-cov-4.720946_pt1 | contig 12067 bp, 9 predicted proteins | sample MGYA00242127_ERZ509046 | MGnify/ENA primary metagenome ERZ509046 (study PRJEB26280, sample SAMEA2338728) | human gut metagenome | biome: human gut; feature: human-associated habitat; material: faeces... | reverse complement strand
CCATCATGGGGTTCTGGTAGTTCTTCCAGTGCCCCATCCGGAACCACAGCTCGTTATCCACCAAGCGCTTGTCCAGCGCCGCCTTGCCTGCCTTGTACCGCTGCAAGATCTGTGCCGCCTCGCCCACCTCCTCCGGCCCGATGGGCAGCTTTTCTCTCATCTCGTCCAATGTAACTCCTTTCTGCCCTCTGTCGCAGGGCACTTCCGTTTCTGCCTGTCGGGCTTTGCTCGTCCAGCTCAGACCTGCCCGGCCTGCCAACGCCTCTCCCCTTCACACCCTCAGAAATCTCGCCCTCCCATGCAGCTCCAGCGGGTCATCCCGCACCGTCGGCTCGGCGATCTGCCGGGGCGGCGAGATGGGGTTCTCCATCAGCACATAGCGGCACTCGTCGTAGATATGATCCTCCTGCCGGGTGTCGATGTCCTCCACATTGCTCTCGTCGTACACGAGGTTCGGGATGGTGCGGATGAAGTGTTTGCAGGTATGGAACACCTGCAGCATCGGCCTGCCCTCCTCGTCGAAATGCAGCCGGTAGTGGAACTGCATCTTGCCCGCCAGACGGGTGTGGTCGCCGGGCCTCCAATGCAGAAAATTCGGGCTTTTCTCCTGCATATCCGCGACGCTCTCGCCCCGGCTCTGGTCGAAGATGGCCGGGTCGGCGATGCCTGTGATCACCCGCCCCCGGAGCATCGGGTCGTTCTGCTCGGCCTCCCGGATGCGCCGGGCCTGTTCCACCGGGTCGAGGTGCGTTCCCTCGTCGGGTCGGCCCGTGCAGCCGTAAAGTTCCTTGATGCGGTAGAGCCGCCCCTCCTCGTCCGCCGCGTACCACCCCACCGAGAACGGCTTCGAATAGCCGAAGTCATACCCCCGGTAGATTTTCCAGTGCTTCGGGATGGCAAAGGGCGCGATGACATGAGTCCAGCGCTGGTCCTCGTAATGCTTCGGGTCGTTCCGCCACTCGGTGAACACCTGCCCGGAAAAGCTGTCCCAGCTGCCATAGAGCAGCGCCTGCTTTTCCGCCTCCGGCATGGCTGCGAGGCTGGCCAGATAGCCCGGGTCGTTCTTCAGCAGGGCGGGGTTGTCAAAGACGCTGGACGGGATGAACACCCTCGCCCGCCGGAGCATCTTTTCCGTACCGTCCGGCATCTGCACCGTGCACTCCTCCTCAATGGGGGTTCCGGGCGGGGCGGGAGTGATGAACCTTGCCTTGACCCAGCCGTGGCCCACCCCGCCGGGGTTGGTGGTGGCCCGCAGGTACACCCGTGTGCCGGGGCCGGTGGGACGGTTGCGGCTCATCATATAGCTGTACTCCTCCCACTCGAAGTGGGTCAGCTCATCGAAGCCGATGAAGTCGAAGGCTTTGCCCTGATAGTTCGTCCGGTCTTTCGTGTGCTGCATCGAGCCAAAATAGATCTTCGCCCCGCTGGGGAAGACCCACACATGACTCGTGGCGTTGTACTGCGCCTCCGGGAAAGCCCGGAGATAGTAGCACTGGCTCTTGTCCACGAGGTCGGACAGCTGCGGGTAGGTCTTGCGGAGGATGAGCGCCCGGTAGTGGGGGATGTGCACCTGCCGCAGCGCCTCGATGACGAGGGCGTCGCTCTTTCCGCCGCCTGCCGCGCCGCCGTAAAGCGCCTCCGGCTCAGGCCGCCGCATAAATTCCAGCTGCCTCGGCTGGGGCTTCCAGACGATGTTCCGCTCCTTGTTTTCTTCCATCATGCCTCCTCCACCGGCGGCAGCAGCACCACGCCGCATTCCCGCCCTTCTTCCTCCATTTCTTGGTCGTTCAGGGTCTTCGTCACGCCTGTCAGGTCTTTCAGCACGGCGGTGGCCTCCTTGAGATCCTTCATGAGGCCAGTGTCGGTGCTTTTTTCCTTCCGGGCCGCACGCTGGCGGGTGTTCAGGCCCTTGATCTCCTGCACCAGCATGGTGCTCAGGGTGTCCGCAGCCTTCTGAAGATTTTTCATCCCATTGGACGCCTCCTGCTTTTCCTGCCCCATTCTGTGTTCTCACATCCTTTCGTTCTTTCGTTGGCAAAAGGATACCACGCTTTTTCCCTCCGCAGGAGTACATACTTTTTGATTCGCCTTTGTATCTTTCGTGGCATTTTATCCCTATAGTAATATTTTCGGGCAAGAAAAATCCCCTGCCTGTGTTCTTTTCCACAGACAGGGGATTTTTGCACGATTTTCTGCGCAAAGTCTCCGGGAGGTGCTCCGTTTTCTTTTACAGCGTTTCCACCCGGTCGAACAGCGCTTTCGCGGCTTCCACGGCCTCCTTGCTGCCGAACGCCACCCGAACGCCCTTCTCCATCCGGACAGACAGGTCCGCCGCCTCAGCCTTGAGGGCGGCAGCATCCACACTGCACAGGCTCTTCCGCTCGGCGGCGTTCATCTCGTCGGTGATGCCGCAGAAATACTTGCAGTCGGTGGCCGCAGCCTCGTCCCGGGGCTTGCGCGGGGTGTCCAGCTTAGCCGCAGCGCCCACAATGAATTCGTTCATATCGTTTTCGGTGTAATCGCGCCCCGCCAGCTCTGCCGGCCCGGCGGCAAAGGCCTCGTAGCTCTCCGTCAGATGGGGGTCACGGTAGGTGTAGAGGTACTCCACATCGTCGTTCTGGGTCACCATGCCGGTGCCGTAAGCGCCGCCCACCTCCCGGATGCTGTGCCACAGATACTCGTAGCTCATCACCCGGGCCAGCACCTTCCGCTCCAAGCGCCGCTCCATCGGCCATGCCAGAACATCATAGTTCACGCCGCCGTCGATGACGAAGGCCTCGTTCACCGGTGTCGTCAGCTCCTCGGTGTAGGGCACCGCTGCGCGGCGCTCTCCGGCCGCAAAAGCACTGCCGGGCAGCAGCTTTTTCAGGGTGTCCAGTGCTGCATCGCTGCCGTGGAGACTGACCGTCAGGGCGTTCCCGCCCAGCACCTTCTCCCGCAGTGCTTCCAGCCTCCGGCCCAGTCCGGCCCAGTCGGCTTCTTTCTGCAGCCCGCAGAGGAAGTGGTAGTAGCTCACGCCGCTGCACCGCTCGTTCATGGCGGCCTCCACCGAGAAGTGGGCCGCCGCACGCATCGACGCAAAGGCATGGCCCTCCCGCAGGAATCTCTGCTCCATCATCAGCTTCTGCTGGCTGACCACCCGCTCCATCGCGGCTTCTGCCTGTGGGCCGGTGAGCTTCGTTTCATACAGCCACTCGCCGCCCAGCTCCACAGCCTTTTCGAGGCTGCGTTCCAGCAGGCTCATCCCGGCCACCAGCTTTGCATGGACCGGTCGGCCCGGCTGGCGGCCGGTCCAGCCGTCCACCCATGCGCCGCTGCGGCCCAGCCATGTGTTCCGCAGGGTGTTCAGCTCCTGTGCCGTGTGCTTCCCGGTGTCCAGCTCGTCCACCACATCGGTCAGCAAGTTCAGATAGGGCATCTCCTCCGGCGCTGCATTGCCGATGTCGTAGTAGAAGTTCAGGTAGGTGCTGCCCGCCGAAGGGTGATGCAGCAGCTCAGCCCCGGCCAGCATCCCGCCCCGGCCCGGGGTCAGCTTCTTGCCCTCGCCGAGGTCGGCAGCGGTCAACGGATGGTCCAGCACCAGCTTGCCGTCAGTGCGGGCGGCCCGGCCCTCTTCCTCCTTCTTGGGCAGGGCGGGCACTTGGATGACCTCCACCGGCGCGGGCGCGAACAGCTCCCGCAGCAGCTCGTTGAACCAACCCTTTTCCAGCTTCTCCCGCAGCGAGGCGAACAGCCCGTTGGTATGCAGCAGCAGGGCCGGGTCGCCGGTGTGGAGCCAGCCGGTGGATGCATGGATGGCGTCCAGCACACCGTCCGGGATGCTGCCCGGGCGCTCAAGGGAAGCGAACTCGGTGGAGTTGAGGCTTGCCATCAGCAGCTCTTCGGGAATGCCCTTTTCGAGGATGCCGTCCACAGCATTCCGGACAGCGGCAGCGAATTTCCCTGCCGACGCCTCGGTGGCCCCCCGCAGTACCAGCTCCAGCGTCGGCTGCAAGGTGCTGTCGTCGAAGCCTACATCAATGTCCGCCCCCAGCTTTTCTTCCAGCAGGGCGGCTTTCAGGGGCGACTGGTTGTTGCCCAGCAGGGCGTCCAGCAGGATCTCCACACCCAGCTGGCGCTCCCGGTCCGCGAACGCGCCGGTGTACCACGCCAGCGCGCACTGTGCCTCGTCCGGCTCGGGCTTTTCGGTGTAGTAGGGGATGTGCAGCCGCACACCGGCCTGCTCGTCCTGTACCGTCAGCCGGGGGCGGCTGACACTCTTGGGCATATGGCTCAGATACTGCTCGTCGAGGAAGGCCAGCTTCTCGGCCATGTCCATCTTACCGTAGAGGGTAATGCAGCAGTTGTCCGCACTGTAATGACGGCGGTAGACCCGGACATACTTCTCATAGGTCAGCGCCGGGATGGAGGCCGGGTCGCCTCCGGAGACGAAGCCGTAGGCCGTGTCCGGGAACATCGCCCGGCTCAGGGCGTTCTGCAGCTGGGCATCCGGCGTCGCCAGTGCGCCCTGCATCTCGTTGTAGACGACGCCGCTCACCGTGCCGTCCTCGTCCCGGTGCCAGCCCTCCTGCTCGAACACGCCCCGGTCCACCATCGCCAGCGGGCAGAACACCGCGTTGAGGTAGACGTCCATCAGGTTCTTGAAATCCGTCTCGTTGGGCGTTGCGAAGGGGTAGACCGTCTTGTCCGGGAAGGTCATGGCATTCAGGAAGGAGGCCATGCTGCTCTTGAGCAGCTGCAAAAACGGCGACTTCACCGGGTATTTCTCGCTGCCCGCCAGCACCGAGTGCTCGAGGATGTGGAACACGCCGGTATCGTCGGAGGGAAAGGTGCCAAATCCGATGCCGAAGGCCTTGTTGTCGTCGTCGTTCTCCACCAGCAGGACAGCCGCCCCGCTGACGTCGTGGGTCAGCACGGTCAGCGTCCCGTGCTGTTCGGGGCACTCCTCGCGCTTGACGAGGGTATAGCCGGGATATTGTTTCATGGTCTTGCTCCTTTGCGTTTTCTGGATTTTTCTCTATTGTATCATCCTGCCCGCCAAAACACAATGAACGGTTTGTGAATCATAACTTCCCGGACGCAAAAAGGCCTCCCCTCGAAGGGGAAGCCTCTCTGCATATTGTATGGAAGAATACCAAAAATATTTAGCCGCTGATCTTCTGAACAGCAAACTCCATATTCAGACTATATCCCTCATCCATCTTGTAGTTGGATTCCGGATAGAACTCATAGCCCTCCGGCAGCTCGATTTCCTTCGGCATAACAGTGGTTGCATCCTTGTTGACGGTCGCGGTGGTCTTGATCACTGCACCATAGTTGCTCATATCACGCAGAGTAATCTCAACCTTTTTGCTGATGTCGGTATAGGTAACATCGGTCACAAACACATAGATATACTTCTTGTCATCCTTAATGCGGATCTCCAGATCCTTAGGCTTTGCCACATGGTAGCCCTCCGGGAACTGGTCCTCCGGAATGTCGTTGGTGTTGACATGGTCGGCAGTCTTCAGGACATTCTTCAGGATGCCCTCACCAATGATTTCGCTGGTTTCATCATCAAAGAAAATGATGTTAACATCCTCCGTTGCACCGGGAACAGGAGCAGGGGTAACATTGCCGCTTCCGCTATTGCTGCCGCCATCACAGCCTGCCAGCACACCTGCTGCGGCAACAGCCAGAGCCGCAACACCAGCGCTCTTGAGGAAACGGCGGCGGGAAATCATATCCAGTCTCATAATTAAAACCTCCACATTGTTTTAGAGGTCTTTCCCCGCTCGCATTTTCTTCCTTCCGGGCGTAAGGCAAACCTCTGTTCTGATTCATTATACCCCCCCCCCTGATTATATTTGTCAAGAGGTTTCAGTATTTTTGTGGCGGCTTTCTGCATAAAAAATCGCCCGGCTTTTCTGCGTTTTCCACAAAATATAGCAGTTTGTGTTTTGAATGCACAAGCACCATCCGCAAGCTGCGTATCGCAGCTATGCCGTTTTGATAGGCGCTATTTTTGAAAGTCACAATAAAAAGAGAGCTGTGCAGGACAGCTCTCTCCGTTTCCGTTTTTTATGAAATTTATGCCGTCTCTCCCTGACGGCAGGACACCCGGAACAACACGAATCCCACGACGAACAGCACGATGAGGGAGCCGACGCCCACATTGGCGCTGCCGGTCAGCTGGCTCCCCACGCTGACGATCATCGTCCCGAGGAAGGATGCCCCCTTGCCGCAGATGTCGAAAAGCCCGAAGTACTCGCCCGACTTCTCCGGCGGGATGATCTTTGCAAAGTGGGAGCGGCTGAGGGCCTGCACGCCGCCTTGGAACATCCCCACGATGACGGCCAGCACCCAGAACTGCCACTGCCGGGTCAGAAAGAACGCAAACACTGCGATGCCAGCATAGGCCGCGATACAGACCGGGATGAGCTTCGACGAGGGATACTCGTTGGACAGCCGCCCGAAGATGAGGGCCGACGGGAACGCCACGATCTGCGTCACCAGCAGCGCCAGCAGCAGCCCGGTGGTGTCCAGCCCCAGCGCCGTGCCGTAGGCCGTGGCCATGTCGATAATGGTATACACGCCGTCGATGTAGCAGAAGAACGCCAGCAGGAACCAGAACACCTGCTTGTCCTCCGGCAGATGCCGCAGGGTCTGGCCGATGCGGACAAAGCTCTGGCGTACTGCGTGCTCTTCCACCTCCACATAGTGGAGCTGTCGGTAGCTTTTCAGCAGCGGCAGGGTGGTCACGAGCCACCACACCGCCGTCAGGATAAGCGCGATGTTCAGCGCCGTCATCTGGCTGAGGCCAATGGCCCCCGCCCCCAGCACAAGGCCGAGACAGACCACGAAGGGCACGCAGCTGCCGATGTAGCCCCACGCATAGCCCCGGCTGGACACCTCATCCATCCGCTCCGGCGTGGTCACATCCCCGAGCATGGAGTCGTAGAACACCAGACTGCCCGAAAATCCCACCTTCGCAATGACGAAGATGACGAGGAAGGGCAGCCACGCCGACGCCGCGCCCATGGCGCAGCATCCCACGATGCCCACGCCGACGCAGAGCATGAAGATGGGCTTCTTGAAGCCTCTGGTGTCCGCCACCGTGCCGAGGATCGGGCTGAGGATGGCCGTGATGACGGTCACGACCGAGCTGGCATAGCCCCAGTAAGCCAGATACTCCACCGAGGTCAGGCCGCCGCTCTCTGCCAGTGCGTTGAAGAAAATGGGGATAAGGGTCGCCACCATCAGCACAAAGGCCGAGTTTCCCACGTCGTACAGGATCCAGTTCCGTTCCAGCCTCGTCAGGCGAAAATTGCCATTCTTTCCCATCCAGTGCTCCTCTCAGTCTTCCCCGAACGTGTGCTGATATTCCGGCCCCAGCGGCTTTCCTCCGGCATACTCGCCGATGAGCCGCACCGCCAGCGGCACAGCCGTTTTGTACAGCTCCTCGAGCTTCCGGCTGCTCTGGACACACTTGGGGTTGGGCTGCGGGTTCGCCACAAGGCCGTGCATAAACTCATACTTTCCGGCGGCGCGCATCCCGGCCAGCACCACCCAGCGTTTGACGGGGTTCGCCGCCTGCAGCATATGGTGCACCGAGATCATCCCCTTCATCGCCGCCAGCGTCTCGTCCACCGTGACACCCTCATAAAAAGGCGCGACGACCTCCGCCCGCTGGCGGCTGGGCTTGATGTGGCTGGCCGTGAAGAACTTCATGGGGTCATAGCCGTCCTCCCGCAGCAAGGCGTTGTCGAACTCTGTCTCGATCTCACAGTGGCTCACGCCGCTCTCCCGGACATGAGCCTCCACATAGGGATGACAGGTGCTGTCCAGCGCAAAATGGCAGACGAAGCCCAGCGCGTAGGCCAGCGCAGCGTCCTTATCCGCCGCGTGCTCCACCACGGCCCGGGCGCGGGTGAAAAACACCTCGCCCTTTTCCTCGTGCATGGCATTCCCCAAACGGTTCACCGGGTTCGTCTGCAATGCCTTGTAATAAAACATCAGGTCAGGCCCGTGGAGGCCCATATCGTAGAGTTCCCGGTGCTGCTCCAGCGTCTGGCGCAGCACGTCCGGAAGCAGGGCCAGAACATCTGCGCCAAAGCGGCGGTGTGCGTAGGTAGAAGGCATGATACCGCCCCTTTTCGTTTATTTTTCGTAGCTCTGCGGCAGCTCGTTCTTCAGGCCGCGCTCCATCAGGGACTTGACGGCCTCCGCCGCACTCATCCCCTTGTTGACGATGGCATTGACGGTCTGGACGATGGGCATTTCCACCTGATACCGCTCGGCCAGCTCCAGCGCAGCGGGCAGGGCGTTCATGCCCTCCACCACCATGCCCACTTCCTTGACGGCGTGCTCCGGGGTCTCGCCCTTGCCGATAAGGATACCGGCGCGGTTGTTGCGGCTGTGCATACTGGTGGCCGTCACGATGAGGTCGCCGATGCCGGCCAGACCCGCAAAGGTGTGGATGTTGCAGCCCATCGCCACGCCCAGACGGGCGATCTCGGCGATGCCCCGGGTGATGAGGGCGGCGCGGGCGTTGTCGCCGTAGCCGAGGCCGGTGGAGATGCCGACGCCCAGCGCGATGACGTTCTTCATGGCACCGCTCAGCTCCACGCCCTTGATGTCGTCATTGGTGTAGACGCGCATGACGTTGTTGGTAAAGACCTCCTGCACGAAGGCCGCAGCCTCGGCGTCCTTGCTGGCCGACACGATGGTGGTGGGCAGGTCGATGGCCACCTCCTCTGCGTGGGTGGGGCCGGACAGGGCCACAAGGCGGATGTTCTTCGGGCCGCCCTCCCGGCCCAGCTCATCGGCAAGGATCTCCGTCATGGTGTACAGCGTGTCCGGCTCGATGCCCTTTGCCACATCCACGATGATCTGGCCGTCGGCCACATAGGGCCGGGCCTTTGCTGCCGTGGAGCGGACGAAGACCGACGGCACCGCGAACAGCAGGATGTCCTTGTCCTTGCAGACCTCCTCGATGCTCTTGGTGAACCGCAGCTCCTCCGGGATCTTCATCTGCGGCAGGTTGGGGTGGACGCGGGTCGTCGAAAGGTCATCGATCTCCTTCTCGATGGCCGACCAGACCAGCACATCGTTCCCGCTCACCGTCAGCATCCGTGCAAGGGCCATGCCCCAAGTTCCAGCGCCCAGAATACCAATACGTTTCATCACGTTTGCCCTCCGTATCCGCCGCGCTCCCATCTGCCGGGGCGTGCGGCCTGTTCTGCCCGTGCCACCGCACAGGTCTATTCGATTCTATTGTACCCGAAAGCCCCTGCCGCGTCAACTGTTCCGCCGTTGTGCACAAAGTTCATGCATCTTTTTCATTCATTTCATCCATACCATGCAATTTTTCGAAACCATTTGCGTTCCCCCGGGAATCATGCTATAGTATTCTGGTAGGATTTGTAGGATTTTCTGCTCAGACCCTTGACTGAAAGTATGGTTTAAGGTGTATCATGAGCTTCCCTGCTGTTCCATCGGTTTATCGCATTTTTCAAAAAGTGCGATAAAAAGTCGAACTGCTCTATTTTTCATTTTGAAGAAGGACATCATCCATGCTGGAATCTTTGTTATCCAACCGCACCGTCAGCGTGCTCTGGGAGGCCCTGCCCCGCATCCTGTCGGCGGGCCTCACCATGACCATCCCCCTCACCCTCGTCTCGTTCACACTGGCGATGGTGCTGGCCGTAGCCGTGGCTCTGGTACAGTACGCCCGGGTGCCGGTGCTGAGTCAGCTGGCCCGGTTCTACATCTGGGTCATCCGGGGCACACCGCTTCTGGTGCAGCTCTTCATCATCTTCTATGGCCTGCCCAGCGTGGGCATCATGCTGGACGCCTTTCCGGCGGCGGTCATCGCCTTCGCCTTCAACGAGGGCGCTTACTGCGCCGAGACCATGCGCGGTGCGCTGGAAAGCGTGCCGCAGGGCCAGCTGGAGGCCGGCTGCTGCGTGGGCATGAGCTGGTGGCAGATCATGCGCCGCATCGTGCTGCCGCAGGCCCTGCGCACCGCCGTGCCCGCCCTCTCCAACTCCCTCATTGGCATGATCAAGGACACCTCTCTGGCCTCCAACATCACCGTGGCGGAGCTGTTCATGGCCGGCCAGCGGGTCGCGGCCCGCACCTACATCTTCCTGCCCATCTACTGCGAGGTGGCGGTGGTGTATCTGCTGTTCTGTACCGTCATCACCAAGCTGCAGGGGCTGCTGGAGCGCCAGCTCAACGCCCACGGCTTCCAGTAAGAAAGGAGTATGGCTGTTATGGCAATGTTAGAGATCCGCGGCGTCCGCAAATCCTTCCATACATATGCAAAGCCCGGCGTCCGTCCCGGCATCTTTGGCCGTGCCCCGAAGCCGGTCAGCAGCCTTGACGTGCTGCGCGGCGTCGATCTGACGGTGGAAAAGGGCGATGTCGTCGCCATCCTCGGCCCCTCCGGCTCCGGCAAGACCACCCTGCTGCGCTGTCTCAACTTCCTCGAGACCGCCGACGCAGGCACCCTCACCTTCGACGGTGAGGCCTTCGACCTTGCTCGCGCCGACCGGGCCTCCATCGCGCGGCTGCGTCGGAAGACGGCCTTCGTTTTCCAGAACTATAACCTCTTCCGCAACAAGACGGCCCTCCAGAACGTCACCGAGGGCCTCATCGTTGCCCGGAAAATGCCCAAAAACGAGGCCAACGCCATCGGCATGAAGATGCTGGAAAAGGTCGGCCTCGCCGACCGGGCCGACTACTACCCCCGTCAGCTCTCGGGCGGTCAGCAGCAGCGTGTGGCCATCGCCCGCGCCCTCGCCTCCGACCCCGAGATCATCTATTTCGACGAACCGACCAGCGCCCTCGACCCCGAGCTGACCGGCGAGGTCCTCCGCGTCCTGCGCGACCTCGCCGACCGCAAGACCACCATGATCATCGTCACCCACGAGATGCACTTTGCCCGGGACGTGGCCGACCGCATCCTGTTCATGGACGGCGGCGTGGTGGTGGAGGAGGGCCCTGCAAAGCAGCTGATCGACCACCCGCGCGAGCAGCGCACCAAACAGTTTCTGGCACACTACGCGGAATGAGCAAAATCACCAATTCTTTGGGCAAAAAAATGGAAATGTTGATGCAAACCAAGTCTTGTAAAACCGGCGCTGCTCCGCTATAATACCACTCATGAATCCTTACAACGTCCTGCCGCTTTTCCGGCAGGGCGTTTTTCACGGCAAAAATGCGAACATCCATCTTTTTTGTGTGGGCAGGAGGTATATTTCCATGACCAAAGATATGACGCAGGGCAGCCCGCTGAAGCTGCTGCTTGCCTTTGCTGTGCCGCTGATGCTGGGCAGCCTGTTCCAGCAGTTCTACAATCTGGCCGATACCATCATCGTGGGACGGTTCGTGGGCGTGGAAGCACTGGCGGCGGTAGGCAGCGTGGGCGGCCTGAATTATCTGGTGCTGGGCTTTGTCAACGGCATTGCCTGCGGCTTTTCCATCCCCATCTCATGGACCTTCGGTGCCCACGACCACCACGAGATGCGCCGCTACACCGCCAATACCGTGTGGCTGTCCATCGCCTTTGCCACGGTGCTTACCATCGTCACGGTGGCTATGACCCGGCTGGTGCTGGTGTGGACGAACACCCCGGCCGATATCATCGACCTTGCGGATGTGTATATCCGCACCATTTTTGCGGGCATCCCCTTCACTCTGCTTTATAATGTGACCAGCGCCCTGATGCGTGCACTGGGCGACAGCAAGCGCCCGCTGTATTTTCTGCTGGTGGCCAGCGTGCTGAACATCGGGCTGGACCTTGCCTGCATCATTGTGTTCAACATGGGCGCGTTCGGCGCGGCCTTTGCCACCGTGTTCAGTCAGGCTGTGGCGGGCATCGGCAGCCTTATTTACATCATGCGCCACTACCCGGAGCTGCGCTGGAATAAGGAAGAAGGCCGCATCAGCGCACCGCACTGCGCAAAGCTTTGCGCCATGGGTCTCCCCATGGGCCTGCAGTGCAGCATTACCGCCATTGGCAGCGTGGTGCTGCAGGGCGCGGTGAACGGTCTGGGCAGCAGCATCGTGGCCGCGCAGACCG
>ENA-OROK01003591-OROK01003591.1-human-gut-metagenome-genome-assembly--contig:-NODE-3591-length-12081-cov-4.004573_pt1 | contig 12081 bp, 7 predicted proteins | sample MGYA00242127_ERZ509046 | MGnify/ENA primary metagenome ERZ509046 (study PRJEB26280, sample SAMEA2338728) | human gut metagenome | biome: human gut; feature: human-associated habitat; material: faeces... | reverse complement strand
GGCTACCGCTTCGACGGCGTGACGTCGATGATCTACCGCCACCACGGCTACGTCACGTTCGATTCGCGCGACCGTTTCTTCGACGAGGGGGTCAACGGGGACGCTCTCACCTACCTCACCCTGGCCAACCGCCTCGCGCACGATTTCCGGCCTTCGGCCGTGACCATCGCCGAGGACGTGAGCGGCATGCCGGGGATGTGCATCCCGATCGCCGACGGCGGCATCGGATTCGACTACCGCCTGGGCATGGCCATCCCCGACTTCTGGATCAAGCAGCTGAAGGAGGTGCCCGACGAGCAGTGGGACATCCGGGAGATGTGGTCGGTGATGACCGACCGCCTGCCCGAAGTCAAGACCGTGGCCTACGCCGAGTCGCACGACCAGGCGCTCGTCGGCGACAAGACCATCGCCTTCCGGCTGATGGACAAGGAGATGTATTTCCACATGGACCGCGCTTCGGAGAACATCGTCATCGACCGCGGCATGGCCCTGCACAAGATGATCCGCCTGATGACCATCTCCACGGGCGGTCAGGCCTACCTCAACTTCATGGGCAACGAGTTCGGGCATCCCGAGTGGATCGACTTCCCGCGCGAGGGCAACGGCTGGAGCTACGCCCACGCCCGGCGGCAGTGGTCGCTCGCAAAAAACGGATTCCTGCGCTATGCGTGGCTGGGCGATTTCGACCGCGCGATGATCCGGCTGGTGAAAAAATACAAGGTTCTTGCCGACGGTTACCCGTGGAATCTGCTGATGGACGAGCGCAACAAGACGATGGCCTTCTCGCACGGCGACCTGCTGTTCGTCTTCAACTGGCATCCTTCGGCCTCGATCCCTGACTACGAACTTCCGGTGCAGGCCCCGGGCAAGTACGTCCCGGTGCTCTCGACCGACGAAAACCGCTTCGGCGGACAGGAGCGGCAGTCGATGGCGGCCGAACACTTCTCGTTCGACGCCGAAAAGGGCGACGGACAGCGGCAGCCCCATATCCGCATCTACAACACCTCGCGCACGGCGACGGTCTACCTGCGAAAAAAGTAGTTACGCAACGACTATATTTTCCTTTTTATTCACCAAAACAGATTTACCATATTTCTTTAAAGGAGTTGAGAGAAGGATTCTACCAATGCCGGCGGTTCGAAGCCACGAACCTGTGGCGGAGATCGTTCCTTCTTTCCATTTTTCTGGTCTTTTGTTTCGCCGTCTACGGAGCGCTGGCGTCCGAAATCCTGACCGCCGGACCCGGAGCGGCCAATTTCCTGGCGCTGAACGAAGCCGCCTGCGCGGTGGCGCTGCTCGGAACGTCGTTCGCCCTGATCTGGATCATGATGGCCAAGGGGTCGAAAGCCTGGTACGAGGTCTACGAACGCTACATATTCGAGATCGAACAGGAGGAAGCCGAAGGACTGAAAATTCCGGAGCGCTATCGGCTGGGAGCCTTGTGCCGCCCCTGGGAGATGAACGGCAACCTCTTTTCGAAGAAGGCGGGCCGCTACTCCCCCTCGCGGCTCAACATCACGATCGGGTCGGTGACGCTGACGGCCTAGCTGACCGTCGGACTCATCCACTATGCCGCCAGTGTCATCCTTTACGCCGAAGGCCCTGCCCTCTGCTGGCAGCCGCTGATCCTCGCGCTCATCCCCGCCTCGTTCCTCGCCGTTCTCGTCACGGCGGCTCGCAACATGTGGGGCCGGAGCCGGTCGCTGGTGAAGCCCTGACCCCGGATTTCCGGAAATGACAAAAGCGGACCCTTTCTCGGGTCCGCTTTTTTTCGGCCGTCCCGGCGGCTTACTTCGCCAGTTCGCGCGCCACGGCCAGCGCCTTTTCGTAGTCGGGCTCGTGGGTGACCTCGGGCACGTACTCCACGTAGCGCACCACGTCGTCGCGGTCCACGACCACCACGCCGCGCGCCAGCAGGCGCAGGGAGTCGATCACGAAGCCGTACTTCATGCCGAAATCCAGCTCCCTGTAATCCGAGAAGACATGCACGCGGTCGATGCCCTCGGCGGCGCAGAAGCGTTTCTGCGCAAAGGGCAGGTCGACCGACAGCGACACGACGACCACGTCGTCGCCCAGTTTCGACGCCTCGCGGTTGAAGCGGATGTTCTGCAACGAGCAGACCGGGGTGTCGACCGACGGAAAGACGCTGTAAATGCGCACCTTGCCGTGGAAAACGTCCGACGACACGGGTTGCAGACCCGCATCGGTGACCGTAAATACGGGGGCCGTCTCCCCCACTTTGCAGCGATTGCCGACAAGCGTCACGGGCTTGCCGCCGAAAGTTACCTTGTGATCCATAATTCGATAGTTTTTATAATCAGGTGGTTCAACGCAATTCCGATGCCACCCGGCTGCGAGCCGGATCTGCGGGACGGGACGCCCCGCACCGCGCCCCTCCGCATCTGGTCATCGGCCGGCTTTAATTCGCGCGACGGCCGCCGCAACCCCGGCATAGAGCGCCGGCAGGTCGACGCCCGCCACGCAGCGGTTCTCGACGACGATCCGTCCGTCGACGACCACCGTATCGACATCCGAGGCCTTGCCGCAGTAGACCAGATTCGACACCACGTCGTTGACGGGCTGCAAATGGGGTTTCTGAAGGTCCACGACGATCAGGTCGGCCAGCGCGCCCTCGCGGACGACGCCCAGTTCGCCTTCGGCATAGCCCATCGCCCGCGCGCCGTTCGCCGTCGCCAGCCGCAGCGCCTCCCAGGCCGGAAGGGCCACGGGATCGCCCGTCGCGGATTTTTGCAGGAAGGCCGCCGTGCGCACCTCCTCGAACATGTCGAGATCGTTGTTCGAACAGGTTCCGTCCGTGCCGACCGTCACCAGCGCACCCGCGGCGCGCATCCGCTCGACGGGCGCCACGCCGCTCGATATTTTCATGTTGCTCTGCGGGTTGTGCGACACGGCGACGCCCCGCGCGGCGAGTGTCTCGATGTCGCTGTCGGTCACGTGGATGCAGTGCGCGCCGATGGTCTTCGGCCCCAGCAGTCCCAACCCGTCGAGGTGTTCGACCGAGGTTTTCCCGTACTTTTCGCGCACGATGCGCACCTCGTCCTGCGTCTCCGAGATATGGATCATCAGATGCAGGCCGTATTTGTCCGCCAGCCGCTTGCCGCGCAGGAGGTTCTCGGGCGACACGGTATAGGGCGAATGGGGCGCCAGGGCGATCTGCACCCGGTCGCATCCGGCGGCCAGCCGCACGGCCTCCTCCACCTGGGGCATCACCTCGTCGACATTCGAATCGAAGTAGTTGCAGCCCAGCATGGCGCGGATGCCCAGCCGTTCGACCGTCTCCACGCAGCGGTTTTCGAAATAGTACATGTCGACGAACGACGTCACGCCGCCCAGCAGCATCTCGACCACGCCGAGCGTCATGCCCAGCGCCACATCGTCGGCTGTCTGACGCGCCTCGAAGGGCCAGATATAGTCGTGGAGCCACTCCATCAGGGCGATGTCGTCGGCAAGGCTGCGTTGCAGGGTCATGGCCGCATGGCAGTGGGTGTTCACCAGCCCCGGCATCACGAGTTTGCCCCGGCAGTCGAACTCCCGAAGCCCGGGGTGCGCCGCGCGGAACTCCGCGGCGGCCGTTTCCGACTCCGTGACCAGCGCGATGCGGTTGCCGTCGACGCCCACCCAGCCCGCAAAGGTGCGGGGGGCGTTCCCGGCGGCCGTCATCGGCAGCACCGTCGCGTTTGAAAAAAGAATTGCCATATTTCGGTTCATTATGTCATTCGGTCCCGGACAGCGCCCTGCCATAAGCCCCCGCCGAGGCGGGGGTTTGGGGGTGGGTCAGACTTGCCAACGACGCCAAAGGCGGCGAAAGCGGCAGTCGACAGCACTGCGGGATGCCGATGACTCGTTCATATTCTTACTTATACTTCACTTTCACCTTTTCGGTCTTGACCTTTCCGCGGGGCTGCCCCTCGATCGAGTTGCCCTGCACGGTGATCACGTCGCGGCCGTCGACCGAATTGGAATAGACCTGGATCACCTTGTTGAAGGCTCCCGGCTCGCTCTTGTGGGGTTCGTAGGTGATGCGGATCACCCCCGAATCGGCCGGCTCCACGGGACGCTTCGAGAACGACGCCTTGAGGCACGAACACGAAGTGATGACCCGCACCAGCACCAGCGGGGCCGTACCGTCGTTGACGAACCGGAATTCGCGGACCAGGTCGCCGCCCTTACGGGGCACGTCGCCGAAATTATAGGTCGCGTTCTCCAGCCGGAGGTGCGCCCCCTTTACGGGTTTTTCGGCATAGCCCGCAGCGAACGCCAGGCAGGCCGAGAGGGTTAACAGGATATGTCGCATAGCCAAAATTTGTATTTATCCAATATCATACCAGCGGGCGGCGGGAAACCGGGTAAAAAACGGGCGCCGACCCGGCCGACCCGACGCGGGTTTCTCAAACACACCCGTTACTCCATGCGGAAAATATAGGTGATCGTGCCGCCCTGCACCGCGGCGCGGCTCTCTGTGAATCGCGCCTTGCGGGCTGCCGCTTTCGCCGCCTCGATCAGCTCGGCAGCGTCCGTCGTCGAGCCTTTGGGTTCGAACGAAGCCCCCGTGACCTTGCCCGAAGCGTCGACCGTCACGCGGATCACGACCTTGCCGCCCTTCTCGCCGGGATACGACGGCTTGGGCAGGTCGCCCACCAGTCCGCGCCCTTTCAGCCCCTGATCCAGCTGGTCCAGTCCGTCGGGGTTCAGTCCCGGGCCCGTGCCGCTGGCCTTGTCCTCGCCCTCGGGAGCGCGGGGATTGCCCGCATTGTCGGGTTCGTCGGCCCCGCCCTTGTTCATCTTGAACAGCGCCTTGGGGTTGGGCGTCTGCGTCACAGGGTCCTTGCCCGCAACCTGCGCCGTCTGCTCCACGGGTGCCGCGACATCGTGCACGCGCGGCTCGTTGGCCACCTTCACGGGCGGTCTGGGCGGCTCGGGAACGGGCGGCTCGGTGAAGTCGACGAGAATCGTGTCGCCCGGCTTGTCCGTCACCGGCGAGAAATCGAACGACACCAGCGCGAACGAGCCGGCCAGCAGCACGCCGTAGACTGCCGTCGCGATCATCGCCCACCGTCGCGGGGATTTATTATCGGGATCGTAGTAATACATTGGTTTCCCAATTAAAAATTAAGAATGAAAAATTAAAAATTGCCCCTGCGCCAGGGTGGCACGGATTTCATTTTTAATTCTTAATTTTTCATTTTTCATTGAACTTATTTCGGCGAAGTCGCCAAAATAAGTTTATAATTATTGTCCTTGGCGATGTTCATAACCTTCACCACCTCATCCACCGCAACGGTCTTGTCGCAGTGGAGCGAGACGGTAGCGTCCTTCTGCCCGTCGAGCCGCGCCTTGAGCGCCCGCTCCACGCCGCCGATCGAACCCACGTCCTGCAATTCGACATAGTAACGATACTTGCCGTGACCCGCATCCTGAACCGACACCGTGGTCATCGCCTTGTCCTTCAACTGGTTCGAACTCTTCGGAAGCATCAGTTTCAGGGCGTTGGGGTTGATCAGCGTCGTGGCGATCAAGAGGAACAGCAGCAGCAGGAACATCAGGTCGGTCATCGACGAGGCCGAGAACGATTTATCGACTTTCGATCCGTGTTTGATTGCCATAACGCGCTATTTTTGAACGGGTTGATTCAGAATGTCCATAAACGCGATCGAGTTGGCCTCCATCTGGAACACCAGCTTCTCGATGCGCGCCACGAGGTAGTTGTAGCCGAAGTAGGCCGGAATGCCGACGATCAGACCCATCACGGTGGTCACCATCGCCACGTACATGCCGCTCGACAGCAGCCCCAGGTCGACCGTGCCGCCCGCGGCGGACATGTCCATGAAGGTCTGCACCATACCTAACACCGTGCCGAGGAAACCGATCATCGGCGCGCCGCCGGCGATCGTGGCCAGGAACGGAAGGCCGTTTTCGAGTTTCGAGACTTCGAGGTTGGCGACGTTCTCGATGGCGGTCTGCACGTCGCTCATCGGGCGTCCGATGCGCTCGATGCCCTTCTCAATCATGCGTGCGATGGGCGTGTCGGTCTTCTTGCAGAGGTTCACGGCCGTCGAGATCTTGCCGTCGGAGATGTAGTCGCGGATGCGGTTCATAAAGTTCATGTCCAGCACCGAAGCCTTGCGGATGGCCATGAAACGCTCCACGAAGATAAAGATCGTCACGCCCCCCAGCGCCAGCAGCGGCCACATCAGCCAGCCGCCTTTGGTAAACAGGGTCCACAAGCCCATACGGGTCTCCTCACTTACGGCCACCGCCTCGGCAGCCTGCAAAAATGTTGTCATAATGGTTTAGAAATATTTAAGTTTACAAATTTTATCCTTCCAATTTCGTTTTCGAGCGCCGGTTTTGCAGTCTGCGCCCGCGGGGGCGCACGCGCCCCGGCCCCTCCGCCCGCGCTTTTAGTCGGGTCGTTGTTTCACGGCTCCGGCATCAAGTCGGATTCAATCATCGCAGGGACACCTTTCACTTTTCAAGCAGTCTCTGCTCTCGCTTAACCGCAAAGTTCACCATCTATTCATCCTCTTCCTCTTTAACGTATCCGAACGGCGAAAGCGTATCCGCCGGTTCGCGCAGACGGTTCCGTTCCGCATCTTCGGCCGCCTTTTCGGCCGCGCGGGCCGTACGGCGGGCGATGCGCCGCGCCTTGCGCTTCTTGTTCGTAAAACGCTCCTTGATCCGCTGCCGCAGGTCGCGCAGGTTGTCGAAATCCTCCTTGAAGTAGACGCCGATGCCGGTCTCCTGCAAACCCTGGTTCTCGTCGAAGCGGTCGATGGTCTGCGTGAAGGCTTTCAGCTTGAGCGTCCCGGCCCGGTCGATCAGGTAGGTGATGTAGGCCTCGCCCATGAAGTTGGACATCGAACTGTTCACAGCCTGCTTGTTGTCGATCAGGTAGTTGCCCTCGACCTCGACGAACAGCCGGTTGTTGATCAGGCTCTTCGACAGCCCGAAATCGACCTCGTCGCTCGTCAGTTCCGACTTGGGCCGGTAGCGGATCACCACGTTGTAGTCGGACGACGAAAGCCAGTTGCTGACCATGTTCGACACGAACTCCAGTCCCGTGGCCGCCGACACCGAGCTGCCGATGTTCGACGAGGCCTGCGACGAGTTCTCGGACATGAAGCTGTTGAACAGCAGCAGGTAGAGGAACTGCGTGTCGACCGTCTCGGGGGTCGAGAGAGCATTGGCGATCAGGCTCTGCGTCTCGGGATCGGAGCTGGGAACCCGCACGTCGAAGGTGATCGTGGGGTTCGAAAGCCGCTCGCCGAGGTGAATGACGCACTCCACGGGAACCGAACGGTCGCCCCCGAGGTCGGCCGTGCCCTGCAGGAGGGGTTGCAGCGACGCCTTGACCTTGTACACGGCGTCGATGTCGAGCATCGCGTTCATCGGCGACCCGGTCCACTGGATCGACGAACCGCTCTCGATGGTGAAGCGTTTGTTGATGATCTGCTGGAGCGACAGCATGAAACTGCCCTCCGCGATCGTATAGTCGCCGTAGATCTCGAAAATATTGGCCTTGGGGTTGATCTGGAGGTTCAGCGCGCCCGCGCCGCGCCCCTTGACCGTGTTGCCCGCCACTTCGAGTTCGACTTCGGCGTCGGGCCGCACGTCGAGCGCGAGGGTGATCTTCATCTGGCTCCCGGCGTCGGATTTCTGGCGGTGCTTGCGCTCGAAGGAGAGTTTCTTGCGCGCCACGTCGTCGAGCGTATCGGCCTGCTCGGGCTGCTCGAAGACCACGAAATCGGCGTTCGAAATGTTCGACTTGCTCGACAGCGGCATCACGAACGAGGAGTTGCCGTCGGTCGAGGCCGTTATATCCATGTTCACCGCCCCCTTGTCGCCCGAGATGCGGGCCGCGCCCGTGGCAAAGACCCTGCCGTAGAACATGTCGTTGTTGTCGGAGTCGGTGTCGAGCACCAGCATCTGCTGCGGGGCCACGCGCACGTCGTAGGAGATATTCGAAAGGTGTTGGAGGCTCATGTCGAAATCGAACCGCCCCCGGTTGCCCCGGGGGTCGAAAATCGGGACGTTCGAAGCCCTGAACCGGTTGTTCTTCACGTTCAGCACGGCCTCGGGCATCGAGTAGGTCACCTGCGTGAAATCGACCGTGGTTTTCAGCCCCGCGACCCGGATTTCGCCTTCGAGATCGGCCTTGCGGCCCTGGCCCTGCAACGTGAGGCCGGCCGAGGCCATGCCCTCGGTCGAGGAGACGACACCCGCGAGGATCGGGTCCAGCAGCGCCATGTCGAGACTGTCGACGTCCAGCCGGGCGAAATAGCGGTTGCGGTCGGGGGCGTAGAAACCGCGGATCAGCGTGTCGCGCCTGATACGGTCGGAGACCGTCACTCCGGCGCGGCTGCGGGCGAAGTCCCAGCGCGAGGCGAGGCGCATCGGCGGCGCGGGAATGTCGTTGACCTCCACGCTGTCGAGCAGGATGTCGGCCGTGATCTCGCCGCCGCGCAGCACCGACTTCATCGCCGCCGAACCGTTCGTGCGCCCCTCGATGTAATAGCCCATGCGCTCGGCGACCTGCGCGAAGGGCGCCAGGTCGAAATTGTGCAGCGAGAGCGTCACCGAATCCTCGCGGCTGCGCGAGGCGACGCCGTCGAGCAGCAGCTCCTGCTCGCGGTTCATCACGTAGAACTTGTCGATCACGACCTGCGCGGTGTCGAGCAGGATTTTGCGGGCGAAAATCTGCCACGTCTTGTCGCCGCGGGTGATGTGCGAGGGAAGAATCCGCAAATCGACGACGCGGCCGTTGGGTCCGTGCTCGTCGGCCACCGCGGCGCGGAACCCGACGAGTCCCGAGACGCGGCGCAGGGTGTCGTCGAAGCCTGCCGAGAGCTGCACGCGGTTCTGCCGCGCGCCGCCCGTCAGCGAGAGGCGCGGAAGGTGCAGCACCCCTGCATAGAGATCCTCGGCCGAGGCGTAGACCGCCAGCGAGTCGCCGCGGTTCGAGGCGTTGACCGAAAGGCGCGTGGCGAGCATGCGCCGGCGCTCGATGTACTCCGACGCTGCCTTGAGCGACAACTGGTCGCTGGCCGGATTGAACAACAGTTGCAGCGACGAGCCGTCGGCGATCTGAAGTCCCGTCGACACGGCGTCGGCCACGGGGTTGAAATTGCGGATGTTGACCGACAGCAGCGAGAAGTCGTTGGCCACGGCGGCCTTGCGTTCCGAAGGCGTCTCCTCCCACTTTTCGCCGCCCAGCATCGGCAGGTATTTCCACGCGCTCCGGCGCAGGTATTCGAAGACGGTGCGGTAGCTGGTTTTCGACCGGAACGTGACGTCGGCGAAGTCCGAGCGCAGTTCCACGAACTTGCTCCGCTCGGAGTTCTCGCCCGTGACGGTCATGCTGGCGGCCGCGATCTCCTTGTCGTTGTAGCGGTAGCGGGCGTCGGTCACCTGAATGCGGCCGTTCAGATCGTCGAGCGAACGCCCTCCGGCGGCAGCGACGATGCGGCCCGAGAGCTGCGACACCGAGTCGCGGCGGTTGACGTGCAGCCGGGCCAGATCGGCGTGCCGCAGGTCCATCGTGAAGTCGTAGCGCGGCACGGAGTCGTTCAGGTCGACCGTGCCGAAGAAGTCGAAGTCGAGGTTGGGATCGCGGGCCGTGATGCGTCCGTCGAACTCGCGGTTGCGCAGGCGGCCGTCGAGCCGCAGCGAGTCGTAGACATAGCCGTTGAATCCCAGCTGCGTGACGTTGCCCACGACGTTGGCGTCGGCCACGCCCCTGCCGATCACGCCGTCGACATAGGCCGTGAGGGTGGCGTTGCCCAGCAGATCGCGGCGATCGAGCAGCTCGCCCAGACGCAGGTTGCGCGTCTCGACATCGCCCCGCACGCTGCTCAGCCCCCCTTTGACCGGGGCCATTTTCAGGTTGCAGGAGACGTTGCCCACGCCCGTCGCGGCGCCCAGCTGCATGTCGAACGACGAGAGCAGTCCCCGGAAACGGGCATTGAGGTCGATCTGCCCGGAATTGCCCAGCACGCCGACCAGCTTGTCCGAGAGTTTGCGGCCCGCGATGCCGAGGGCCAGCTCGTTCACGGCCCGGGCCGTGGAGCGCAGGCGGGGAACCGACAGGTCGAAACGGGTCTTCCGGATGTCGGGAAGCCCCTTCACCGAGGCGTCGGCCACGAGCGTCGTCCCCTCGCCGATCTGCATGCTCCTGATCCGGCCCGTGAAATCGGACACCACGCCGGCGACCTCGACGTTTACGTCGGTGAAATCCACATGCCAGTCGCGCAGCTTCGGGGCGAAAAAGGCGATGTCGTCGGTCGAAACGGTCGTATTGCGCATCGAGGCGTCGATGCGCACCTCGCCGATGAAATCCTTGTACTGCGCCCACGAGTCGCCCGCCAGCGAGACGAACGGAAAGTTGACGTTCGAACGCGGCGTGATGATCGAGGCGTTCTCGAAGCCCAGACAGCCCTGCGTCATGTAGAACCTCCCGGCCAGGTGGTTCAGCACGAAGCCGCTGCGTTCGCGGGCCGAAAAGGCCGCAATGGAGGTGTAAATGGCCTGCCCGTCGATCGTGAAATCGTCCACGCGGGCCGTGATGCCGTAGAGGTGCATGTGCGAGAAGTCGATGCCGTGCTCCGGATCGCGATGGTCGAGCCGTTCGAGGCAGAGGTCCATGTTCTCGATCGAGGCCTTCTTCAGCGAGAGGCGGAAATTGCCCTTCTTGGGTTTGTCGGGGTCGGAAATGCGGTCGACGATCTGTTTGATGTTCATCTCCCCGCCGGGCGTCTGCCGCAGGTAAAGCCTCGCGTCGGCGATCTCGCCGCGGCTCAGCTCCAGCCCGCCGCCGAAGATGCCGAAACTCGTGATGAAGGCGTCGAGCTTCCCGACGTAAAGCAGCGTGTCGCGCTGGTAGTCCTCGACATAGAAGCCCTTGACCCTGACCTTCGAGAAGATGCCGATGTCCACGCGGTCGATCGACACGGTGGTCTCCAGCTTGCGCGAGACGAAGCACGCGGCCCTGTGCACCGCGTAGTTCTGCACGGCGGGAATGTCGAGCAGCAGCGAGAGCGCCACGGGAACAATTATCAGCAACAAAACCGCCGCCGAGAACACCTTTCCCAATATTTTTATACCTTTGCGCATCAGGACTCCTATATAACCTGCAAATTTAGCGAAAATAGTTAAAAAACAATTATAATTCCGGATGGATATTACAATTCTCGGCATCGAATCCTCGTGTGACGACACCTCTGCCGCCGTGCTCCGCAACAACGTCCTGCTGTCGAACGTCATCGCCTCGCAGGCGGTTCACGTCAAATACGGCGGCGTGATCCCCGAACTGGCCTCGCGGGCCCACCAGCAGAACATCATCCCCGTCGTGGACACGGCGCTCAAGGAGGCGGGCGTCGCCGCCGACCGGATCGACGCCATCGCCTTCACGCGCGGCCCGGGGCTGGTCGGATCGCTGCTCGTGGGCGTGTCGTTCACCAAGGGGCTTTCGATCGCCCGCAACATCCCGATGGTCGAGGTCAACCACCTTCAGGGGCACATCCTCTCGCACTTCATCGACCTTCGGGACCGCACGCTGCCCCATCCGGACTTTCCGTTCCTGTGTCTCCTGGTGAGCGGCGGCCACACGCAGATCGTGCGCGTGGACTCCCCGCTCGAAATGGAGATCATCGGCACGACGATCGACGACGCCGCAGGCGAAGCGTTCGACAAATGCGCCAAAGTCATGGGCCTGCCCTACCCCGGCGGCCCGGTGATCGACCGCCTGGCAAAGGAGGGCAACCCCAAGGCGTTCCGCCTGGCACACCCCCATGTCGACGGCTACGACTATTCGTTCTCGGGGCTCAAGACCTCGTTCCTCTATATGCTGCGCGACGCCGTGGCCGGCGACCCCGATTTCATCGAGCGCAACAAGGCCGACCTCTGCGCGTCGCTCCAGAGCACGATCGTGGAGATCCTGCTCGACAAACTGGTACGGGCGTCGAAGGACACGGGCATCCGCGACATCGCCATCGCCGGGGGCGTATCGGCCAACTCGGGACTGCGCAACGGCATCGTCGAGCAGGGCCTCAAGCGCGGCTGGCG
>ENA-OROK01003585-OROK01003585.1-human-gut-metagenome-genome-assembly--contig:-NODE-3585-length-12099-cov-3.234640_pt1 | contig 12099 bp, 10 predicted proteins | sample MGYA00242127_ERZ509046 | MGnify/ENA primary metagenome ERZ509046 (study PRJEB26280, sample SAMEA2338728) | human gut metagenome | biome: human gut; feature: human-associated habitat; material: faeces... | reverse complement strand
ATTATCATCGTGGGCGCCTATCCTGGGCGCAATCTGGAGGAGTTGCGCGGCATGAACGTGCCCATCGTCCTGGTGGACAGCTACGTCAAGGACGCGGCCTTTCACACCATCGGCATTGAGGACCGGGAGGGCGCGCGCATGGCCACCGAATACCTGCTGCGCAAGGGGCACCGGGAGATCGCCTTCGTCAGCGGCTCCATCCGCGAGCACGGCGTCAACAGCAAGCGCTATCAGGGCTACTGCGACGCGATGGCGGCGGCAGGCATCCCGATCAACGAGGATGCCCTCTATTCGCAGACCGTATCGTATGAATACGGCGTAGAGGCCGCCGACGAGTTTGTGCGGCGCGGCTGCAAGCAGACAGCCGCCTTTGTCACAGCGGACGTGCTGGCCGTTGGACTGGTAAAGGGCCTGTTGCAGCACGGCCTGCGCATCCCTCAGGATTTATCCGTTGTGGGCTTTGACGACGTATATCTCTCCCGCATCTGTTACCCCTCGCTGACCACGGTCCATCAGGACATCGCCCGCAAGGGAGCCGAGGCGGTGCGCCTGATCATGGAGGCGGCGGCAGGCGCGCATGAACGGATGGAATGCATTCTGCCGCTGACGCTGGTGGAGCGCGATTCGGTGATGGAAAGGAGGGGGCGGTAATGCTCAAGCACCTGCCGGAGGGGCTGGTTCCCTTTGAGGACTGCGGCTTCGCCCGCCATCCCTTCGCGCCGCTGGCCATGGAGCCGGTCCGGGTGGACTTGTGTATTTTCACAAACCGGCTTTAGGTGTGCCGCTGAGTCTTGTACAAAGCTCCGAACAGCAAAAAAGCTCTTGCTTTTTCGACACGCTTACCGTATAATCCAAACGATAAGAGATTTTTAAGCCACGGTGCAGAGACGCCGGCAAAATCGCTCATATGGTACAGGCGTGTTGCGCGCCTGCATATTTGTGTGTCTTGCCGGTTCTGCCAACAAGATTTTTTGTTGCCCGGAGGGATCGTAGATGAAGCTCAAAGCTCAGATAATGGACGAGGCCGCGCTCAACCGCGCGCTCATGCGCATTGCTCACGAGATAACTGAAAAGAACAAGGGCGTTGACAATGTGGTTCTGGTCGGCATCCGCCGCCGTGGGGAGCCTATCGCCCAGATCATCCGCCGCAATATTGAGAAAATCGAGGGCGTTGACCCCAGCTGCGGCAGCATCGACATTGGCTTTTACCGCGACGATCTGAGCACCCTGGCCGACACGCCGCTTGTGCGACGCACGGAGCTTCCGTTCGACGTGACAGGCAGGGACGTTGTACTCGTGGACGACGTGCTGTACACCGGCCGCACCGCGCGCGCCGCGATCGAGGCTGTTTTCAGCTGCGGCAGGCCGAAAACGATACAGTTTGCCGTGCTGGTGGATCGCGGGCACCGCGAACTGCCGATACGCGCCGATTACGTCGGCAAGAACATCCCCACCTCCAGAAGCGAGCTTGTTGAGGTTCGCCTTCCGGAATACGACGGCGAGACCGGCGTGTTCCTGATGGATATTGCGGATTAATTTAATACGGTATATTGCGGCAAACGCCGCTTTATATAGATGGTTCAATTAAAAAATCTACTGAGAGAGGTAAATTGAATGAACAAGAAAACCACCATCGACGGCCCCATTTACGACGCACGCCAGCTCGGCACCCCCAAGATGCTGCTGCTCGGCCTCCAGCACATGTTCGCCATGTTCGGCGCCACCGTGCTTGTTCCGGCTCTGACCGGACTTGACGTCGCTACCGCGCTTCTTTTCGCCGGTATCGGCACCCTGCTCTTCCACCTGCTCACCGGCGGCAAGGTTCCGGCTTTCCTCGGCAGTTCCTTCGCTTTCATCGGCGGCTACAACGCCATCCGCACCATCGGCGCGGCAGCTGACGGCAGCCCGATTTATGACAACGCGCTCCTGCCCTATGCATGCTTCGGCGTTCTTATCGCAGGTCTGATGTATGTTATTCTCTCCGTCCTCTTCAAGACCTTCGGCGTCAAGAAAGTCATGCGCTTCTTCCCGCCCATCGTCACCGGCCCCATCATCATTGCCATCGGCCTGACCCTCTCCTCCTCCGCTATCAATAACTGCAAGGCCAACTGGCTCATCGCCATCGTTGCCATCGCGATCGTCATCGGCTTCAATATGTGGGGCAAGGGCATGACCAAGATCATCCCCATCCTCCTCGGCGTCCTCGGCTCCTACATCTTCGCACTCATCGTTGACCCCGCAGAGCGCGCTGCCGTCTCCGAAGCAGTCTCCAACGCAGCATGGATCGGCCTTCCCGTTCACTGGAACCACACCGTGTTCGGCCTCTTCGCTGGCGAGGTTGACTCCTCTCTGCTCTGGTCCGCGGTCTTCACCATAGTCCCCCTGTCCCTCGCCACCATGGTCGAGCACATCGGCGACATCTGCGCAATATCCTCCACCGTCGGCAAGAACTTCATGTCTGACCCCGGCTTCCACCGCACCCTCCTCGGCGACGGTCTGGCAACCTCCCTGGCAGCACTCTTCGGCGGCCCCGCGAACACCACCTACGGTGAAAACACCGGCGTCCTCGCGCTGTCCAAGGTCTACGACCCCCGCGTCATCCGCATCGCAGCCTGCATCGCGATCCTCGTCTCCTTCTGCCCGAAGTTTGCTGCTCTCGTCTCCGCAATGCCCACCGCGACCATCGGCGGCGTGTCCCTCATCCTCTACGGTATGATCTCCGCAGTCGGTGTGCGCAACGTTGTTGAGAACAAGGTCGACTTCACCAACACCAGAAACGTCATCATCGCCGCGCTCATACTCGTTCTTGCGATCGGCATCAGCTACTCCGGCAGCATCCAGATCGGCATCGTGAGCCTCTCCGGCCTCGCTGTCGCCTCCATCGTCGGCATCGGCCTCAACGCGATCCTCCCCGGCAAAGACTACGTCTTCGAGCAGGAAGACGAAGGTTCCACCTCCGTTGACCTCTCCGGCGCTGTAAACATGGAGAACAAGTAATAATAGATACACGGAGCGAATTGTCAAACTAAGTGCAACAGGAAGAGAGTTCAAAGACCCACAAATCCTGAGCAGAACGGAAATTAAGAACCTTACGAGGCCTGGCGTTAATAAGCGCCAGGTTTCGTTTTAGCGTGGCTGGAGCAACACGGGAGAGGCTTCTGCCCTTCGGGTAAAGCTCTCGAAGCAAACCGTTTGAGTTTTCATTCGTACCCATCTGCCACGCACAGTACGGATCTGTAAAGTACACTTCGCAGCCCAGCCGTTTCTCAATATTTCGCCAATTTGCAAACTCCGTCCCTCTGTCGCAGGTTATCGTCTTTACCAACTGCGGAGGAAATTGTGAGAGCACGGAAACAATGGCATTCTCCATGGTCTCGGCTCTTCGGTCGGGCATTTTGACCGCTATATAAAACCGTGTCTTGCGCTCTGCCAAGGTTGCAAAGCAAGCCTTGCTTTTTCCCTGACCGCTTACTACCGTGTCCGCTTCCCAGTGTCCGGCTTCTTTACGGCTATATACGGATCTACTTTTGGTTTTTTGTTTTTGTGGTAATTACATTCTAACCAGAGATTCGTATGAACTTCTTTTCTTTTTTTACTGTTGCACTTGATAGTATAATTCACCTTGCTCTTTTTGCATGCAAAAATAAAACCTGAACTCTAAGTTCAGGTTTTATTATATGACACACCGGATGGTGCTGTCCGTCATTTATCTTGCTCCATTATGAGAAAAGATTATGCGCACTGTGAGCAGTATGCATTTCAGGTCGAGCCAAAGCGAGCGCTTCTTTATGTACTCGATATCGTACACTACCTTCTCCTCCGGCCGCAGATCGTAACCGCCGGAGACCTGCGCCAGCCCTGTGAGTCCCGGCTTGACCTTCAGACGCTCGCTGAAGCCGTGTATGTAGGTCTCGAACTTTTCGTAGAAGCATTCGCGCTCCGGTCGCGGGCCGACAAGGCTCATCTTACCGGTCAGTATCTGCGCGAACTGAGGCAGCTCGTCCATTCTGGTACGCCGCAGGAACTTGCCGAACGGGGTTATCCGCTCGTCGTTCTCGCCGTCGGACCACTGCGCGCCGTTATTCTCAGCGTCGGCGTACATCGAACGGAACTTTATTATCTCAAAGCTCACGCCGTCTTTGCCGAGCCGCTCCTGCTTATACAGGGCGCTTCCTGGCGAGGTCAGCTTTACAATGACCGCTATGATAAGCATCGGGATAAGCAGCACGATAAGTGCGAAAAGCGAAAGCACTATATCAAAAAAGCGCTTAAAAAAGGAGTATACCGGCTTAGCGTCAAGCTCGCCCAGCTCCTCCACATAGTATTCTCCTGTTACCTCATAAGGAAGAATCACCGCGGCAGGAGTATAACTCTCTACCGTAGTCTCCTCAATCACGTCGATGTGAATCAACTCCCTTCAACCTGTCGCTTCTTACCGGAAACATGCTGCAATAGAACCGTCAGGCCGCAGTCCAACGAATATCTTATGTTTTTTAAGATTTTACACCAACTGCCACAACTTGTCAACCAAATGAGACATTTTTGACAAAAGATCGGTCGTTTCATCATGTGCCATCTGTATATTGTGGGCAGAATGCACCGGCATGCCAAAATATGGCGTGCCGCGTTCCACCCGCGCCGCCCCTTAAGAAACATAATTCACACCTGTCCGCGCCGCCCATGGTAGACATTTTTCGCCTTTTGCTGTATAATGTGATCACTCCTAATGAAAGGACTGAATCAATAATGAAAAAAGGCAAATTTGCCGCGGTTTTGTTCATAGTATTTTTCCTTCTGGCCGTTGCGCTCATCTGCTTCTGGCTGACAAGCAAGGATAATGCGGCCGAACCTCCGGCTGCCGACGTATCAGGTTCGATGGAGCCGCAGATAGTCGTCGGCACGCCGAACGCAGGCGGTACGACCGGCGACGGCAGCAGCTCCGGCAGCACCGGCACGGCGACGACCCCGACGCCGTCCTCGGCTCCCACGCCTACCCCGACGCCGACGCCCACTCCTACGCCCACTCCCACCCCCGCGCCGACTCCGGAGCCTAACAAGCTTCTCAATTCCGGCAGCTTCTCTTCCAACACGGGTGTGCCGATGAACATCCGCGTTGACTGGAGCATCAGCTCCGTGAGCGGTTCTCAGGCCGAGGTAACGGTCAAGGTCAGCCTTGACTCTTACAGCCTGCATCTCGTTGAGGTTCCCGGCGCAGTCACCGTTGATCTCAACGGCAGCACCGCGACCATGGCCAGCCCCGCCGTGGATTACGACGGCAAGAGCGCGCTGAACACCCCCTTCGGCAGCAAGACCTTCACCGTGAACATCTCCTCCGGCGAGTCCATCAGCCTGCCGCTGAGTGTCACATGGCACTTCGGCGGAAAGTACAGCGACGTTGACCTGACCGACATAGTCGCCAGCGGAACCGTCACTGCAAGCAGATAAATCAATAAAAGTCGGCGCGATAAAGCCGCGCCGACTTTGCTTTTTTACTGACCACTACCATTATACTATTATAAAAATAAGAGGTAAGCTTATGCGCACACAGGAGCAGGTAAACGAAATAGTGCGGCTTCTGCTGGCCGAGTATCCGCAGGCGGACTGCACGCTCGACTGGCGCAAGGACTACGAGCTGCTGTTTTCGGTGCGGCTCGCCGCGCAGTGCACGGACGAGCGCGTGAACAAGATAACCCCCGCGCTGTTCGAGCGCTTCCCGACGCTTGAGGCCTTCGCCGCCGCGGACGTCGAGGAGGTCGAGAGATACGTCCACTCCTGCGGATTCTACCGCGCGAAGGCGCGGGACATCATCGCCTGCGCAAACGTTCTGCTCGAGAAATACGGCGGCGAGCTGCCGCGGACTATGGAGGAGCTGACCGCGCTGCCCGGGGTCGGCAGGAAAACGGCAAATCTGATTCTCGGCGATGTGTTCAAGGTGCCCGGCTCCACGGTCGTCGATACGCACTGCATCCGTATCTCGAACCGGCTGGGGCTTGTGGATAACCTGAAGGATCCGGTCAAGATTGAGATGGAGCTGCGGAAGATACTTCCGCCGGAGCACTCGTCCGACTTCTGCCATTGCATCGTGCTGCACGGCCGCGCCGTGTGCGATGCGCGCAAGCCGAACTGCGCAGAGTGCTGTCTGCGGCACCTGTGCCAATACTTCTCTGGAGAAAACAAGTAGTATCGGTTGACAAGGAGATATAAACATGGACAACGCAAAGAACAATCAGAAAAAGCTCAAGCAGCTCTTCGCGCTGCTCGACGAGATGGAAGCCTATGCCCGCTGCATCGGCAAGGTCAGTTTCGATATGGAGTGCTGCGCGCCCGAAGAGGGCATCGCGCAGGCCGGTGAGGATATGGCGACCATCGGACGCCAGTTCCACAAGCTGATGCACTCCAAAAAGTACGTGAAGCTCATCTGCGAGCTGCACGAGGATTCCGAGGGCTTGACCGAGGTGCAGAAAAAGGCGGTCGAACACAAATATGACGAGTATATCAAGTCCAAGAACGAGAGCGCAAAGTTTGCCTACGAGATGAATCTTGCTTCCAGCAAGGCCTACGGCGAATGGCTCGCGGCCAAGAAAGCCGCCGACTTCTCGCTCTACCGCGACTCGATGGCCACGCTCATCGACTTCACCCGCCGCAGCATAGACCTGCGCGACGAGAAGAAGCCCACATATTACGACTCTCTGCTCGACGATTACGAGAAGGGTAACGACCACGTCCAGCTCGACGCGTTCTTCGGCGCGCTGAAGGAGCGCATCGTGCCGCTGATGAAGCGCATCGTCGCCGAGGGCAAGCCCATCCGCGAGGATTTCCTGACACGCAGCTGCCCGATCCCTGAGCAGGAGGCATTCTCGAAGTACCTGCTCCGGATAGAGGGGCTGCGCGAGAGCGCGCTCGTGCTCATGACGACCGAGCACCCCTTCACGACGAACTTCGGCGCGAATGACGTCCGCGTCACGACGCACTATTTCGAGGACAACTTCATATCAAACATTTTCTCCACGCTGCACGAGGGCGGCCACGCGCTGTTCATGCAGAACGAGCCGCAGGAGTTCTACGCCAACCACGCCGCGAACGCCATGTCCAACGCCATGCACGAGACGATCTCCCGCTTCTACGAAAACCTCATAGGCCGCAGCGAGGCGTTCATCCACTTTGTATATCCGAAGCTGCTTGAGATAAGCGGCAACCTGTCCGACGTGAGCGAGCGCGAGCTGTACGAAGCCGTCAACATCGCCCGCCCCAGCCTTATCCGCACCGAGGCCGACGAGCTGACATACAGCCTGCACATCCTCATCCGCTACGAGCTGGAGAAGGCGTTCATAAACGGCGATATCACGGTCGACAAGATCCCCGCGCTGTGGAACGCGAAATATAAAGAATACCTCGGCATCGACGTGCCGAACGACGCGGACGGCTGCCTTCAGGACGTCCACTGGACGGGCATGTTCGGCTACTTCCCATCCTACGCGCTCGGCAACGCCTACGGCGTGCAGATCCTGCGCACGATGCAGAAGGACTTCGACGTGTTCGCCGCCGTCGAGCGCGGCGAGCTGAGCAAGGTCGCGGATTGGCTGCGCGAGTACGTGTTCTCCTGCGCGTCCGTCATGGATCCCGACGAGTGGATACGCCACATCACCGGCGAGAGCCTGAACCCGGATTACTACCTGAGCTATCTGGAGGAGAAATACTCCAAGCTCTACGAGCTGAAATAAGTCAAAACCGACAGAGCTTGCGTTCTGTCGGTTTTTTAATTGCTCATAACCTCATAATACAGTCTTTGTATATCGCCCAACAGCTCTTCACAGCGGAGCTCCGGCCGGTAAAACATATGTATCTGCCGCGCCATGTTCATGTCCGCTATCGGCTTTATGCGAAAGCGCCCCGCTTCCGCATCGCGGGCGCACACCTTGTTCGGCAGCACCGACACGCCATAGTTATCGCCGATGAGCTTTTTTATCGTCGATATGCTGTCCAGTTCCATCATCACATTGAACTGGCCGATCTGCATACCGGCGCTTTTCAGATGTGCCTCAAAAAGATTCCTCGTGCCGGAGCCGGGCGCGCACAGGATGAGCCGTTCATGCCGCAGTTCGGACAGGCGCACAAAGCTTTTCTCGGAAAACGGATTTTCGTTCGATACCGCGACTACAAGGTGATCCGTGTCGAGCAGTATCGAATTGAAGCCGTCTGCGCTGAAGCCGCCGTCAACGACCGCCAGATCTATCGCCCCGGCCTGAAGCATGTCATGCAGCGCCGCACTGCCCTCTGACACTATCGTTATCTGCGTATCATTATGCTCCAACGCGTACCGGGTCAACACCTGCGAGATCGCGCTGCTCTCCGCGCTCGGCGTCACCCCGACGACGAGGTGGCGGACACTGCGATCCGTTGAGGCCAGCTCCTGCTGCATCCGGACGCACAGGGCGTCTATTTTCTCCGCGAACGGCACTATCGCTTCGCAGGCTCTGGTTGGAATAAGCCTGCTGCCGCTGCGGATAAACAGCGGGCGGCCAAGATCGCTTTCGAGGGAACGTATCTGCTTGGAGACCGCCGAGGCCGTCAGGCTCAGCTCCACGGCCGCCGCGGCAAAGCTGCGAAGCCTGTAAACGGTCAGAAGCCCGCTGTATCGCTGGTCATAATTCACTTGCGGCTCCATGCGCGGCTCCTTTCCCTCCGGCCGAGCCAGCTACGCCACCGGCACCCCCTCAGCGCGGATTATCTCTTTATGTTCGGTCATAAACTGCATTATATCGTCAAGCTCGATGCAATGCGCCGTTTTCAGCGTCAGGTCATAGCACAGGTTTCCGTCTCCGTCGCGGCTCAGTTCGCTGCTCACAACGCGCGCACGCCACTTGTCAAGCTGAGTTTGCAGCTCCGCCGCAAACTCCTCCCCATTCGACACCGTGAACTGCACACGGCTCGTGCAGAAGGAATCCGCGCCGACGGTAAAGCGGTGCATGGATATCTGAAACACCGCGATAAGCAGCGTTACGAAAAGCCCGACCCAGTACATTCCGGCACCTACCGCGAGACCTATGGCCGCCGTCGCCCAGATGCCGGCAGCGGTGGTCAGTCCCTTGACGGTGTTGCCGTTTTTGAATATCACGCCCGCGCCGAGAAAGCTGATGCCGCTGACCGCCTGCGCCGCCACGCGCGCGGGGTCAGCGCCGCGCGTTCCATTGTAGACCGCGCCGTCCGCCGCCGTCAGGTCGGCGAAGCCGTATTTTGAGATTATCATAATGAGCGCGGCGGCACAACAGACTATTATGTGCGTGCGTACGCCCGCCTCCTTGAACCGCTTGCTCCGCTCAAAGCCTATGCAGGCGCCGCAGAAGCAGGCCGCAAGTATGCGTATGAAAAAATCAATATTCTGAGCCAGCGAAAACTGGCCGTTAAAGTATTCGCAGAGCGTCATAGCTCTTCACCCTTTCTGTATCTCAGCAAAAGCAGCCTTATCTCGCGCGGCAGCAGGTCTTCCTTATCCAGCCGCAATTCGGCAGTACAGACGCTCTCGTCGTTGCGCAGGCCGTACAGGTTCAGCGCGGCGCGCATTGCCGGCGAAGTATATGGACTTTTTGCGTTGTCAGGCTTCACCGGCATCGCCCCCCCTGATTTGCCTTGACATAAGCTGCTTGGAATGTTACCATTATATTCAGCCGGCTCATAAAGTCAAATTATATTTTTATTTATATCTATAAAATTATCTTATGGTGAATTTGTATGATTGATCAAAAGCTTCTCTCCCTGCTCAAAGTATCGGAGCTAAAAAGCTATACCAAGGCGGCGCAGCAGTTGTCCATCACCCAGCCTGCCGTCAGCCAGCATATAAAGGCGCTGGAGCAGGAACTCGGCGTGCGCATTTTTGAGCGTATAAACGGCCAGCTCGTAGTGACAAAGCAGGGCGAGGAGGTCGTAAAATGCGCGAAGAAAATGCTTGGGCTGTACAATAACCTGCGGCAGGATCTGCGCGACAGCCGCCGCTTGACAACGCATCTCACAATAGGCGTGACGCACACGGCGGAGAGCAACCCCATCGCCGAAGCGCTGGCCAAATACTGCGCCGCAAACGAGGGCATAAGCATTAAAATGATTACTGACACTATAAGTAATCTTTATACTATGCTGAACACCTATGAGCTTGATCTCGCAATCGTCGAGGGGCGGATAGCCGACCCGAATATACATTATCTTTTGCTCGATACGGATTATCTCGTGCTTGCGGTGTCGGTAAACCACCCGTTCGCAAAGCGGAGCATGGTCACGCTCAACGAGCTGAAGAAGGAGCGCATGATCCTGCGTCTGCCGGATTCCAACACGCGCAACCTGTTTGTCGCCCACCTTGAGAGCAACAACATGAGCATAAGCGACTTCAACGTCGTGCTTGAGATAGACAACATGGCGACGATAAAGGATCTTATCCGGCGGGACTTCGGAGTCTCCATCCTCGCCAGAAGCGTGTGTCTGGACGAGCTGAAAAAGGGCAAGATAGCGGTTCTGCCCGTTGAGAATCTGAGCATGATGCGGGAGATAAACATCGCCTACCACAACGATTTCAAGCAGTTTGACGTGCTGCACGATATTATGAAGGTCTATAACGAGACTCTGCGGATATACGCATAACAGAACCGGCTGACGGAGAAAATTCCTCCGTCAGCCGGTTTTGATCTTATCTTCTATTTTACGACGACGTTGCCGTCGCCCAGCATGTCGCGCAGCTCCTGCACGAGGGCGCGGTGGATAACGCAGCGGGCGGCGAGCCGCTTCTGCTCCCGCTCGCAGAATATCACCATCTGCTGTTCGCCGGGGAACATCGTCAGCAGCAGCTCTATCCGGTGCAGCCGCGGATCGTCCCCCGCGGGGAGCTTTACCCACAGCTTCTGATCCTTCCTGATCTCTTCGCGCGGCGCACTCCGCTCCCGCGGCATGTACGCCATGTCGCCGATATTATAGAGCGTGTCCGCCATGAGCTGCGGCTCCTTCTCGTCGCGCACGGAGATGCGCCCGCGCACGATGACGGCGTTATTCTCCCGCAGCAGCGAGCCGCAGGTGTCGATGACCTTCTGGAAGGCGATCATCTCGATCGTGCCGGTGTCGTCCTCAAGCTGGACATAGCTCATGAGCGAATTATTGCGCGTGGTGCGCGTCCTCATCGTGGAGATGACGCCCGCCACGGTGACGTACTGGTTGTCGGCAAAGCGCTGCGGCCCGTCATCGGCGGCAAAGTCACCGAGTATCGCGCCGATCGGCACCGCGCCGACCTTGCGCACAGCGTCGCGGTATTCGTCCATCGGGTGGCCGGTCAGGTACAGACCGGTCACTTCCTTTTCCATCATCATCTTGTCGCGCGCGCTGAATTCCTCGACGTCCGGTATCGGTATCGTCTGCGGCGACGCCTCGGACTGCGCCTCGAAATCACCGAAGAGATCGTACTGTCCGGCAATATTGTCGCGCGCGGCCTGGCTTATGCTGTCGATGACCGCACCCGCGATCTGAAGCAGCGCCTTGCGCTTATAGCCCATGCCGTCGAATGCGCCCGCACGGATGAGATTTTCCACCGCGCGGCGGTTCAGCTCCTTGCCGGACATGCGCTTGCAGAAATCCTCAAAACTTGTGAACAGCCCGTTCTCGTGCCGCTCGGCGACGAGCTCCTCGATCGCGCCCCAGCCGATGCCCTTGATGGCAACGAGGCCGAAGCGGATGTTCTCCCCCGCGACGGTGAAGTTCGCGTCGGATTCGTTCACGTCCGGCGGCAGCAGCTTTATGCCCAGCTCGCGGCACTCCGCGATATACTCCGCGACCTTCGTGCTGCTTTCAAGCACGGACGTCAGCAGCGCCGCCATATACTGCTGCGGATAGTGCCGCTTCATATATGCCGTGCGGTAGGCGACGATGGCGTAGCTCACCGCGTGCGCCTTGTTGAAGGCGTAACTCGCGAAGTCCAGTATCTCGTCATAGATGCTGTTGGCGACGCTCTCCGGCACGCCGTTTGCGATAGCGCCCGCAATGCCGCGGCTCGGGTCGCCATGAATGAACGCGACGCGCTCCGCATCGATGACCTTGTGCTTCTTTTTGCTCATCGCGCGGCGGATC
>ENA-OROK01003584-OROK01003584.1-human-gut-metagenome-genome-assembly--contig:-NODE-3584-length-12101-cov-5.205462_pt1 | contig 12101 bp, 7 predicted proteins | sample MGYA00242127_ERZ509046 | MGnify/ENA primary metagenome ERZ509046 (study PRJEB26280, sample SAMEA2338728) | human gut metagenome | biome: human gut; feature: human-associated habitat; material: faeces... | reverse complement strand
AGCCACTTACGGCGAAGTGCTGCCGATGATTCGCCAGGGATACGAAGATATTAAAGAATATTCCGTAGCTACGGCTTATGCGCAGGAAGCCCTGGCCGGACCCGAAGCTCATTTGTTCGCTTACCGTAGCGGAAGAATGATCGAAGATCTTTGTGATAAAGAAATCCCCGCCGGAGAAAAAACAGAGATTAAAGAAGCTTTGAAAGATATGGCTAAAGCTTTTTTCAAAGACTATAATGCCGATCTCGATACAAAATTATTCGCTGCATTGTTTAAAATATACAACGACAATGTCGATCCCGATCTTTACCCCGAAGTTATCGATCTGGTCAACAAAAAATACAAAGGCAATTACGATAAGTTCGCTGCCGGATTGCAGCAGAAATCCATCTTCATGGACGAAGCTGCTTTCAACGCATTTCTCGACAAACCCGATTGTAAACAATTGGCCAAAGACCCGGTATATATTGCCGGTAAATCTTTCTATGAGATTTGGATCAAACTGACCGCCTACAGTGGTGAAATGCAGGAAAAAATTTCCAAAGGAGACCGTCTTTTCGTGAGGGGATTGATGGAAATGCAGCCCGATAAAGCCTGGGCTCCCAATGCCAATTCTACGATTCGCCTGACCTATGGTAAAGTAGGTAGCTACAAACCGCGGGATGCTGTTTTCTATGATTACTACACCACCCTTACCGGTGTGATCGAAAAAGAAGGGCCCAAAGGTGGGGAGTTCGAAGTACCCGACCGGCTGAAAGAACTGTATGCTCAGCAGGATTTCGCTCCTTACGGGACCGATAAGTTGAGTGTCAACTTCATCACAGATAACGACATCACCGGAGGTAACAGCGGTTCCGGTGTCATCAACGCCGAAGGACATCTGATCGGTACTGCCTTCGACGGTAACTCCGAAGCCATGTCCGGAGACATCGATTTTGAAGAAAATCTGCAACGGTTTATCAATCTCGACACTCGTTATTTCCTCTGGATTGTAGATAAATATGCCGGAGCTAAGAACCTGATCAACGAGATGACTATTATAAAATAATCAAAAACTAACTACTATGAAAAATTTAGATTGGGGTAAATTGTCCTTTGGATATTCCAAGACGGATTACAACGTACGTTGTTATTATAAGGACGGCAAATGGAGTGCTCCTGAAGTCAGCGACTCTGAAATGCTGAATATTCATATGGCTTCTACCTGTTTGCATTACGGACAGGAAGCATTCGAAGGTATGAAAGCCTTCCGGGGTAAAGATGGAAAAATCCGTCTCTTCCGTTGTGAAGAAAATGCAAAACGTATGCTTAGTTCTGCCGAATACGTAATGATGCAGGCTCCTTCGATCGAACTGTTCGAAGAAGCTGTCGTCAAAGCCATCGAGTTGAACAAAGAATATGTTCCGCCTTACGAATCGGGTGCCAGCTTATATATCCGTCCCTTGTTGATCGGTGTCGGACCGCAGATGGGAGTTGCTCCGGCTAAAGAATATATGTTCGTTGTATTTGTAGCTCCTGTAGGACCTTATTTCAAGGCTGGTTTCAAACCGACCAAAGTCATGCTCGAACGCCGCTACGACCGTGCTGCTCCCAATGGCACCGGACACATCAAAGTAGGAGATACACCCACGGCCTCCAAGAGCTTGTAATCGAATTTATGGGTTTCCGGGTTCAATAATTGAGACGTGGAAGCGATCGTATATTCACATACCATACGCTCCGTCAACATATAAGCCAAAAGGTCCGGTATGAATAATATCTTTTCCGCCACTTCCTGCGGTATAAACGAGTCTTGCCCCGCCCTGAAAAGCTGGAACAAGCTATTAAACGGCATCACTTGAATACCTGTCCGCTTATAGACCTCTTCCTTGGGAATCCGTTTGAAAAAGTCCTCGGGAGCGCCGTCCGTATAAGGATCTCGGTAAGCACGAGGTAAGCCCAATAAAGAGCCATCCAAAGCCACATACCCAAAATCCACCCCCCATGTATCTATTCCGATCGAGTGCAACCGGATTCTTTGCCGGGCGCATATCGTCAAGCTTTCTATAAGAGAAGTATAAAGATGATAGATATCCCAATAAAACCGTCCGTGTAATTCCACCATCGGATTCGGGAACCGATGGATCTCTTTCATTTCAAATTTGGCATCCTTTAAGGTCCCGAGCACGGCCCGTCCACTGGTAGCCCCTATATCAAAGGCTAGAAAATTATATTCCTTCATGGCTTAACAAAGTTATTTGTTTGACGAAAGCAAAAGTAGAAGCATTATTGCTATATTTGCTTACGAAAATGATTTTAAACCTTTCAAATCTGACATGAACGAACTGCGGAATGATTTACTACGTTACTTGACGATCAGCGCTACGGATGAGGAATGGGGAATCGTCGTCACGACGGTCGGATATCAATTCATCCCGCCGGGTTGCGCCTATCCGCTTTCCCGGCATCCGGAGAAGTATAATTTCAAGCCTCAGACCGGACGCATCCTGAATGAGTATCAATTGGTATATATAACGAAAGGTAGCGGGTACTTTTCCTCCCAGTCTTGTAAATCGCAAAAGATAAACGCAGGGACGATGATCCTCCTTTTCCCCGGGGAATGGCATAGTTATTATCCGGACCGGGAAACGGGATGGGATGAGTATTGGGTAGGTTTCCGGGGCATTCATATCGATAAACGTGTGGAGAAGAAATTCTTTACCAAGGAAGAGCCGCTACACCGGATCGGGCTGAGCGCTACGATCGTCGGACTTTATGAGGATATACTGAAGTTCGCCTCGGAGGAGAAATCCGGTTACCAACAGATGATCTCCAGTATCGTGCTTCATATATTAGGCTCCGTATATTATAAGGAAAAGAACAACTCCTTCACGAACACCTATGTCGTAGATAAAATCAACGAGGCACGTATATTAATGAAGGAGAACATCGAGGACCCATTAAGTCCGGAAGAGATCGCTGCCCGTCTTGGTTTAGGTTATTCATGGTTTCGCCGGATGTTTAAAGAATACACCGGCGTCTCCCCCGCCCAATATCAATTACAACAGAAGCTCCTTCGTGCGAAAGAGCTTCTGACTAGCACCCCTTTGACGATCTCCGAGATCGCCTATAGCCTGCATTTCGAGAATGCCGGCCAGTTCTCCACATTCTTTAAGAAGAAAGAAGGGGTTACACCCTCGGAATTCAGGGATCGGACGCATTGAGCTGGAGTGAACCGCTCAATAAGGTTTATAAGGCGTACGCATGACATTCCATGTTTTTGGTAGCCACACTCTATAACGTTCTGCCTGATTCCACGTATTACCAGCTGATGCGAAATCGCACAGATGAATCGGGCGAGCCTTGCCGTTTCCTTCCAAATCCGTTCCTAAAACCATAGGAACGGTAAAAGCCATCCAAGCGAAATCGGGGGCTTGTACCGGAGTTAATTCCACATAACCATCCTTGCTGACGATCACGGAAGCCTCATCCACATCTCCATCCTTAAAGCGGCTATCTCTAGCCAGCACCAAAGGGCCTCTTACGATCGCTTGAGCCTCGTTCAGCTCCACCAAGCGAGCCCGCATATCCAACTCCACCGTAATTTCATCCCCTTTCTCCCAAGTCCTATGAATCGGTAGGTATGCTCCAGCCAACAGATCCGTTAAAGGCTCACCATTGACAGACACCACAGTTCGCTCACTCCACGCCGGGATACGCAAGGCGATCGTAAAATCACTCGTCTTCTCCGGTTCCACCACAATCCGGACTTGCCCGTCTATCGGGTAGTTCGTCTCCTGTGTCATCGACACCCTCGTCTTTTTATCCAACTCTACCTCCACGCTCGAAGCCGCATATAGGTTGACATCGATACGTCTGCCGTTTATCTGATAAGCGAATTGCGGAATCATCGCGAAAGCACGAGGTCCATTCGCATTGCAACAATTGATATGCATACCGCATTGCTCCTCTCCTTCATGCCGCCAGCCCTCCAACGGACTGTATTTCGCTATTTGAGAGGCATCCGCTTTCAGCGAGGCTAGTAAAGCGTTATACATAGCCTTCTCGATCTGGTCCGCATATAAGGAATTTCCGGTTAGTCCGAGCATCCTGTCACAAATCTGCATCCACGTGAACGTCACACAAGTCTCCATCGTATGATAAGTAGGATAAGTTTGTAACGCCTTGCCCCCATACCAGCACTCGAACGCACTACCGGAACCAGCCACATTGATTTCCTCATTGATAATATGATTCATCGTTTTCTCCACCACAGATAAATATAATGGATTCTTAGTGACCTTGTAAAGTTCCAACAAGCCCTCATAACAAGACATCATCTCATATGCTTTTTGTCCATTCTCCGGAGAGAACCAAACCTTTGGATGTGGAAAACGTCCGGCGACAGGAATATCCGCAATCGCCTTACTAATCAATCGAGGGCCTTCCGGAGTCTCCCATTGCTTTACGATGTACTTGGCAAAATCCAGATATTTATCTTGCCGGGTACGATTATACAGATACATCACCGGCTCAAGTACCGAAGAGCTTGGCATTCCTATATAATTACCGGTCGTCACGATATTCACTTTTCCGGGTCCCACCTGCGTCATCAAATGGTCGATCACCCGGCAGGCGGCATCCAAAGCTTTTCGATCCCCGGATAAGTCATAATAAGCGATCAAACCTAAAGCCGTGTATTTCCGCCCCCATATATCCCACTGGTTCAACTGCGCTTCCTCGGAATAATTACCGATATACCCATTCGGTAATTGGGTTTCCATCAACGACTCCGCTCCATTCTTAATAATCTTGTACAACTCAGGATCTTTATCATAACGGTATGAGGCGATCGCCCCTTGTATCCATTTTCCCCAAAATTCCGATTGCCAGCGCAAGGTCTCTTCCTTATGCCGGAAAGGTTCCACCAAATGATCCACATCTTGAGCTTTCACTCGATACTCGATACAAGCGTCGATCCGTTGCCCCAAATAACCGGATATCCTCAAGTGACGTACAGGATCAGTGTTTCTTACTTGCGCATTCATACAACAAACACAAAAACAAAAGAATAGACACGACATGCCTTTTGTTAATACGGATATACTCATAAACACAATTCTTAAAGTTAATAAATGTGATAAAGATAGCACATTCCACTTGTTCAGAACTTTCAGAATTGACAAAATAAATATGAATATTGACACACAAATCGTATCTTAAAATAAAATATCTATTATTTTTCCCCTGATATATTTTGTATGAATCCCAGTAAATACATATTTTTACTTCAAAAAAAATTTAAGTTATGAGGGTCATTTATCTTTTACTATCTTTTATGCTTTGTTTCTACCCTGTCACACAGGCGCAAAACACGACGAATCAATTTATGACACAGGCACAAAGCAGCCTGGAAAAAAAAGACTACACCAAAGCTGAGGGCACTGAAAAAGGTATCCTCTTAAGATTTAATCCCAATCTTTAAAAAGACGAAAGCAGATTGTATTAGCCTTTATATCGGTTTTGCAATCTGCTTTTATATATCTTGATAGGAGTTTATATTCGGCCTTGTATAGTCAGTAAGGCCATCATATTATACGTGGGTAATTTTTATAAGTGTTTTTTAGCTTAGTTTCAATATTCTCTTGATATTTGCGGCAAAGATGGTCATAGCACCTTGCATCTGCATACCATCCAGCCCATACGACAGTGCCTTATCATAACCGTATACCTGCTTTAATTCTGCATTCTTTGCCTCAATTTTGTATCTTTGACGAGCTATATCTTTAAATTCTTGTGATTTCTGGAATCCAAGCTGCCTTTTCTGTTCTTCATTCCTGATAGGTATACTATAGGTCTTGCTTTTAGCCCCCTCCTTGTAGCATCCTTCTCTTCGTGAACAAGTCTTGCATTTCTCTACATCAAAGAAATAAGTCATGGATTGATTCCATTTCCCATCCTTTTTCCCCTGCCTTGCTTTTCTGACTGCCATATGACCGGCAGGACAAACAAACATGCCTGCATCCTTGTTATAATCAAACTTGTCTTCATCTTTCCTGAGTCCATGACTTATGGCCGGATGTAATTTTGATACCAAAGTAAATCCCTTCTCTTCATCTTCTGCCAGTCTAAGGTTTTCCGATCCGGAGTATGCGGTATCACCAATGACAGTGTTCACTTCCATTCCGTTTTTTCTGCTTTGCTCCACAAGCTCTTTCAACTGAGGCCCATCGCCCTTTTCGCCAGAAGTAACAGTAGCGGCTGTTATGATACGCTCATCACTCATTGCAATGTGAGTCTTATATCCGAAAAACGAACTGTCCTCTGTTTTATGACCAATGCGGGCATCTGCATCCTTTGAGGTCGTATAGTGATCCTCTATATCTGAAAGCGTTTCCTTGAGCATGTTAAGTCGCTGCTTTACTGCAGGCACTTCTGAAAGACTGGCATCTGAAGTGATAAGTTTCAGAAGGTCTTTGGTATAATCCAACTCATGCGCAAGATCATCCTCTTTATTCTTAGACGGCAGGGTTTGCTTGATATTATCATCCATGGCATAAAGTACCTTACGGAGTTGCTTTGAACGGAGTCGCAGAATCTCTATCGGGGAGTACGGGTTAGACCTGGCTTCTGTATGAGTAGCATCTACAATAATAGTCCTTGATTTTATGATGCCTTTCTCTATCGCTATTTCTACGCTCTTCTGGATTAGCAGGTTCATAAGATCCATGTCTTCCAGCCGTAACTTGCGGAACTTACAAAGACTGCTGGAATTAATAACGTCTTCCTCTGGAGCCATGCCAAGGAAATACTTAAAGGACATATCATAACGGGAACGCTCTACGACATCTACGTCAGAAATATCGTATATGGTCTTCAGCAGAAGATACTTGAACATGCGAATAGGGGATTCTGCTGTTCGACCATTATCCTTGCAATACTTATTGGCAAGTTCCTGATAGACAAAAGTGAAATCTACAAGATCATTAATGCGGCGAAGAAGATTGTCTTGGGGGACAACTATATCGTAGAGTGAACTATATTCACTGAGCGGAAGTTCTTGTTGTTGTGATAGCATGGACCTTAAATATTATGGCATTAAGGTACAAAAAATCTGCACATAGCCAAATAATATACAGGCTATGTGCAGATTTAATTCTTTAAAAAGCTGCAAGGAAACTTTTTCAGTGCCCTCCAATCTACCCGTCCTTTTTTCGTAATGAACCTTAATGTCCCAATTTAGACGCCGGGTTCGCCATCGCCGCCCGATAGCTCTGGAAAGTAACCGTAGATACGGTCAGTGTCATTATGATTACCAAAGCCACTAAAAATACCCATACGTAGATCGGCGTTTTATAAGCGAAGCTTCGTAACCAAATATGCACCCCATAGTAAGCAAGCGGGATCGAGATAATAAAACAGACGAGCGTGATCCGGAGGAAAGACGAGTTCAGCATCCAAAGGATTTGCCGGACCGTGGACCCATGTACTTTCCGCACGGCTATCTCCTTTTCCCGTCCCTGTAGCTCAAAGATAACCAGTCCGAATACTCCCACGAGGGATAAAAAGACGGCCATCAGGCAAAGGGCGGTAATCAGCGTTCCCTGCCGCCCACTTTTACTGTAAAGCTCCTCCAGCGCCGTATCAAAGAAATGGATATCGGCCGGATAACCCGGGATCAATTCATCCGTTACCTTCCGGATATGCTCGATAGCCGTCCGGGGATTTCCGCCGGGGATCTTGACATAAGCGTATCTTTCCGGCACCGAACGGCGGTAATGATTCTTAGCCGAGGTCCAAAGTCCCATCGGGCGTAACTCTTTATATAGGGATTCATAATGGACATCCTCAAAGATACCGACAATCCGTACCGGTATATCATTATCCGTGATGCTTGTTCCTACCAAGTCCGATAGGTCGTCCGGTTTCTCGGGGGAAAGGCCCGAGACGATCTCCCTCGCTGCCGTCTCGCTAAGGAGGCAAACGGCCTGTGTGTTATCCGCCGCCTCATCCGTCGGCCGGAACTTCCTTCCGGCGATCATCTTTACATCCATTAGCTCCGGGAAATTGGCGGATACTCCCAGCCAGCTCATATAATAATGTTGGCCTTTGTAATTATACCCGATGAAAGAACGTGATTCGTCCGAGACAAATTTGAACTCGCTAAAGGAAACATCACGGATAGCGGGGCTTTCCAAGAGACGTGCCTTGAACAATTCGCCCTTTTTCAAGGCCGCCCCCATGCTTAGTCTTACCTCCAGTACGTTTTCTTTGTTAAACCCCAAGTCCACGTTCCCTATATATCTGTTTTGCAAGGAGACGAACAACGCTCCGACAATCAGCGTGATCGAGATAACGAACTGGAACCCTATAAGTAACTTGCGAGTGTTCTTGGCCCGGTCGCTAAGGGTAAAAGACTTGTTCAGCGCCATGACAGGAGGAAACGAGGTGATATAGAAAGCAGGATACAAACCGGCCAGTATACCGCCGCCTGCGACAAGGAAGAATGTGTACGCCGGAATCTTCCAGTTGGCATACAGGTTCAACGGATGCCCCACCATATTCGTGACCCATTGCACGTTATTCAAAAATAACAGGAAAAGCAAGGCGAGGAAGAAGGCGACAACCGAGATTCCCAAGGACTCCAAGACCAGATACTTCCGTAGCGTGGCGTCCGAGCTTCCCAGCACTTTCTGGATGGTGATCGACTTGGTGCGTATCGGTGCCAAGGCTATCGACAGGTTGATATAATTGACCAAGGCGATGCCTATGATCAGGATGGCGATAAAGAATAACATATTCGTCCGTAGCTTATTACCGATGGGAGCGGCGTCCGCTCGGACCGGCTGGCCGAAATAGAGATCAGACAAGGGCCGGAGGCGCATATCCTCGATCGTGAAACTTTTCAGGAAAGCCCGGCTATCGGCCATATAGGTCTCGGTAGTGACAGAGGCGGATTCCGGCGTCGACATCAGCAGATAACAATAGTAAAGGCCGGTATGCCAGTTTTCCATCATCTCTTTCTCCATGATCGGGATATACAGGGCATTCTTCACCCGGGTGTTTTCCGGGAAATCGCGAAAGACGCCTCCCACGATATATGCCGGCTCAAAACTAAGCCCATATATAATCGAGCCTTCGGCCCCGGCGAACTCCGACAGATAAACCGGCTTCCCGATAGGATTTTCCTCGCCGAAGAGTTTCCGGGCCATGCTCTCCGGGATCAGCGTCCCTTCCGGACGTTTCAGGCAATCCGTATCGCCGGCCACCAGTTCGAAGCCAAAGACCTTGGTATATCCCGGGGTGATCCGTTCCACCTGCTCCATATAGCTCCGTGCGTCGGGCCCTTCACTGGCTGATATCCCAAAACGTACGGAGGAGTAAACAAGGTTGTTTGTGATAGCGGCCGCTTCTATATAAGGGGAGGCGGCGATGAAACGCTCGAGTTGTGGACGTGCGAAATTAGCCTCCCATATCCCGTCATCCCGCTTGTTTTCTAACTGAAAGATCCTTTCCCTGTTCAAGAGGGAAGCGTCGAAGCTATATTCATGACCGACATGTATGCTTATCAGCATGAATAACAGGAAAGCGAAGCTAAGTCCTAAAAGATTAGTGACCGTCGCTAATTTATAATGTCTCAAGACATAAAGCAGGTTCTTGAATGTACTTTGCATGGTATAAGTTCTTTTAATTTTAAACCCTTTGATCTGGAAATACAAAGCAAAGCTATTTCTTTATTTACGTTCCTGTGTTATTTTTTTGACAAACGGTTACTTTCTGTTGATGAATTGTGATATTATCAATAATTTCCTTATTTTTGCCATCATACTTCAAAAAGAAACAAGCGCTATGTTACACAAAGGCTATCGGATGCTTTTCAACTGCCTGATGTTTTATCTCTAGCAGATACTCTCCCTATATAAACTCATGGGGGCGGGGATGCCCGTCCTGTGTAACAATAAAAAATAACCTTGATGAGGGCGGATAGATCCTACCTCTACGATAAAACATATAATTTTATGAATACAACCCATCACACACATTCATGCGTACATGATACCGTCTCTTCCGTGGGAGCGAACAATTTCGGGATGAACGACCGTATCAAACGTCTGCGCCGGCAGACCTTCGAGGCCCAACCTTCCCTCTCCATCGAGCGGGCCTTGATCGAGACCCGTTTCTATCAGGAGAATTACGGGAAGTATCCGATCCCTATCCTGCGTGCCTTGAACTTCCTTGAGATCTGCAAGCAGAAGACGATCTATATCGGCGAGGACGAGTTGATCGTCGGCGAGCGGGGGCCCCGCCCCAAGGCCGTGCCTACCTTCCCGGAACTTACCTGCCATAGCGTGGAGGACTTGCATATATTGAATACCCGGGAGCTGCAACGTTACACCATCAGTCAAGAAGATATCGATACCTACGAGCGGGAGGTGATCCCGTACTGGAAAGGCCGTACCCAGCGGGAACGCATCTTCAGCCACGTCCCCAAGGAATGGAAAGAGGCGTACGAGGTGGGTATGTTCACCGAGTTCATGGAGCAACGTGCCCCCGGGCATACCGCTTTGGACGGCAAGGTCTACCAATATGGCCTGCTGGACTTGAAGAAACGTATCGAGGGGGAACTAAGCGCCTTGGATTTCATGAACGACCCCGAGGCCACGGACAAGCAGGAGGAGCTGACGGCCATGTCTATCTCCTGCGACGCCGCTATCCTGCTGGCCGAGCGACACGCGGACTTGGCTGACGAGATGTCTCTCACCGAGAAAGATCCCCGCCGTGCCGCTGAGCTGAGGAAGATCGCCGAGGTATGCCGCTGGGTTCCCGCCCACGCTCCCCGTACCTATTGGGAAGCGATCCAGATGTACTGGTTTGTCCACCTCGGTACGATCACGGAGCTGAATGGTTGGGATGCCATGAACCCCGGTCATTTCGACCAGCATCTGGCGCCTTTCTACGAGAAAGAAATCGCCGCCGGAACCTTGACCCGTGACGAGGCGAAAGAGTTGATGTCTTGCTTCTTCATCAAGGTAAACAATCATACCGCCCCGCCGAAAGTGGGTATCACGGCGAAGGAGAGCGGAACCTATAACGATTTCACGAACCTGAACATCGGCGGCATCCGGGCGGACGGTAGCGATGGCGTAAGCGAGGTCTCCTATATCATGTTGGAGACGATCGAGGAGCTGCATATCCTCCAGCCCGGCAGCGCCATCCACGTCAGTGCCCGTACGCCGGAGCGTTTCCTTCGTGCTGGGTGCAAGGTGATCCGCCAAGGCCATGGCTACCCGTCGGTATTCAACCCGGATGTGTACGTGCAGGAGTTGATGCGGCAAGGCAAGTCGCTGCGTGACGCCCGCGAGGGAGGTTGCAGCGGTTGCATCGAGGTAGGCGCTTTCGGGAAGGAGGCGTACGTGTTGACCGGTTATCTGAACGTGCCGAAGATATTGGAGGTGACGCTGCATAACGGCGTAGATCCGGTAAGCGGTCGCAAGGTCGGTCTGGAGACCGGCGATCCCCGTGGTTTCCGGACGTATGAGGAGCTTTACGCGGCGTTCATGCGCCAGATCCATTATTTCGTGGACATGAAGGTGCGGGTCAGCAACTATATCGACCGCATGTTCGCCAAGTACGCCCCCGCCACGTTCCTCTCCCTGTTTATCGATGATTGTATAGCGAAGGGTAAGGATTACTACAATTGCGGGCCTCGTTACAACACCACTTATATCCAGTGTACCGGATTAGGCACGATAACCGATAGCCTTTCCTCTTTGCGGAAACACGTCTTCGAGGATAAGACCTTCACGATGCAGGCCTTGTTGGACGCGATGGCGGATAATTTCGAGGGACATGAGCCGATGCGCCAAATGATCCTGAACCGTACGCCTTTCTTTGGCAACGATGATCCGTACGCCGACCAGATCGCCGTCCGTGTCTTCGACGATTTATATGACGCGATCGAGGGCAAGCCGAATACGAAAGGGGAGTGTTTCCATTTGAATATGTTATCCACCACTTGCCATGTCTACTTCGGCAAGGTGATGGGAGCCACCCCGAACGGTCGCTTGGCCGGGCGTGCCATCTCCGATGGTACCTCGCCCTCGCATGGGGCGGATATCCAC